>SDBV01000875.1_pt1 | contig 43933 bp, 42 predicted proteins | sample 2277081 | NCBI WGS metagenome assembly SDBV01 (sample SAMN10402039, study PRJNA504765) | marine sediment metagenome | isolation source: marine sediment core GS10_PC15, 223 cmbsf | place: Arctic Ocean: Southern Knipovich Ridge | collected 2010
AGTTGCTGAACTTAAAACCAGATACGATTGTGAAGTGGTAGGCTCGACTCATTCATCAGTGCGGCTTGGTGGAATAGAGATTGAAATCATAGCGACGCCGGGACATACGAAAGACAGTGTATGCTATTACGTATCTGATGGTCAGGAAAAAGCAGTCTTTACAGGCGATACACTTTTTGTCGGAGGGTGCGGCAGGCCTATGGAAGCCTCGCGGCAGGTAATGTGGAAGTCCCTGGAGAAATTGGCAGCTTTGCCTGATGAATCATCGAGCTGTCGTTATTACTTATTGTTGATTGTAAGTCCCGGCCAGTCATCCGTTCTGAAAGTCGAAGCGGGTAGCCCCTCTTTATTTGACAGGTTGCAGGCGGGATTGTGTGCCCACCCGTAGCGCACCGCTACGGGTTTTTGCACGGTTGAATCATAAACTTCGATAGTATCGGGACTGATGATGTTAGCAGTCGCCCATACGAACTTGCGGTCAGCGCCTGCGACCGCAAAACCTTTAAGTTGTCCGCCGTTCGAAGAACGCAGTCCGCTGCCTGCGTGGTCAAACTTAATATAAATCCTCATAAACTTTTCGTCAAACCATAAAATCTGCGTTAATCGATTATTTCATGTACAAACCGATCCACAGAGACAATGGAAATGCAGGATTTTTGGCAAAGGGAAACCGTAAGACTGAGTCTCGCCGGGGTGGTTTGTCCTCATGTGTTCAGGCTGTGTCACAATTGAGATCTTGTGGATTTTACATTCGTTTTTAGATGAAACAAAAGTGTTCAAGAGGGGCCTCGTTTCCTGTGTGTGCAATCAGTTCTGGCACTCCCTAAAATCACATTCGACCATAAGTGATGTCTGTACATTTGTCCGGTTAAAAAGTTGTCGGGGTACACATAAGCGACACCACGTAAGCCTTTATAGGGAAAAGACTTACGTGCTTTTGGCGGTTCAAAATACCGACAAATCCGCCACTCGTTTAGGGTGTGATTTGACAAATATTTAGCTCATAAAAGCATCTTTAGATATGCATATGATGCCCCCGCTATTTTGTTAAGTCGTTTATGGCCAGCCACTTACGGCTGGTTTTTTTTGTTGCGCTGAGTGCTCGAATTTTCCTTTAGGCTTGTCTGGGGCTTGTTTAGGCGTGCCGGTTCTGCAATGGCTTTTTGTATTGATTTTTTTCAGGATTTCCTGTAAATAACCAAGTACGGAATTTTTGGTAGGGACAGGGGCTTGATTATCCGCCAAACCTAACTACAGCGTTCGATTTAATGTCACTAGGCACTTACCATTATTGTTTTCATAGCACTGCTTATTCAGGGGCTTCTATTGGCAGAGCGTTTGGTAAAAGCGGTTGAGAAAATGGCGGGAAAAACCGAAAAATAGCGACAGCTACCCTGCTAATGAAGGCACAACTAATCATCGCTTTTTGATACGGTGCTTCTAGCTTGCCGGATGATAGTGAGGTTTTTATTTGCCTGCTTATCAGGTAAGATTTGCCTATAGAGGGCTAAGGCTTCTTCATCTCTTCCCATAAGGCCTAAAGTTGCAGCCATATTAGCTCTGTACCTTGTGTTTTCAGGTTCCAAACCCGCTGCTTCAGTAAACATTTGCAGAGCTTTTTCATAATCCCTTCTTATCATCCAACACATGCCAAGATTATTAAGTGTCTTTGGGTCAGAACTATTCTCCTTAAGAGCATGTGAGAGAACTTCAATAGCTTCCTTAGTGCGACGATTCCTTATTTTTATTTCCGCGAGGTCATGATATGCGGGCATAAATTTTGGATTTTGGTTTATAACTTTTTGAAGCAATAATTCAGCATCATTAAAACGTCCCTGATGAATAAAGATTTTTGCCATAGAGTACAATGTTTTTGTAGTAGGCTGACGGTCGGCGCCTTGCTGGAATTCAACATTCTTATGAGAGAGAACATAATCATGTTGTTTCTTACTTTTAGCATAGGACTCACCGCATCCGCACGAGAATACGGCAATAGAAGCAAGATAAAGTACAAGCAGCGAATCCGTCAAAACGGCTTTATAAACCTTCATTAATTAGTGCTCCTGTCGGAAATACGAGGATATTTTTCACGTCTGTCGGTACGTGCTTTGCGGTCGGCTTGCTGTATTTCTACAACATCATCAGTAGACATGCCGCTACCTCCAGGCATACCATCAATTATCGAAACCTTTGTCATATCAACACCAGCATTTTCGAGCTTCTGAGACACAAGTGCAACACGCTCTTGGTAAATATATGAAGGCGTATCTCCCTGTTGTACATTTAATTGTCCGGGATAATTTTTAAAGCGTTTTGTAATGACAGACAAATCCCTCTGGCCTAATTCGTTGAGCTGCTCACTATCTTTTATAAAGTGATAAGGATACAGAGTGCGTTGTGCTATTATTGCATTCTCCATCGCAATATCATTAAGCATATTGACTTGTCTGGCATTTATCAGGCCTTTATCGACAGGTTCTTTTTGAACTGTCTCATCGCAGCCGCATAAAATAAAACACACAAGAGCCATCGCGATTAATAAGGACGCCCTCATAATTTCCTTTTTTGTTACTGTTGCCATATTAAGCACTCCCAAATTTAGTACTAAACAAAGTTATCAAAGCCGGTCCGGCCACTGTCACAATTATAGCTGGAAAAATGAAAAGAACCATTGGAAATAGCAGTTTTACCGCCATTTTTTCAGCACTTTCTTCGGCAGTAAAATTACGTTCTTCACGAATAGAGTTTGCAAAAACTTTTAACGTGTCGGCTATACTGGTTCCAAACCTTTCTGTTTGTACGAGAATCGTTGCCAAAGAACTGAGTTCTTCAGCACCAGTCCTTTCAGCCATGTGCCTCATTGCATCTACCCTGTTCGCACCGAGATTTATTTCAAAGCTTGCCAGTGACATAGCATCTGCCAAAACTCTACTTACCTGCCTGATTTCTTCGGATACTATATGCCATGCCATATCTAACCCTATTCCGGATGATACACAGATTTCAAGTAAATCTACCGCATCCGGTAGATGATGGCGGATTTCTTCTTTCAGTTTTTTTAACTGGATTAAAACAAAAAAGTTTGGCAAAAAGAACAGAACGGCGCCAGCCATTGCCATAATCACTATTTTTTGGCTACTCTCAAGCTCCGAGGGCAATAATAATATAGATGTAATCACGAAACCTAAAAGAAACAGCAACGCTTTTGCCCCTGTATAAATTGCAGACGCTACTGAGCTTGAATATCCTGCGCGAAGTAATTGCTCATTCAAAGACTTACTCGTATTGCCGTGGGATATAAAATTTCCTATCTTCGCCAGAAGTCTCAGGATATTAAACCCACCTGTTTTTTGTTTTTGGGGCATGTCAACAAGTCTGCTGTCCTGCAGTCTTATCTTGAGCATCATCTGGCGTTGCTGCCAAGAGAGAAGAAAAGATGCGCCAATTGCCATAAAAGCAATAAAGACCAGAAAAGGTATAATTATGTCAAATAGTCCTGTAGCCATGTTATTCCAAAATCATTTCCATAATAATTAGTAACGAATTACAGACAGCCTTTTCATTACCCACCATCCAAAGAGAACACTTGTAACTGTCACAGCAAGCAAAAATTTGCCGACATTAGTTTCATACAATGGCGCCATGTATTCCGGATTAAGTATGTTTAAAGCAAAAAACATTATAATAGGCATAGCAATCAGTGCCTTAGCGCTTAAATTAGTTTGAGCCGTAAGCACCCTGACCTTTCTCAATAATCTTATTCTGGCTCTTATAACTGTCGCCAGGCTATCCATTAAGTCGGCAAGGTTTCCTCCACTCTGCAATTGAATAGCCACTGCCGTAGCAAACAGTCTTAACTCGGAATTTGTTGTATCTTCAGCTACTTTTCGAATTGAATTCTTTGCATCAAGCCCAAGTGCCTGCTCCTGGCATATACGGTAAAAAACATCGCCTAAAGGCTCTCCAATTTCTTCTGATATCAACTGAAACGCCCCACTAAGAGGGTGTCCCGCCCTTAGTGAACGGGCAGCAATACCAAGAGCATCAACAAGCTGTTTCTCGAAAATTACTTCTCGTCTGTTTATCCTGCTGTTAGTATAGCCCACAAATCCAGATACTATCACTAATACAGTGGCAAAGCTTAAAAGGATGTTACTGGAAATCAAATAAGTAAACAAAAAGGCTAAAACGATAAATCCAGCCAAGCCAAGTAAGATCGTCTGCATTGGGGTGTGCCAGCCGGCATCATAAGCAAGTCTGTCCAGTTTTTCTTTTAACCTGTGTGCTTCTTTGGCTTTTACAGCTACATCCTGATGCGAGTCGCTCCAAAGCCGAAGTATTTTCGAATCTTCACTTTCAGCTGTTGTAACACCCAGGCGTTTTTTAATTTTTTTTAATCGGAACAGATATTCTGTAAGCCATACGAAAACACAAAAACACCAGATAGAAAAGACCAGCAAGCCAACGGCTATCAGAATAATCAGGTTTAATAACTGAGCAGCACCCATGGTATTTAGCAGATTTTGATTCCTATTGACATTTCAATTAAGACTTTCCGGTTAGACCCTGCTGTTTTTATATCGGCACTTATATACGAAATTCATCACGTAGAAACCGTTTCTTCGACATCTTTAAAGACCTGCTTTTGAAACAGTGTCGGAGGAATTTCGATACCTTCTGTTTTAAGCTTGTTTACAAGATTAGGTCGAACACCACATGTTTCAAACTGACCATAAGCATTACCATTTTCATCGACGCCCAACTGAACATACTGGAATATATCATGTAAACAGATAATATCTCCTTCCATACCGGTGATTTCAGCAATGTTGACGATTTTTCTTTTTCCGCCGGTCATTCGGGCAATCTGCACCAGAACATCCAGAGCCGAGCTTATTTGTTCTCTCATCGCCCGAACAGGATAGTTAATACCCGCCATACTTACCATGTTTTCAAGTCTTCTAAGAGCATCTCTTGGGCTGTTGGCATGAACCGTGGTCATAGAGCCTTCATGTCCTGTGTTCATAGCCTGTAACATATCCAGTGTCTCATCTCCACGGACTTCGCCGATGACAATTCTGTCAGGCCTCATTCTCAGGCTGTTTCTAAGCAGATCGCGCTGGGTAACTCGGCCTTTACCTTCAATATTCGGCGGACGCGTTTCCAGTCTTACAACATGGTCACGCTGAAGTTTCAATTCTGCCGCGTCTTCAATGGTCACAACGCGCTCTCCGGAAGGAACCCAGCGAGACAACGCATTAAGCAGAGTTGTTTTACCAGTGCCGGTACCTCCGGATATTAGAATATTCATTCTGCATTGAACACAGGCGTCGAGGAAAAAAGCCATCTCTTTTGTCAGCGTTTTTAATTCAATCAACTTGTTAATATCGATAGGATCAGCACCAAAACGCCTGATACTCAACATCGGACCATCAAGAGCTAACGGTGGAATAACAGCATTTACTCTGGAGCCGTCAGGTAAACGGGCATCAAGCATTGGACTGCTTTCGTCAATTCTTCTTCCAACGTTTGATGCTATTCTTGAAATAACCCGCATCAGATGTTCATTGTTAGAAAAAGACGCATCTGTAAGCTCAAGCCTGCCGTATTTTTCAATGTAAATCTGTTTAGGCCCATTGACAAGAACATCACTTATTTCATCATCGCTTAAAAACTGTTCCAAAGGACCAAAGCCGAATACTTCGTTCATAACTTCGTAAAGAAGCTGATCTTTTTCCGGCGCGGAAAGCGGATAATTCTGCTCACCTAAAAGACTGTCTATTTTCATTGAACATTCACTTCTAAGTTGTTCAATCGGGACCTGTTTTGCCTGATGCAGGTCAATCACAGAAAGCAACTTTCGATGAACTTTTTCCTTTAGATTGTGCCAAACCGCACTTTTTTTGTCTTTGGTCTTTTTTTCTGCTGTTTGCATTTGTTCTTTTTCCATTTTTAATTATTTCAAAGTTTTGACGCTGCCGTTATTACCATTAATAAATATTTTTTCAGCAATTTTTATTATGTCCCGGCGAGCCGATGAACGAGGCGATGACTCCGACAGCGGCTTACCGCAGTTTATTCCATTGATAACTCTTTTGAAATCGTTTCGGACTTTGTGTATGTGCTCGCAGTTAAGCGTATTTTTAATCTTATCCAGAGGCACTACCGGACCTCTTATCTGGTATCTGTTAACAAGGGGCAATATTTTCTCTGAAGGAACACCATGCCGTCGCAAATTTGTCATTAACAACTCGGCGATTTTAACGTCTTTAACATTTGGCTGAAACACAATCAGATTAAACTTGCTGGCTTTGGTAAGCAATTGCAAAACTTTTTCAGATACTCTTGGTGCATCGACTACTGTATATTTGTATGCTGTTTTACAGGCTTCCAGTGCTTCGGCCAGATTTGAAGAACTTCCGTTAATACTCCCAGCCCTGTTGGTACTTGCCGGGCTGAGAAGTACATCAAAATTATCTTTATAGGATGTTGCACTTGTAGCTATCAGTTCATGGTCAATTCTTTCTTTCTGGCTAAGCACGTCGGCAATACCATAACCGTTTTTTATGCCAAGATAAATCGATATCGCGCCATAATGCTCGTCTAAATCGATTGTAAGTATAGGCCGGGACGATTTCAGCCTTAATTCATTCGCTAAATTTATCGCTATAGTAGTGGCGCCACATCCCCCGCCCGCTGAAAGTATGCTGATAATCTGCCCGTTAGCTGAAAGGGTCTTAGCTAAATCAATAATTATTTTTTCCAGAACCCTGTCGAGTTCGACTTCGACAAATTTTTTATGTATAAAATATCTGGCGCCGGACTGCATTGCTTCTATTATAAGTTCCTTACTCGATGAGCTTGAGACAACCGCAAAGCGGGTATTGGGGTAAAGAGGCACCAACTGGTCCAGTTCACTAAGAGTTCTGTGAGTATCCGAATCTATATCCACAATAGCAACGGACGCCTTTGTTGCTTCAAGCTGATCTTGCAGTTCCGCTATTCCACTGCATGTGTTCGACAGAGGTATATCGCTATTTGAACTTAAGAGACTTTTGATTTTTTCGGCAAAATCTCTTTGTTCAGTTGCTAATACTATGCCCGACGAAAATTTCATAAATCCCCCAATTATTCCTTAACATCTGTAACATAAATAAACGCATCTAAGGTGTTTTCATCACCCGAAGATGCAATTTGTTCGTCGACAATACCGGATTGAGAATCACTATAGCTTACCTGCTTCTGATAAATAGTCTCAGCCTGTTCGATATCAGACCGGCTCGGACTCGCCGGGCTGTCATAATAATCCCAGGCGCCGGGCCCTATTAATTCATTAAGTCCCATCTGCTCCATCCATTTGGCGTCGGCTGGATTAATCTTAGGCGCTTGCGCTCTGTCGATTTTACCTTCAATGTAAAATTCCCAGTCATTCGGCTCATTGTGCAAAAATCCCGGCAGCGGCGGCATCTGAGCTACTGACATCGGTTCGACCAGCTCAGCGGTTACCAATATCACTAGTTCCGTTTCTTCCTTTGCGTATCTAACTGAACGGAATAACATCCCTAATATGGGTAAGTCACCAAATCCGGGCAATCTGGCATTGGCTGCATCGACCTTACTGCGAAGCAGGCCCGCCATAGCGAAAGTCTGACCACTGTTCAATTCAAGAGTTGTTTCGACCCTGCGTGTGGTAAGACCAGGAATTACGAAACCCCCGAAGTCCACACCTCCTGCTGTAGTTAACTCGCTGACCTCAGAAGCTACATAAAGTTTGATTGTACCATCGCCAAGAACTGTCGGACGGAATGTCAAACGGACGCCAAATTCCTTATATTCGATTGTTATGCTGTCATTACTTCCGCCCTGTGGTACCGGTATCGGAAACTCACCGCCGGCAAGAAAGCTGGCTTCTTCACCGCTAAGGGCTATCAGCGTTGGATTTGCGAGAATTCTCAGATACTGATTTTCTGCCAAGGCGTTAATAAACAAATCAAAATTAGCCCGCGGCACACCGGCTAAAACCGATACCGCGGAAGTAGCTGTCCATGTAGTATTGAGATACTCAACAGGCTTGGTAAATGAAGGTGAAACCAAAGGAGTTCCGCTTGACGACGTTGGAGTTACCGCGCCGAAAAACGGACTATCGGCATATACGAAATTCATAGTCAAAGCCTTGGTCACATTTCGGCTGACTTCAGCAACACGTACCTGAAGCTGTACCTGCTGTATGCCGGCAACACTTGTCATATCAAGAAACTCAATATTTGTCTTTTCGAGATACTCGCGAAGCTTTCCGGCCTGGCTGGCTCTCCTTAAAAGACCTCCGACAATCAGCGTGTTGCCGGACTGGTCAAGCTCAATATGACAATCAGGGAATAACTGGCGTAATTTTTGCTGATGACTGTCAACATCAAGAGTAACGTTCACAGCCACCTGCCAAATCTGCGTTTCCTTTTCATTCCACATAATCAGGTCTGTTGAGCCAACCTTAAGGCCCTGCAGTAGAACCTGGTCGGGCGTAAGAATCTGTATACCCGCGATTGTAGGGTCTGTAACAGCGACACGAACAGTCGGCCAGGGAGCTTTTACTACATGGGATTGCCCTGCTACTATTGATATATGTTGTCCCTGCCCGCCGTCATTTTCGATAACTTGTGCATAGTTCACGAAAGGCCCGAAGGTACTCAGTAGGACAAAACAACCAACAATGAATATAATCAGGAAACGCACGCGAATTTGCTTTTTGCTCGCCTTCATCCTTGGCTCCTTAAATTAACTGTTTTTTTTTATCTAAACTCTGCCGTAACCGGCAAAAAACTGTTATTTCTATTACTGAATGACCGAATCAGATTCGGCCATTTCAAGAATTTCTTCTTTAACATCTTTTCCTCTTATTACCGTTACCTGCCACTGAGGAGACCTTCCCATACCGCCGAAGAAACGTTCAAGACGTTGACTCTTAGCTGTTACGCCGGTGGATATTCGCTGCTGCGGCTGATTTGGGTCGTTCGAATCAGTCAATACCAATTCTCCCTCTTCATTAAATCCCGGCATCCTGCTGTTGGTCGTCGGTACCGACGACCCGAGAATCTGCCCCAATTTTGCGAGTCTGCCCTGGCTGAGAACCATAGCGTCGGATTCAACGTCCTGCCGGTCAAGCGGGTTTCGCATCGCAAGGGTTACTTTGCCGTTATTCATAGCAAGCTGCAACGCCTCGGCCTGTCGCGAATCGACCATTAAAGTTACCGTAAGATCTCTGCTGCTCTGTCTGACCTTTGCTTTCTGCTGGTCAGCCTTGGTAAATATAGTTTCATTCTGAACGGCCAGAACCTGAATCCCGCGAAGCAATGTGGTTGACAATGCTTCACCCTTTGCCTCGCGCGTTCTCCTCAGTCTGAAAGTAGCTATTACATCCACTAAACATCCCGGGTAAAGCAATCCGCCCATAACAGAATGTTTGGAAATCGGAATGCTGACAGCTCTCATACCCTGCGGAAGTGCTGTTGCAAGCTGCGCTCCGCTGCCTTCAGTGATCAGATTACTTCTGGTAAGTACCTGGCCTTTTGTAATCGGAACGGCTAATACCTTACCGATAACCTGCACAGGATCGGAAAAATAATCGACAGCCAGGCCCTTTCTTGGGACTTCCTTTACTTCGATATGCTGTGAGGTAATCCACGACATCGAAGGAAGCGTCATTTTAGCCACAACGGCTGTCACATCTCCCTTTCCGCCTAAAGTGTCCTTTTCAGTTCGAAGGGCATTTACCAGTAAAATAGCTGATAGTGCCGCTAAAAGTCCCAATACAATAAGAACAACAATTGCCCATTTCATATTTGCTCACCTCTTTAATTTAATCGCAATTCAAAATTTCTCACGGCCCTTCTTTAGCCATAGTTACAGACATGGTAAACTCATCCAGCATCGGCACATACAGCATACTAAGACTGTCGAGATTCAAAATATCAAGGCCGGTTCCTCTAACAGTCACCGTAACCGCTTCGCCTATATTGGGGTCTATGGCCGGTCCGACCGATGGGACATCGTGGGTAAGGTTTACAGGATCAAGAAGCCCGTCAACAGCTTCAACAACGTCCGCTTCATCCGCCCCATATCTAATAGCCACTCTTGCCCCGTGTCTTGCCGCATTGGTTACCTGCTGAACACGCAGAAACAGCCAGCCAAAACCCATAATCGCTAATGTAAAAAGAATAAGAATAGGCAATACAAACGCCGTCTCGAGAATACTCGTCCCCCTGTACCGAATGTGTTTTTTGCTTATTTTTTTCATAGCCTTCATAATAATACTACCCTTCCTGATAATACTATCCCTCCCGCGACGCATACACCGATAAATATAGCCACGCCATAAGGTACTGTCAGTTTTTCGCCTTCAATGTCACGCATGGATTTCACAGCTTTTATCATGCCGACACGGCACAAAAAAGCCAAAAATATATCCCAAACAGGTATCATTACATTCGTTAAAACAACTTTTAAGCGTTTCTTATGTACAGCAACTATAAGTCCGAGAATACCTCCGACAATTAAAATACACGCAAGAGATATGGCGGCTTCTCTGATACTCAGCCAGGCGCCTATAGCGCCGGTCAGCTTTGCATCACCGGCCCCCCCACCTGCGAGGATAAACAAAAACACAAATGGCAATGCCAGCAATACTGCCGCTGCCAGCGCCTCTATAAACCCGTTAAAACCACCGTTTACCGCCGAGAAGATTAACCCGCCTATAAACAACGGCCCGGTTAGCCAATTTGGTATCCGGCGGTTTTTGACATCCATGACAGCCGCAATCAGTGAGACGCAGATTACTACGCCCCACTGGGCAGCTATTATTTTCGTTTCCGCCATCCTGGCAACCTTAAATCTTTACGGGCCTGCGCCTCGTGCGTTGTCTAATTCGGTTCCCATATCTGTAAATACAGCTGTGATTTTAGGGCCAAAAGCGCCCCAGATAGCGACAAAACCAATCACTACCAAAGCTCCGACCAGAGCCCACTCGAGTGTCTCCATACCGCTTTCATCCTTAATGAATCTTTTTACTAATGCCTTCATTGTTGTAATCCTCCGTTCAAAATTGAACATTAAAAGTTATCCTGAAAAAGTTATTATACGGAGGAGTCCTTTCCTTCCCGTTTTCACACATTCTATTTTTAGCCATAGATTACACGGATTTCATTGATTGAAAATTTTATACTCATGATTCGTACATAGTCAGTACTGAAAAACGAGATTCCCTCCAATGCTCATCCTTATGTACACAATATAGTACCTATATAGACTTGATTTGTCAAGCCAAAAGAGCATCTGCTTTTTCCTCTAAGTCCTTATTGTTCAAAGTCCTGTAATAGCAGGTCGCATTATCAATCTGCTAAAACTATTATCGGCTAAAGATAAGTTCAGACTGAAAAATCTTGACTTTTTTCAAAAAAATATTATCCTATAGTAAGGAAGTAACTTTTAACTATCATTTAAGATTAGGGATATAACCATGGCTGCAAAAAATAATATGCGCTGGGTGGCCTTTGCTCAGACAAAAACCCAAAATATCTCTCGCCAAAAAAACAAAGGCATTGCTATCCTTTGGCTGGCCGTTACGTTAATAATTCTGGTACTATTTATGGGCCTCTCTATAGACGGCGCGAGGTTTTATGTTGCCGCCCATCAGCTCCAGAACGCCGCCGATGCCGCCGCATTAGCCGGGGCGAGGATAGTACGAGTTGACCAGGACGAAGCACGCAACCAGGCACAGTATATCGGGGGGGAAAACTCAACGCTTGGCGACTCGGTCGTTCTTAATCTGAATAGCGGAAATGACCCAAACGGCGACATTGTCATCGGGCGGTTCTATTATGATGAACGAGGTTTTATACCGCTTCAAGACCTGCCGGAAGATGTAAAACCCGATGCTCTTAAGGCAGTCACCAAACGTACTGAGAGTGAACACGGGGCAATCCGGTTATTTTTCGGGCCAATTGTAAATGTTGATACAGCCGATGTCTCACGTGTTGCGATTGCACAGGCCATAGGCGGCTGGGGTGCGGGGATAATCGCTTTGGATTGTTATGCAGAGAAGGCCCTGAACATAGGCGATGCCGCTTTGGATGTGACTCTTACCGCTGGTGGAATTCAGGTAAATTCAAACGCTGATGATGCTTTTTATACCAATAAAAATACTATATATGACCCTATTCCAGAAAGCATAAATGTTCATGGCGGCGTAATTGAAAATAAATTCCCTGAAGATCTTTATGATGTCACAAATTTAGGAGCACCTCGAATGCCGGACCCATTGTGTCCGGACGCCCAGTGTGATGGAAGTGTTGCAGGAGGTGATTGCTTGCCTGAACCCGACTTCGGCCCAGTGATACAGGAAGAAACAGTTACTGTAGAACCCAATGAGACAAAGACAATCGGACCGGGTTACTATCCCGGAGGAATCAAGCTATTAAGTAGCACAGAAACGCTGATTCTTGAACCTGGAATTTATATTCTCGATGGCGAGGGCCTCTATATAAACGGAGGCAATCTATTGGCTACTGACGGTGTGATGTTCTATATAACAGGTGACGGTAAAGTTGATATGCAGGGAAATGGAACCGTACAAATCAACACCAATTCCGAGATTGAGTCCGGGCCTTTCACGGGTATAGCAATCTATCAGGACCGCGATAATTATAATGATGCAAGTATTCATGGAACCGGCAATCTCGATATCGTAGGCACGATTTATTTCCCCCAAAACCATGTCTTGATTACTGGTACAGGCGACGGATTTGGCACACAATTGATCGCAAATACTATTGAGATTGGCGGCCACGGTACTATACAAATCAACTATGACGGACGCAATCCATTCCCTGCCAACAAGGCAATCTTAGTATGGTAGTGGTATATTCACTGACTACTGCGTACTTAATTTTGCCTGCTGCTACCGCGCCCCGGCCAACAAGTCTTTTTTAGTTGAGTGAGGAATCAAGTCAGCCCCATATAAGCCCGTACACCTTAGAGCCATTCATTTACTGGTAATTGCAGTACTGCCTGCCGTCAGACTGGATCAGCATTGGTATAAACTTCGTTTGCAAGATTTGGTGGAGAGTGTTCCAATAGTCTCTGTGTTATATCAAATACAGTTAATACGAGCCGATTGACCATTAGTCTCATTTTCGCAAAAGCTGCAATCCAGAAGAGTCGCTGTTTAGCCTGGCGATCGGGGTATCGGCTCTTTCTTACTGAAATTATTATCAGAGAGGATTTGCTCGAGCAGGCAAGGTTGGCCAGAGAAAGATAAATTATGCGCTCTCGATAATTACGTAGTTGTGAGCGCACACTCGGCCCACTTGAGCGCTGCCGATGCTCGGGGAAAGCCAACAGTCGTTATCAACAACAAAATGGCCTGATAGATTTCTTCCTTGGTCGCTCCCTCCTGCATCGCCATAAGAGCATGTCGTTGTAGCGCCGTCTCTTGATTAGCCGTTCCGGATATAACGACCTTAATTAGTTCGCGGGTCTTGCGGTCAATCGGACCACATTCTGCGCATGCTTCAGTTAGCTTCTGATGGGCTTCCCATACTTTAGGATATTCTTCGACGAACTTTTTGAAATGTTGAGGTAGTGTCTCCTTCATTTTTTTTACTCCTTATGAAAAATTTCACTGTCTTTTTATTAACATCTCAACACAATTCTAACAATTGCCGATTACTTATTGTTTTTGCTCGTTTTTTGATTTGAGGGGTATCACTTCATGTGCAGGATTTTCATTCGTTCCCAAATAGAGACTATGACCAGAACCTGTCCGAATCCACAACTGACTTGTTTTTGTATTGACAAGATACACACCGCCTTCACCCCCTGCTATTGCATATCGTCCTGTTTTGTTGCAATTTGATAGCAGCGTAATGATAGTTAAGAAAACAATAACCCCAGTTAACCACAGCATCAATTTATTGTGCCCTGATGTTACTTTGTTGTTTTTATCTATTACATCTATCATTTGTTTTTGAATTTCATTGGCCTTTTCCCTTGTTTTTTGCTCCAGTTTTGTAGAATGAACCATCTTTATCCCCTTTTCAGAAAAGTAATCACCGCACTATTCTAACGAATGGCTATTTACTTATTGTTTTTGCTAAACTTTGCTAAGATGTATTCCCGCCATTCAAAGACCAACGAAACAAGAGCAGTCAATCCTGCGAGGAGATAACCGTAATACGCAAGTAAGTTTGCTCTTCTATTGGATTCATTTTGGTAAGCAACGTACGCATTGAATTTATTGACGAATTCACGGAAATCTACACCGATAAAGTTAATGTTACTTCCGGTTGACCGAATTTCTATTTCGAACTTTGGTATAGTTTGTTTTGATTCGGCCTTATGGCGAGAAGCTAAAATAAAAAAAAGAATGGCAAACATCAACCAAATAATCGATATTGCTCTTTTACTATTCATAATCCAAATCTTCCATTAGTTCGTTATCACCGCACCATTTTAACGATTGCCTGCCGTAATTCAACTGATAAGGTTTGCCAACGCTCAATAATCGATTTCAAGTCGGGGTCAATTTCAGAATCCAAAAACAAGCCAGGCACAAGCTTTTGATTTCTGGATTTCCTGCTTGGCTTGTCTGTTTTCGTAAGTGGTTTGTTTTCTGGGGGTTTCGTACTGGGCCCGGAAGGATTCGAACCTTCGACCAATGGATTATGAGTCCACTGCTCTAACCGCTGAGCTACGGGCCCGAAAAGCAAAACCGCCGGCAGGCGGCTCAAGCGACCGTATAATCTACTTGTTACCCGGCCTGGTTTCAAGGGAATTCGACTTATCAGCCGGGCAACATCTTTACTTGAAGTGCTCTAAAAATTGCCGATAGAGCACTTTAAGCTTTTATGTTCGTATTTGTGCTGTCATGAGGACAAGGCTGGCAAAGAAGATTGCACAGCGATACTGAAGTATCGCGAGTAAATCTGATGCCGCCAGCCGAAGCCGCAATAGGCATAAAGCGAACACTAAAAATTAAATTGCTCTAATGTAATTTACCGCGTTCCTAAAGATGCTCATCCCGTCGCCTTCACTTCGATTTTCTAATCGCGTCCAGTGCGGATGCTGCGTTGCCCGGACAAACCTCTCCGGGTGCGGCATCAGCCCCATGACTCGTCCGGTTGAATCGATCAATCCGGCGATTGAGCCTGTCGAGCCATTTGGATTTATCGGGTAATCACCTTCTCGTCCATCCTTATCGACATACTTGAAAGCGACAAAGCCGCCGTCCTGAAGCTCTTTCAAATCCGAATCGTTCTTTGTTACCACCTTGCCCTCACCGTGAGCTATCGGCAGGTAAATCTGCTGTCCCGCTTCTATGAAAACGCAGCGGTCCGTCTGCGGCGAAAGATATACCCAGCGGTCTTCGAATTTACCGCTGTCATTGTTTGTTATAGTCACACTCTGAACGTTACCTGAACCATTGCCGCCGAGCAGGCCGCATTTAACCAACACCTGGAAACCATTACATATACCAAGCACCAGCTTACCATCATCGACGAACTTGCGAACAACTTCGTACAAATGATGGCGTATCTGGTTTGCGAGGATTCGTCCCGCAGCAACGTCATCGCCGTAACTAAAGCCGCCCGGTACTACTAAAATGTGGAACCTCTCCAACAGGGACTTGTCCTCTATGAGCTGGTTAATATGTACTCGTTGCGCCTTAGCGCCAGCCAGTTCGAGTGCATGCTCAGCTTCCATATCACAGTTAATTCCTGCTGCTCGCAGGACTATCGCTTCAACATCAGACATCTGTCACCTTCTCAAAACAATGTTTTTACCAGTTAAAAGTTTTCTGCCACACTTCTTTCAGAACGTGCAGTTCGGCGTTTATCACTTCGTTGCCGTCCGTAGCTCGAACTATAAGCTTTGGTTCTTCAATAACTTTGCCTATTTGCCCGAACGGCAGGTTCAACATCAGCTTTGCAAACGTATCGAACTTATCCGGCTCGACTTCAACTATGTAGCGTGAGTTTGATTCGCTGAATAACTGTACATCGGCCTGTGTGCAGTCCGCTGCTTTCGGCAAGGCCCTTAAATCAGCTTCAATACCTAAACCGCCCGCAAAAGCCATCTCCGCTAACGTAACTGCCAGACCTCCCTCCGAACAATCGTGGCAGCTCACAATAAGACTATTCGCAATCGCCTTACAGATTGCCGCGGCTATCTTTGGACCTTTTTCCAAATCCAGTGTCGGAACGTTTGCGCCAAGCTCATTGTGAATCTTATAATAGTGCGAGCCGCCTAATTCATTCTTCGTCTCGCCTACGATGAAAATGAAATTACCCGCTTCTTTCACGTCCATTGTCACGCACTTGTTTACATCATCCACGATGGAAATCGCGCTGATAAGAAGAGTCGAAGGTATGGATATCCTGCTGCCGTCTTCGCAGCGAAACTCGTTGTTGAGTGAATCTTTTCCCGAAATAAACGGGACCGAATAAGCAATCGCTCCATCCCGACAGGCCTGTGCAGCTCTTACCAGGGGCCCGAGAGTCTGCGGTTTCGTGCAATTGCCCCAGCAGAAATTATCCAGCACCGCAATACGATCAAATTTCCCACCGACACAGATAATATTTCGAATCGCCTCTTCTATTCCCGCCAGCGCCATCCAGTAGGGGTCAATATCACCGTACATCGGGTTCATCCCACAGCTTATTGCAAGGCCTCTGTCCGAATCGAACTTGGGCCTTATCACTGCCGCGTCACTCGGCCCGTCGTTTGCAATCCCAACAAGCGGCTTTATCGCCGAGCTACCCTGGACCTCATGGTCGTATTGGCGAATCACCCACTCCTTGCTTGCGACATTATAAGATGACAAAATCTTCAAAAGCTCGTCGTTGTAGTTTTCCTTTTCAGGTATGTTCGGCTCGGGTAGTCCGCGATGAGTCCACTCGGCCTTTCGGGAATACTTTGGAACCCCGTCGTGCAGAAAGTCCATATCCAGCTGCCCGACAATCTCGCCGCGGTATCGCAGAATGAGTTTCTTGTCGCTGGTGAATTTCCCGATAACCGTCGACTCGACATTTTCAGAATCGAAGATTTTCTTAATGGCTTCGAGGTTCTCCGACTTGACCGAAATAACCATTCGCTCCTGTGCTTCGCTTATCCATATCTCGGTATAGTTAAGACCGGCGTATTTCAGCGGTACTTTTTCGAGGTCAACTTCCGCGCCGAGTTCAGCGCCCATTTCACCAACCGCGCTGCTCAACCCGCCTGCCCCGCAGTCAGTAATTGCTTCATATAACCCGGCATCTCTTGCCTGCAAAAGCACGTCGAGCATCTTCTTTTCAGTGATTGCATCTCCAATCTGCACAGCGTGCGAGAATACCGTTTCATGCTCATGCGTCATCTCGCCCGAGGAGAAAGTCGCACCATGTATGCCGTCTCTGCCCGTTCTGCCGCCGACTACAATAATTAGGCTGTCGCTTTGCGGATGCTTGAAACACTTGTCCTTATCCATCAGCCCGATATTGCCGCAATAGACCAATGGATTGGCAAGGTATCGCTCATCAAAGTAAATCGCGCCGTTAACGGTCGGAATACCCATCCTGTTACCGTAATCGCGAACCCCGGAAACCACACCCTTCATAATCCTTCTCGGATGCAGCACACCTTTGGGTATCTCCTCGAGCTTCATATCAGGAGGCCCGAAGCAGAATATATCAGTATTCGCTATGGGTTTAGCGCCCATTCCTGTACCCATAGGGTCGCGGATTACTCCGCCTATTCCTGTTGCCGCTCCGCCGTAAGGGTCAAGCGCCGACGGGTGATTATGAGTTTCTACTTTGAAGCACACCGCGCTTGTCTCGTCGAACTCTATCACGCCGGCATTGTCGTCAAAAACCGAGATGCACCAGGGTTTGTTAAGTTCCTTTGTTGCTCCAAAGACAGTCTCTTTAAGAAGATTGTCGAAGTGGACCTCGTCACCGTTGATACTCATATCGACCGAGCTTTTCAGGGTTTTGTGCACGCAGTGCTCGCTCCAGGTTTGGGCGAGCATTTCCAGCTCGATGTCGGTCGGTTCCCTGCCGAGGTCCTGGTAATGCCGCTGTATCGTTTTCATCTCAACCAGGTTGAGAAACAGGTCTTTTTCCTTGCTCAGCGCCAGCAGTCTGTCATCACCAAGCTCTCGAATAGGCCAGTGCAGAATCTTCAACTCATAGGGTTTGAGATGTGGACTCGGCGGCTCAGCCGCGTCGCCGACTATCACAGTCTCGATGCAGTCATTAGCCAGTATCTTTTGACTGATAGTCGCAATTTGCTCCTGGTTTATCTGTCCGAGAAGAACGTACTTTCGAGCAGTGCGAACATTCTCGACCGTAACTCCCATATCTGCCAGCGCCGCAGTAACCGACTGAGCGACCGGGTCTGTAACGCCGCTTTTAAGGTGAACCTCAATCAAAGTAGCTTTGGCCAAACCAGCCGGTGCCTTGCTTCTGCCGATGTAGTATTCCTCGCACACCGGGTCGGTAAGCAATTCCTCAGCCACGCGCCCGGCAAATTTCTTGTCGAAGTCCGCTTCTATCAGGAAGACCCTGGCGGACTGAATCGCTTCGACCGACTTGATTCCGAGTTCCCTGATGTCCTCCAGCACACCGTTGCCGTGAACGTCGCTGGTGCCGGGCCTGTTGAATACTTCAAATCGCCACTGCTTCACGAGATAAGTTCCCTCTTTCTCAGCTTGTCCTTAATGAGTTTAGCTCGCCTGTCCCTGGCCTTGCCAAGCAGCTTTTCGAGCTTTTTATGGTCATCGGCTTTGATTGCCTTTTTGATTTCTTCGAGTTCTTTTTTGAGCCTGTCAATACCTTTAGCGCAGTTGCCGGCATTAGCCAGAAGTATATCCACCCAGATGTTCGCCGGACTGCTGGCTACACGCGAAGTGTCCATAAAGCCTTTACCGGCGTATTTGAGCTGGTCATTGGCATTCACCAAAGCCGCGGCTGTAATGTGCGGCAGGTGGCTGACATTGGCAAAGACCTTATCATGTTCAGCCGGGCTCATCTGTTTTACGCGACAGCCCAAACGCGACCAGAATTCTTTCACTGTCCTGATAGCTTGTCGATTTGTACTTTTTGTTGCTGTCACTATGCAATCAGCCTGCTCGAGCAAATCATCTCTGGAAAATTCCACGCCTCTTTGCTCCGAACCGGCTATAGGATGTGAACCGACGTAGTAAACATTTTTTGGCAACTGCTTCGCAGCCCAGCGATGGGGCAATACTTTTGTTGAACCGACATCGGTTACAACAGCACCGGCTTTGAGGTGCGTACTAATTTCGGCAAATATATTTTCGAACGTATATATGGGTGTAGCCAGGATAACGATGTCCGAACCGACTACACTGCTGCTCAAATCGTCCACAATATTCGTCGCAATCGAAAACTGTCTGGCCTTTCTTCGGGTGCTGGCCCGATGGGAGAAACCCACCACTTTGACCAGGCCACCTGACCTTTGTGCTGTCAGCGCAACCGAACCTCCCAGCAAACCAAGCCCGATTACGGTTATTTGTCTTAAGTCCTTCAAAATAAACACCTTAAGGGAATAAGGCACGAAGATAAACTTTAGTAAAAAGTATCTCAACAGGCCTTGCGTGTCAATTTTTTTCTTTTATTTGAAAGAACAAAATGCTATCATTCTACGTTTGATATGAGGCGCCAAAGGAATTGGCCAAGAACAAGGCGATATCCCGCCTGCTTTTGCGGGCTGGATTTTTTTGTGGATTGAGTCAATTATGACTAATGACCGCTGGTGACTTATACAGCCGGAACTCGTCACGGCGTAGCCCCGACTCATCGGGGTAGCCGGAAAGGTATTTATGGCCGAGGGAGCAAAAACAAAAAACGGTACGCCTAACGGTGATTATCTTGCATTTGAAGATAACGTCGCGGGTATCGATAGGCAGATTGCCGAACTGCAGCGGTTGACTTCTATCAAGGGGATAGACTATTCCGCGGAGGTGCGCCAACTCGAACGCGAAAAGGTTGCCGAGTTGAAGAAAGTTTACGGTAATCTTACCGCCTGGCAGACTGTTCAGGTGGCCCGTCATCCGAAGAGACCTCTTCTCGAAGATTACATCAACATGATGGTGCAGGATTTCCGTCAGCTTCACGGCGACAGGCGATTTGGTGATGACAATGCTATAATCGCCGGCCTGGGCAGAATCAGAAGGGAAAAGGTGATGATTGTCGGCCAGAACAAAGGCCGCAGTACGAAGGAAAAAATAGCCTGCAATTTCGGCTGCCCGAATCCCGAAGGTTATCGCAAGGCCATCCTGAAAATGAAATTCGCCGAGAAATTCGGCCTGCCAATCGTAACGTTTATTGATACCCCCGGAGCTTACCCCGGAGTCGGCGCAGAAGAACGAGGCCAGGCACAAGCTATAGCCGAGAATTTATTTGTGATGTCAAAGCTGAAAGTTCCTGTAATTAATGTCTGCATCGGAGAGGGCGGTTCAGGCGGGGCGCTGGCTATCGGCGTGGGCGACAGGATGGCAATGCTCGAGTTCGCGTACTTTTCGGTAATTTCACCCGAAGGTTGTGCTGCGATACTCTGGCGTGACGGTTCGCAGGCGCCCAAAGCGGCCGAGGCACTTAAACTTACCAGCAAGGACCTTCTCAAACTCAAACTAATCGATGCAGTTATTCCTGAGCCGACAGGCGGCGCGCATCGTAATATGCACGATACTGTGTACAACGTGGAAAATTATATTGCGCGAACGCTCCGTGAACTCAGGCGTTTCAAGATAGACTCCCTTCTTCAGAAAAGATATGACAAGCTTCGTTCTATGGGCTCAAGCACGGCTTCTGTTTTAAAGAGAAAAACCAAGACTGCCCAGAAAAGAATCACCGAAGCCGTCAAAACAATTGGCCCAAAAACTGTTCCTGCAAACGTCTGATTCAAAAAGTTTGCCTGTTGCATGTCTGAAAAACTCCTATAGACCAATCTTTTCTTGAAGTGCTCTAAAAAAGCCCGACCCCTTGGCGGAGCCGAGCTTTTCGGAGGAAGAAGAGAAAAAACAATTCACCTGTTGCTTATGATTGCATATCTTTTATATCCCTGTGTAATTATACGCCCCCAGAGGCTTTGATGTTCTGACTCAAGGCAAAATTCTGTTCACTTTCTTAGCGTTTTGGCAGGCCAATTTCAACCTCATTTTCACCTTTTTTTTCGAATACTTGATTTATTTGGCGATTGTTCGATTCGAGTGATTTTTGGGACCGGGAAATCGGGCCAAAGCCGACCTGGACATTTTGCGATATTTCAGGTTTTCTGCCTTGGTAGCGATTTTGACTGTGTAAAACCCGTTGGCTTGGCCGAAGTAATTTATAAAGCTGGTCTGACTAACAGGTTAAATGATTATTCAAATCTGTGAGGTGTTCTCGTGAAGTGTAAAGTCCTTCTAATCATCTTTTATACGTTTGCAGTTCTTTTCGTGGGCTGCCGAACCGAACCTCGCCCTGAACCCATAAAACCGGCCTACGATAGGCCTTTACCGCCTGGTAAGTCCGCTCTACGAAAAATCATGAATCCTTATGAGATTCCCGACTTCACGCTGGCCTGCGTTAACCTCAAGGGCCTGCGCGACTCGATACGAAACAGCCTTAATTATCTGAGCAAACCGTCAAGCCGGCAGTTTTTCCCTGTAGAGGATGTGACCCATTCTCGTGCAGTCGAAAGTCTCGAGGTCTTTGCAGAGCTGCTTGATTCGGGTCTCGTTGCTGCTGAACTGAACCATGCCGTTCGAGACAGGTTTGACGTGTATATATCAATCGGTTGCGACGACCGCGGCACGGTATTGTTTACAGGTTATTATACGCCGATATTCGACGGTTCTAAAACACCCGGCGATAAGTACCAATACGCTTTGTATAACCAGCCGCCGGACCTTGTCAAAGGGCCTAACGGACAAATTCTTGGCCGAAAAAATGCCGGCGGCACCGTTACTCAGTATCCGCCAAGAGCGGTCATCGAGAGAACACGAATGCTGAGAGGACAGGAGCTGGTTTGGCTGACTGACCCATTCGAGGCATACATAACGCACGTTCAGGGTTCGGCGAAAATACGTATGCCTGACGGAACTTTGCAGACTCTCGGATATGCGGCTACTAACGGCCACGAGTATAGAAGTATATCCCCCAAGATGGTCAGCGACGGTGTGATAAGCAAAAACCAGCTTAGCCTCGCTGCAATGATTGACTATTTCAAGAGGCATCGAGACCAGGTCGCCAGATACACCGCCCTTAATCCTCGATTTGTTTTCTTTAGAAACCAAAGCGGACCTCCCCGCGGCAGCCTCAACGAACCTGTTACCGCCTACAGAACTATTGCTACTGATAAGTCGATTTTTCCGCGGGCTTCGGTCACATATATAACCACCACACTGCCGAAAGAGCGTCATGGGCGAATAGTCAGTGAACTGTATAGTGGATTTGCTCTCGACCAGGACACCGGCGGTGCAATAAGAGCGCCGGGCCGATGCGATGTCTACATGGGAATTGGTGACACCGCAGGCCGGCTTGCAGGACAAACGTATCAGGAAGGAAAATTATATTACCTGTTCCTGAAAAACGAACTGGTAATACCTGAATACTAGAGCACTTTTACTTGAATTGCTCTAAGAGCAAAGTACACACCATTAAACCCGAAAAAACTTTGCACCCCAGCCCGATAAAATCTTTACTCATAATAAAGGGATAATCCATTTCAGTCAATGTCACGACTGAAATAATTTTTTCACTATTTAGCAAGCTGCCGTGTGGTTATAATGAGATGTTAGAAGAGGGGGGAACTACCTGTGTAAAAACCATGAGTAAAAGTCTTGAATAAGATTTGCCGATAAGGGGATGATGATGAAAAATCTGGGGATTCTAAAGTTATTGGGACGTAAAAGCTCTGCCAGTCTGCGCGCTTGCATGAGAAAACAACGGAACAAACGGGGATTTACACTACTTGAGCTTATGGTCGTAATTATGATAGTGAGCATTCTCGCAGGGGTGACAATACCTATCCTTAGCGGCCGCATCGATTCCGCCAAATGGTCCGAAGCAAACGCCGCCGCCGGAACAATCCGTACAGCCGTTTCGACTTACGTAGCCCGTAACAGCATTGCCGATGCCCAAAGCACTCTCGTTGGCAAGAAACTCGACGATACGGTTACGCAGGGCGCATTGGGCTTTGTCGAATCTGACTTGGTTGGCACATACTTTGTTCCTTCCGATTATACGATTACTGCTATAAATTCCGTAGGCCACGCTGCAGTTCAGGTCACCGGCAGTCAGGACAACGCGCCGACCGGAACAAAAACACTGGCTGCCGACGGAAGCTGGCAGTAACGGCAGATCGGCCGTCAAAATCAGGCGAGTAACTTTTTTGCGTATAATCCATTGGCCCCGGACTTCGGATTAGACCACACTTCTGTTTTGCCTTCCAATACTGAGCATCTGCTGTTATCATGCTCACAAATATCATAATGCGTTATTCTCGTAATGGCCGGCATATGATTTCAGAACCCAATATCACCGATTTGAATGATAAGCCGGACAGCTACTTCTCCAGCGTGCGCGATGATATGCTCCAGTATATCCCGAAGCAGTCAAAAAAGACGCTGGAATTCGGCTGCGGCCACGGCGGTTTCTCCAGCCTTATAAAGGAGCGTTTGGGCGCCGAAACATGGGCCGTAGAAATCGACGAAGCTTCAGCGAAAACTGCCGCCGCGAAGCTCGATAAAGTCATATGTGCCGACGCGCACCAGGCCCTGACACAACTACCGGACAACTCCTTCGACTGTATCATTTTTTTTGATATCCTCGAGCACCTGGTAAATCCTTATTCACTGCTGAGCGATGTTAAAGCTAAGCTTGCACCAGGCGGCGTCGTTGTCGCATCTATTCCTAATATCAGGTACTACAGGGCATTTGCAGAGTATGTTTTTGGCGGCGACTGGAAATACAGACAACATGGCATCATGGACAAAACGCACCTGCGGTTCTTCACTCGAAAGAGCATAATCAGAATGTTCGATGAACTTGACTTCGAAATATTGACCATCGACGGCATTCATCCTACTTCCAGTAGGACCTACAGGATTCTGAACATCCTGCTGGCTGGAGCGCTAAGTGATGTCAGGTACAAGCATTTTGCCGTTGTTGCCCGCCCAAAGCTCGCGGAGACCGACAAAGATTTGACGTGAATCGGCGCTTATGAGACTCTCCATTATCATAGTAAGCTGGAATGTGCGGGATGACCTGGTGCAAAGCATTGCCTCGGTCAGTCAGAACCCACCGACCGCCGATTATGAAATCATCGTTGTAGATAATGCAAGTAGTGATGGTACAGTCGAACTAATCCGCCAAAAGTATCCGACAGTTCACCTGATTGCCAATGATCAAAACGAAGGCTTTGCAGGTGCAAACAACCAGGGTTTTGAAAAGGCCACCGGGGAGTACATCTTGTTTCTTAACCCTGATACGATAGTAAAGCCCAGTGCCTTCGATATCCTGCTCAAATTCATGGAAGACAACACCGACGTTGGTGCCTGTGGGCCAAAGCTTGTCTTTGAAGATAGACGTATACAGCAGACTGTTCGCCGTTTTCCCACGTTTGCAGGCGCGCTGCATCGACACACTATTTTTAAAATGGTTGGGATCTTCAGAAGAGCTTACAATAAGTGGCTGATGAAAGAATTTCCATATGACAGGGCTGCAGACGTGGACCAGATTATGGGCGCCGCTTTTATGGTCCGCCGCAGAGTTCTTGAAGAAGTCGGGACCATGGACAATAAAAACTTCTTCATGTATTACGAGGAAGTGGACCTCTGCTACAGAATCAAAAAAGCCGGCCACCGAGTTGTGTTTGTGCCTGATGCCGAAATAATTCATCTCGGAGGCCGCTCATCAGGGCAGATTCCAGTTGAAAAAACCGTAATGGCTATGAGAAGCCTGCTTAGGTTCTTTAGAAAACACCGAAGCAGATTTAGCTCAACTTTATTCGGGTGGATATTCAAATCTGCATTTGTTCTCAATGAGGTATCCAGCCTGTTAATTTACAGTATTGTGTATACCATTGGCTGCATTTGCTTCAGTTCAAAAGCTAGGGCTTATTCGGCAGAAAAGCTGAAATATTCAGCAAAACTACTGAAATATAGCCATCGAGCAACAATTAGGGTAGATAAGAGATTGAAACGGGATTTTACTTAGTCAGAACGGTTACTGATGTTTAAAGCGACGTATCTCTTTTACTACTTTTTCTGCTTGCTCTTTGGTTAATTCTGGAAACATCGGTAAAGATAATATCTCACGGGCAACACGTTCAGCTATTGGGAAACTTCCTTTCTCGTATTCGAGGAACTGGTAGGCGCCTTGAAGATGAAGGGGGACGGGATAGTGTATACCACAAGATATTTCTGATTTTGCCAATGACTCTTTCAGTTGATCCCGGTTAGCTGTGCGTATTGAGTATATGTGATATACGTGTTTGACATGGTCAAGCTCTGTTGGAACTGTTAAGCTGTAAACACCGTCTAATAATTCATTGTACCGCATGGCATGCTTTCTTCGAGCCTGATTCCAGTCATCGAGATATTTGAGTTTTACAGTCAGGACAGCAGCCTGGAACCCATCCATTCTGGAGTTTACTCCAATCATTGAATGGTAGTATTTTTTTTCCTGTCCGTGGTCTCGAAGCTTTCTTATTTGCTCAGCTAACTCAGGACGATTTGTGATTACAGCCCCTGCTTCTCCATAGGCACCAAGATTTTTGCCTGGGTAAAAGCTGAAACATCCGGCATCACCAAAAGTACCTGCCTTGCGACCTTTGTATTCAGCACCGTGAGCCTGGCATGCATCTTCAATAACAAATAATTTATGCGCTTTGGCAATATCGAGTATGGAATCCAAATCGGCCGGCTGGCCGTACAAGTGTACGGGGATTATAGCTTTTGTTTTCGAGGTGATAGCATTCTCAATGCCGCACGGTTCCATATTAAAGGAATTTTCATCGATGTCTACGAATACCGGTTTTGCTCCACAAAGGCTTATAGCTTCAGCTGTGGCGATAAAAGTGTTTACAGCGGTTATTACTTCGTCTCCCTGTTTTATGCCGAGTCCCTTCAATGCCAGCCATAAAGCTTCGGTGCCGCTGCCGACTCCAACAGCCTCTTTGCACCCGAAGAAGTCAGCAAACTCTTGCTCAAACTTCTCTACAAAGGCGCCGCCGGCAAAAGCCGTTTTTTCCATAACACTTTTAAGTGCTTCAATAATCTCGTCTTTTATTTGATTATACTGAGCTTTCAGGTCTATGAAGGGGATTTGCATTCGTCCATCTCTTATTATTTAATCCCACGGATACTTTTAGCCGGATTACCGGCTACGATTGTATTAGGCGGTACATCTTTTGTTACAACACTACCCGCGCCGACTATTGCCTTTTCACCGATTGTAACTCCACATAGAATTGTGGCGCTGGAACCTATCGAAGCATTAATCTTGACTAATGTTGGTATGCACTGCCAGTCTTTATCTGTTTGCATTTTGTTGTCTTCCCTCGAAGCCCGTGGGTATAAATCATTAATAAAGGTAACATTGTGCCCTACAAAGACATTATCTTCTATAGTCACACCTTCACATATAAATGAATGGCTCGATATTTTGCACTTGTTACCGATGGTTGCTTTTTTTTGTATTTCTACGAAAGCCCCTATCTTTGTATGGTCACCGATCTTGCATCCATAGAGATTGACAAATTCAAAAATTTTAACATCCTTACCAAGCTCTACATCGGGCGCTATCTTTGCGGTTTCGGCTATCTGTTGAGCCATCAGGGCATCTCCACTTTTAAATCATTACCCGATTACCGTTGTTTTTTAGAGATTTATTTGCTGCTTCGAGAATTTGAACTACCCTCAAGCCTTCTTTCCCACCTGAAAGCGGTTTGGTGTTATTTTGAATGCAGGAGATAAAGTGCTTGCATTCAATTTTCAACGGTTCAGCCAGGTCAAGATAAGGAGAATGCATATCTCCATAATGATATGAGTATTGAAACTCTGCAAATGTGTCATAGTGGGGAGGGACGTCAACTTTCTTGTCATACACCTTAATCTTTTCATTTGGCTCGATATCATCATATACCAACATTTTTTTGTCGCCTACGATTGTGATTTCGCGTACTTTTTTCGGGTCAAGCCAACTACTTTGAATCGTAGCAAGAACGCTGCCGCTAAAATTAAGCGTTATAATCGTTATATCCTCGATTTCGGAATTGATGTGAGCCTTGCCCTGACAGTTGACTGATTCGGGCTGCTGGTTAATTATATGGAGGATTATTGAAATGTCATGTGGTGCCAGGTCCCATGTTGCGTTTATATCTTTCTGAAACAATCCGAGATTGAGCCTTCTGCAATTTATATACAGGATTTCACCCAATTCGCCGGAGTCTATGATTTCCTTGATTTTTCCTATTGGAGTCGAATAAAGAAATGTATGTCCCACCATAAGGCGAAGCTTGTTCTCCTCGGCAACTTTTATCAGGTCCTGACATTGTGCCGCCGACGAAGCCATTGGTTTCTCGATAAATGTATGTTTGCCGTGCGCAAGGCTTTTGTTGGCCATTTCGTAATGGTAACGAACGGGGGTGGCAATGGCAATTGCGTCGATATCTTTGTCGGCTAACAGGCTCTGGTAGCTATCTGTGATCTGGACAGAAGGATATATTGACCTGATATGATTCAGCCGTTCCGGGTCGAGATCACATACCTTCTTTACAATACAATCTTCAATAGAAGCGAAATTTCGAACAAGATTAGGCCCCCAGTACCCACATCCAGCCACTGCAATATTTACCATTTTTCGATATCCCTTTTTCCATCAGATTATTTGAGCCCGCAATTCTAACAAAAAAGCGGCTTGAAGCAAGAATTTGTTGGGGGAACTCCTTTTTCGGGCTTAGCAAGTTGATTATTTCCCGAACTTTGCGGTAGAAAGGTGTTCAAACCATGGCGCACTATACCTGCCTGTTTCGATCAGTTCGAGGATATAACCTGCAATTTTTACACTGTTAAACTCCGCATGAACATGTTTCATTCCCGCATCAGCATTTTTTTTTCGTTCTGTTTCATTGTCGAGATAGTAATCAGCTAAATCGAAAAATTCTTCTATGGTATCAAAGTATCGAAGATGCAACTTGTCTTTGTACAACATGTTGCAGCCATCAAATCTTTTTGCCATTACAAAAGTACCACAGGCAAGATATTGAGTGAGTCTATCAGAATGACAAAATTTCACTGGGCCGTATGCGTTTACGTTGACGCCTATTTTAGCGCCGCTTATAGCGTATAAATAGTCAATACCACCAATCTGCGGTAGGCTGAAACAACCATAGACAGAGCTATTTTTTCTTTTAGCGATTTCGGTCACAAGCTTTTCTCTAAATGCTTCACTTGTATCCGCATGATGTTTTTCTGTACCGGTCCACAAAATATCCGTTTTCCACTCAAGACCAACTTCATAGCGATAGTCGATATCCGGGTCACATATATTCGGCATGAAGACACATATAGGTACTCCAGCATCTCGATAGTCCTGCAGAAATTGACCGTCATTTGTTGCGGTCAGAATATCGAGCCTTTGGGCGGTTTCAATCCTTCCGGCCTGTAGTTTAGGCCAGGGATCGCCGTCAGCACCTATGAAAACAGCATTACGAGCCGCCTGACGCATGATATCAATAGTATCGGCGTTGAGAACACGTGCGAAACTTACATACACAATATCAGGCCTATAGCTTTTTATTTGGTTTACTAAAAGCTGATCAACCTTTGATTTGTAAAACTTACGGGTAAGAGTTTTACTTTTAAAAGGACTTGTTTGTTTCAGGGCACCTCCATAATTGAAATATCTTACATCGTGACCAAGCCGTGTCAAACCTTTGGATAATTTATGTGATTGATCTAAAAATAATTTAACCGGCTTAAGACTAATATCTGCAACGATAAGTATCTTTTTTGCCTTACCCATTTGAAGCACCTTTTATTTTATCGGTCTAACTTTTTTTCAAAAATATTCATTGTCCAGATACCTCAATCCAATTATTTATAGAATTTCATTAACTAAGAGTTTATGAAAATATGGTATCGTTCTTTTTAAGCCATCTTTTAAAGGTACTTCAGGCTGCCAAGACAAATGTTTCTTTGCCAGAGAAATATCAGGTTGACATTGCCCCAGTAGCTTTCTTTTTGGGGGGTGTATCTTCGGGTTACCATACACTTCGCTCGTGGAGGCCTGTAAGATTTTTGCTTTCACACGTTTTGCAAGCCCCAGCATATTGATGGCCCCGTGCACACTCGCTTTCGTTGTTTGTACCGGATCAAATTGATAATGAACAGGAGAAACCGGACAAGCTAAATTAAAGATTTCGTCAACCTCTATATAGAGAGGAAATGTGATATTATGTCGCATTATTTCAAAATTCGTATTGCCGACCAAACGCTCGACGTTTATTTTGCGGCCCGTGTAGAAATTATCCACACATAAAACATCATGACCTTTTTTAATAAGACGTTCACGCAAATGGGACCCAAGAAATCCTGTTCCCCCTGTAACCAGTATCCTTTTCATTTTACACCTCTTTGCATTCCTTCGCGGCGCCTTTGTAACAAAGTACTCCCTGAGTCACTGTATTGCCTGTTTTTACCCTAAATTACGAACAATGTTTAGGGTACAAATTCTTTTATAAACGACTGCCCTACTCGATTTGTTTGACGGCTCCGGCAAAATCTGCGGAAAACTCAACTGCTGCCTTATCCTGAAGATGACAGCCGTCAAAGCTGTCATAGTCTGTCTGATTCACATCGATCCATATCCCGCCGTGTCTTTCGAATTTTTTTATAAACGGGTCCTGATTAAAGCTTTCAAGATTTTGCTCAATTTGTATCATCTCGCTGCAGGATGGTGGAAAAAAACCATAAACAGTTATGCCTTTGTCACGCCATATTGAGACATAATCCATTACATTTTGTACGGTTGAATCCATAACAGCATACTTTTTATAGAGTCTGCGATATCTGTTAAGCACCCATTTGCCCCGACGGTTTACTTCACACGTTGAGCTTACCCAGCCATCCGGATAATATGTCATCCTTACAATTGATGAAGCCAAAGAAGGAAATGCTCCGTCAATCGCATCATCAAAAGACATAGGTTCTAAAAATTGCAGAACCGGGGCGAAGAACAGTTCCAGAACGGCATCTTTTTTATGTGCATTATGAACTTCAGTAAAGTTACCCTTGTTATTTTTTGTTCCTTCTGTGAGCGACCTTGGCGATATCGCAAGGACAATCACCTTCATATTACTGTTGGGGTCAAGAACATTTTCTATTGCCTCAAGATAATCCCTTGAATACCACACTCCTCCAAAGCCGTAATTTACTATTTGTAAATCTGTCAGAATCTTTTCCATTTCAGCAGGCGACAAGGCCATGAGGACACGTGAATCGCCCGCCAGGACCATGTCCGCACAGTGTTTCCACTGGCTTTTATCCCGCCAGTATTGTTTGGGATTAATTCCCTGTGGCTTGTTGGGTCGAAGTGAACCCATAACCAAAATTATCAAAACTGCCAGTATGAGGGTCCGGGTGGTCCGGTCTTTCCAGATAAAACAGACTTTTTTGTAAAATGCTTTGGTCATCACAGTTTCTTCAGAACTGAAAGTAAATGAACGTATTGCTCGGCGCTCTCAGATAAATGCACATGAGTATTATAGTTGCCACGACAGCCGAATCAAGCACACTCTTGGCCCTGGATTGCGAATTCGCCCAATCGGCCTTGTCAAAATTAAAATGGAAGAACAATTGTGAGCCTATTATCAGAAGGAGCACGTTGATGGCGTTGTTATCAACCAAATCGTGAACCATATATCCGTTCCAGACCGTCGGGTTAAATAACATGGCGAATATCCCTAAAGCCTGGCCGAATGTCTTCGCCCTGAAAAATACCCACGCCAGTGTGGTAAGCCCAAATACCGCCAGTGTAGCCAGGTGCCTGCCGCCGGGTAACTTCATGACACGTTCAGGCCATTTGGTCACACGCTCTACCGACAGGTAAAAGCTGTGCATCGCCGCCCACATAATAAAGTGCCACGCGGCGCCGTGCCACAAGCCGGAAATAAGCATCGTTATCCACATGCTTATATGGGCCCAGGCTTTGCTTTTACGTGAACCGCCAAGCCCGACGTAAACGTAATCTCTGAACCACGTCGAAAGAGAAATGTGCCACCGCTGCCAGAACTCCCTGAAACTTGACGCAATATATGGATTCCTGAAGTTCATCGGAAATTCATAGCCCATCCATTTTCCAAGACCGCGCGCAATGTCACTGTAGCCGCTGAAATCGCAATATATCTGGAAGCCGAACATTATCATTATCACCCACCAGTACGCGCACGAGGTTTCCGGTGATTCTGCCGCGAACGCCGGATTAACCGTCTTGGCCAGCGTGTCCGCCACGACTATCTTCTTAAAAAAACCGAAGACTATCAGGTTGGTACCTTCCCATCTCTGCTGACCACCAACAGGCTCTGCCGATTCCAGTTGCGGAAGCAAATCACGAGCACGGACAATCGGCCCGGCAACTAACTGCGGGAATAATGCAAGGTATGCGAAAAAGTGAAATACATTGTGTGTCGGCTTCAACTCGCCGCGATATATGTCGATGGTGTAGCTCATCGACTGGAACGTATAGAAACTGATGCCCACCGGAAGAATCAGATTAGCCGCCGGTACCTGGACATCGATTCCAAAAATACTTAATAAACCGTTTACATTCGATATCCCAAAGTCGAGGTACTTGAACGCGCCCAGCGAGCCGATATTCCCTAATAATGAAAGAATTAACCACAGTCGCTTGCGGCTGGGACGCCATTCCATAGCCAGGCCTGCGAAGTAATCGATAAAGCCGCTGAACATGATGAGAAACAAAAATCGCCAGTCCCACCAGCCGTAGAAAAGGAATGACGCGAAAACCAGGTATATCCAGCGGATATTATTCCGCCGCCGCAGAATAGGCCAGCCGGCGAAGAATAATATTGCGAATACAAGAAATATAATCGAGTTAAACTGCATATGAAGCTATTCCCTTAGAGAAATGCGCCCAACCCATCCTGAAAAAGACTATTCTTCCTTTAACAGCCTGCGATTCCAAAAAGGCTGAGGTATTTCGAATCGATGAGTATGCCGTTGTTTTTTGTAGCCTTTCGACTTGGCCAGTTTAGGGATTTGATTTAAAAACATTTTGATGCTTTTTGTGCCTACGTCCGCAACAATAAATATTCGTTTCGCTTTTGCCATAATCTTTGAGGTTATTTTATCTTTTTTAAACTATTTCTTTTATGATTTGTTTTTTGTATTCAGGGTCATCTGGATTAGAAACATGTTTCATTGTACTATTGCGGCCCATGCTCTTTAGCTCTAAGGGCGTTTCTTTTCTCAAGAAGCATTCATACTCCTCGTTAATATGTCCAAAGTCAACGGCTTGGTATCCTTTCTTGCATAAATCGTAAGCCAAAACAGTTGCCGTCGGGCCTAAAGCAGCTAATATCAGCACATCCGAATTGACTTCATCAAATGCCGACAAAATCTGATCATATTTGTTAAATGCGTTTTTGACGGGGCAGAAGATAATACGTGATATTGATTTGGCTCCCTCTAATAGATCGTTACCTACGCCGAGTCGTGCTTGTTGACCCTCAAATAATATTACGTCTCTGTTTTTCCATATCTCCTTTAATTTTTTAAAGTATGTGCAGCATTTTTGGTAGTGCTCGTCTGTTTTGTTGAAATTTAAATAGTACCTGTTAAAAAAGGCATTATAATAAACCCTATTCATGTCAAGAGAAGAATATGTCTTTTGGCGTTTTTTAGACATATATTTTCTCCAGAACTTTTTTGTGTAAGGCACATAACAATCCAACGAGCCAAAACAATCAGGTAAGCCAATCAACAAATTAGGGAGATCTGACGAAAGTACTTCTTTCAGTCTTTCGGCCAGGTTTTCAGAGGGATCGTGGAAAGATATTCTACTGCGGTTCATACAAGAGAATTCTCCATCGCCAAAACGAGATATAGAACATTTGTCATTTATGATCTTGTCCAGCGTCTCTTCTATACTTTTTATCTTTGGCAGTTGGGCATGGAAACTGTCATTTTTAATTTTATCATAAAGTTCGTAAGGGATATTGTCCAACTTGTATTGAATTTTCTCAAGCTGTTTGTGAGTTTTGCTTGAATAGAACAGCCTTTTCTTGAAACGCTCTAGTTCTTTTTTAATTTTTTTAAGTATCATACCTTGGCCTTAAAATTACGGAGCATGGTTTATTTTTCTGTCATTCTGACAGCATATATGTATCCGGTTTTTGATTTTCTTGAGCCGATTTTTGTTTGAGCGGCAAAGCCGTTTTCAGTAAAGATGTTTACCAGCCCATCAGGTTTTTCAAAATGATATTCCATCATAACTACATCTATCCTACTAATAATATCTTTTTCATTAAGTCTTTTAAAAATCTCGAACTCTGCACCCTCACAATCACATTTAACAATTATGTGTTTATCTTTATTTTCTTCTAAAATAGGAGTCAGTACTTCTGCCGCATCTTTGATAGCAACTATTTCTTTTTTTGCATTTTTTGCCCCTTTACAAACATCGTAAGTGGTACTCATGCCGCCGGTCGCATTAGTCATGTACGGTAGTTCCAGCATCATCTCTGTTTTGCCAAGCCCAAAGTTAAAAGCATTTATCTTTTTGCTAAGTTGTGGATTGAGTTCCAGATTCCTTTTTGCCAACTCAAACGTAGGTTTAAACGGCTCGTAGGCATATATCTTTTTTATATTCTTATTGGCGGCAAAAAGTAAGGACGCTGCTGCTCGATTCATCCCTATGTCAATTAGTACCGATTCCTTTGCAATATTTAATTTATACTCACTTTTGACGAAAACCTCTTTAATTAGATATAATGGGTGGTCGGCTTTATCTGAAATATCCATGCGGACACCCTGCGGTGTAGTTATAATGTCACCGTCTATTCTGAATCCAAACTCCAGAAGTTCTTTCCGCCGCCTTTTTCTATCTGCCAGATCGTACCTGATTCTTTTTCGCCACCTTTTTAGAGGTACAAAACAGCACAAAAAGTTGACCAACACCTTTATTATAACAAGCCCCTTATCCATGATTTTTCCTGGCGATTATTGTTATCAAAGCTATATTAGCCATTCACTCATGCATATCCAATACTGAAAATTGGTCTAAAGCTCAGGAAGCATAACGATCCCAGGCCTTCACCTCGCACACCTGTTAAACTTAGGTAACTTATCAGTAATACTGATATTCTGCAAGTTTGATTATTCAGCTTCCACCGAAAAAATAGAAAATCCTCGAAACAGTAAATCGAACCTTGCGAAAGAACGTGTTCAAGACTATACTTTGCCCGTCAATTTGTGGTTTCTCAAGTAACCATGAGGCAATTAGGGAATAAAGGGTAATTTAAAATGTTTGCATGGGATAAAAAGAAAGTTTTGGTAACAGGTGCTGGGGGGTTTATTGGGTCTCATCTGACAGAGCGCCTCTTTGAACTCGGAGCTAAGATCAGGGCTTTTGTGCGATATACCTCAAGAGCTGATGAAGGCTTTATTAAGTATTTCTCTGACGATCTTAGAAAACATATGGATATTGTTTACGGCGACATTAGAGAATTGGAAACCGTAGTTAAAGCGATTGATGGCGTAGATATCATTTTTAATCTGGCAGCATTAGTGGGGATCCCATACTCCTATATACATCCCCAGGAAGTAATTGAAGCAAATACCATTGGGACGTTGAATGTTTTAATGGCGGCAAGGGATGTAGGCGTAGAGAAACTGGTCCAAACTTCCACAAGCGAAGTCTATGGTACGGCAAGATATGTTCCGATAAACGAAGATCATCCCAAACAACCTCAATCTCCGTATTCTGCAAGTAAAATCGCCGCTGACGCCATTGCTTTGAGCTTCTATCATTCCTTTGATTTGCCGGTCGCTGTGATAAGGCCCTTTAATACTTATGGGCCGCGTCAATCCGACAGAGCTGTTATCCCTTCTATTATTTCACAGGTTTTAACGAAAGATAAGCTCACATTGGGTAATACAACTCCTACAAGAGATTTCACCTTTGTGACAGACACGGCAGAAGGTTTTATTAAAGTAGCGGAATCGGAAAAATCAGTTGGTATGGAGATTAATATTGGATCCGGGCAGGAAATTTCAATTGAAGATTTAATCAAAAAAATAATATCGCTCGTCGGACGAGATATAGTTATAGAACACGATAAAGAAAGGTTTCGTCCAGCGCACAGCGAAGTGGAAAGATTGTGCGCGGATAATACAAGTGCAAGAAACATATTGGGATGGTTACCAAAGGTCTCATTGACTCATGGCCTTGAAGAAACAATTAATTTTATTAAAAATAATCCCGGTTTTTACGATCCTGATAAATATAGAGTGTGAGGTGCATAGATGAAAGCAGTAGTTTTAGCTGGCGGCCAGGGTACCAGGTTGCGGCCTTTAACGTTTTCAATCCCAAAGCCTTTATTGCCAATTGCTGAGAAGCCAATTCTTGAGATTATTCTAAAGAATTTCAAAAAGTTTGGCATAACTGAAGTTATTATATCAGTTGGCTACCAGGGCGAACTGATAAAGGCCTTTTGCGCTGATGGCGCAAAATTCAGCCTTTCTGTTAAGTATATTGACGAAGAGAAACCTTTAGGAACAGCAGGACCTTTGTCTTTAATGCGGGATTGTTTTAGCGAAGGAGAAGAATTCGTTTTGATGAACGGTGATATTTTTACTCAACTAAATTTTTCAAGGATGATTAATTATCATAAGAAAGGCAAATATTGCATGACTATTGGATATAGAACATACGAACATAAGTTGCCTTTTGGAGTTTTAGAGCTTGAAGGTGCCAAGCTTTGTGGCATTGTTGAAAAACCAAGTACGGCGTTTAATGTGAGTGCGGGAATCTATGTATTAGATGCGTCTGTTATCGAATTCGTACCGGATAATACATTTTTTACAATGCCTGACCTTGCGAATAAGCTATTAGAGGAAAAACGCCATATTGGCGCATATCGTATCGAAGAATATTGGCTTGGAATAGAGAACATCGGTCATCTCAACGAGGCCATTGAAGAGTTGAACAAACTTGAATCTCTCGTAAAAAAACGAAGTATTTGCGATTAGTTGAATACCCCAATACCGGATAAACCAGGAAGTCTTGTATTTGTTTTGCCGCAATCGACAGTACTGTTTGCCAAGCGTGTACCATACAAAACCGGTCCCGGCAATGCAAGGTTCACCTGATACTTTCCCAGGGTCTGGACATAAAGGTCTCGAATTAGTATACATAAGGTATGGAGCACAGCGAGGAGGCATTTTGGATTTGCTGCAGCAGGAGGACGCAGAGGCCCTCAAACGCTCCCGTCGCGCCGTGATTATCCAGCCCGGCGCTATAGGAGACTGCATACTCACCCTTCCCCTGGCATCGTTTATCAAAAGCCGCCTGAAAGTCGGAGTAGTCGATATGATAGGCCGCACTGACTACATAGGTTATTTTCCCGCAAGGACGTGTGTGGACACGATTAGAGCCCTCGATTCCGTCGAGGTGCACAGGCTTTTTTGCACTGCCGGCGAATTTGAGATTGCCGACCGCGACCCTCTCGCCGAAACATTCAGCGGATATTCCTGGATAGTAAGTTTTCTCGGCTCCCCCGAAAGCGATTTCGAGCAGAACCTGATATTTACCGCCAACTGCTGCCAAAGCGCACAGATTATAATGCTGCCGCTCAAATCCGAGCAGTCAGCACCCGAACACATAAGCCTTCATTACATCAAGCAGTTCTGCCGCAATTGTGATTTGCCCATCCCGTCTGCACTCGACCTGCGATGTGGTTCTCTGATTCAACCCGAACGTTCAGATAAGAGAATGGGTGCTGAAATACTTTGCAAGGCCGATGTTAACCGCGACGCGCCCGTCGTTGTACTCTCCCCTGGAAGCGGCAGCAAGGCAAAATGTTGGCACCTGAGTAATTTCCTTTACCTCGCCCAAGAGCTTCAGTCGGCAGGCATCCAACCTGTATTTCTACTCGGTCCTGCTGAAATCGAACGCTTTTCACGCGGACAAATAACCGCGATCGCTGAAGCTGCTCCGTGCCTCACTGATTTGTCGCTAACCGAAGTATTGCAGGTCACTTCATGTGCCGATGCCTTTGTCGGTAACGATAGCGGGATTACTCATCTGGCTGCAGGAATGGGCGTCGATACTATTGCTGTCTTCGGCCCGACTGACCCGAAGAAATACCGTCCCCTTGGTCCGAACGTTTTTTTACTTCAGGACGAAAGTCCGGCGTTTACCTCCGGTTCATCTCAGGTTCTGCAGCAGCGCGCAATGCAGCAATTAGAAGAAATCTGCGCATAAAAAATAGGAGACGGTGACCCCCCAAGTTTTCTTGTGAGCTGGCCCCCCGTCTCCTTGGAAGAGGAGGAGAGATATCTTCACTTGTTTTTTTGGGAACAACCGCGTTTTCATCGCCGCTGTCCCTGCAAAGTATAAGCAATTTTTCGCCGCTGCCAAAATATGCCTCGAAAAAACTTGATTCCGATAAAATCACCGGTAACACTGCTGCGGACCAATTACGGACGGGTACTTGCCTTTGTCTAAGAAGAATTGTCGAACACTCGTACACAGATGACACTTATCTGCGTATGATTCTTCCACTATGTATCCCGCTTCCTGAGCTTGTTTAATTAAACCCATCGGGCCGGATTCGAACAGAATCGAAATCATCTCTTTCTGTCGCGGCTCAAAATTCCTCCATATTTCATCAAGCTCCTGCTCATTGACATTTCCCAGAATTATCCCGCTGCACGTACCGCTGAACACATTACCAAACGGGTCGATATGTATGCCCTTGGCCCCTAAAAATGCTCCGCTGCAGTTAAGCCTTGCTAACTCTTCGACTTTCCTCCCCTTTTTGAGCTTTGCTAATTTGCCCGCAGCTCTTCCTGTCAGCCTCGCTGGATAGTCTTCAATCGCCTGGACATAATTCCTGTCAAGCTGCTCCTGCGATATGCCCTTCATCTGGATAGGCTGCTCAAGATACTTCTCCCAACGAACCATCACCCTGTCATTACCAAGACACTCTACCCCAACCTTTGCAAGCAGCCTGACCTGCTCGATATCAACGTATTCCTGGTGAAACGGGTCGCAGCTAATCTTCAGCCGCTTCATTCCGAGCTTGTCGAGCTTTTTTAGTTTATCTTTGATTTCTTTCTCATCCGTCGCCCAGAACCCGTTCGTCTCAATCAAATCCACTTTTCCGAGCTTTTCATTCCTGCCCGCTTCGAGAATTTCACACACCCGCTCGAAATACAAAAAAGGCTCACCGCCGGTCAGATGTATCCGAGCAGAATCACCCGCTAATTTCTTAATTCCCCGCCATGCTGTTATTGCCGTATCGACCGACATTAGTCCATCATTTTCAGGACTGCAGCAGTAATAGCAGAACTCGCACGCAGCGTTGCATTTGTACGTCAACAGCAGCCCGGCACTGCGCCAGAGTTTCAATTTCCGCTCATCGCGGCCAAGCTGGCTGTTATATCTGTTTTCGCTAAGATTAATCATTAGTCAGTAGTCAGTATTCAGTATCGAGAATCAAGCGCCAGTCCAGCACCTAATAGGCGATTTATGCCGTAATTAGGTGCTGTGATTTGTTGTCGCTAAGTGTAATCATATATTCCAGTATACAGCATCCAACATCCAGTATCGAGAATCAAGCGCCAGTCCAGCACCTAATAGGCGATTTATGCCGTAATTAGGTGCTGTGATATATAGCCCCCGGTCCTGCTTGTCACGGCGTACCCCATAGGGGGAAGACGGAAGTGTAGCGAAGACGGATGCCGGGGGATTGTTTATCTTGAGAATCGTTTAGCAGTCGCCGACACGGCGACTCTACAATTAAGAATTAAGAACTAAAAATTCATAATTCTTCTAAACGCTGTACGCTATTTCGTAATTTTCCGAAAAAAAATGAGGTGTCAGGAGGAGTTATTTTTTGACTGTTTTGAAGATAATTTTTCTAATGCCTTTTTATCTTCTTCGGACCTTTCAGTAAACTTCGCTGCTGGGCCGCCTGCTGTGAACAGGACTGCAAATCTTGTTACCAAAGCACCCAAAAACATATAACCCATCAAAACCTGAATGATTAATAACAAATGCCCAAGGAGACTGCTAAACTTGGCATACATATCCCCAAATCCAAGTGTTGTCATCGTAACAACAGAAAAGTAAAAGGCTCTGATTGGCACCAACCACCATTGCACTTGTTGGCCATCTACTTGTGAGAGACTATTTACAATGCCCTCTTGAAAACGATATTCGAAATACAAATACAGTAATGCAAAGATAGCCGCCCACTTAAAAAACTTTACAATTATTGTTTTGGTGGATAATCCGTAATCGCTGATTTGCCAGAATGCGTTGACAATAAATTTTAGTAGACTATGCTCTTTATACCATTTCCCCCAATTCTTTCGCCTGATATTGTATTCCAATAGCTGTTTTATCCCCGGTTCAATCCGCATAGCATCAAGACCAACGCCTTCAAAATTTGTGTCTCGGTCAACTTCAACACTATTAATTAAAGTTTCGCCATCGACTATCGCATACCCAAACTCTGCCCCTTGAAGCTTCGCAGAATCGAACACAGCTCCTTTAAGATTCGCAAAAGCGAGTATAGCCTCTTGAAGATTCGCAAAAATGAGGTTAGCCCCTTGAAGATTCGCAGAATCGAACTCGGCTCCTTTAAGATTCGCACCCCAGAGCCTAGCTCCTTGAAGATTTGCATTATCGAGCTTAGCTCCTTGAAGATTCACATTATTGAAGCTAGCCCCTTGAAGATTCGCATTAGTGAGCAAGGCCCCTTGAAGATTCGCCTTAGCGAGCTCGGCTCCTTGAAGATTCGCATTACTGAGGTTAGCCCTTTGAAGATTCGCACAATGGAGCCTAGCCCCTTGGAGAATAGATTGTTGAAGGTTCGTCCAGGTTAAATCTATTTCCACAAGGTAAACACCTTCATATTTATCCGAGCTGATTTTCCGGTTAATCTGGACTCTTAACTCTTCAGAATCAATCTCAACAGCCTGAATCTGACCGTTTTCTCTGTAAATAGCTGCATTATAAAGGTCCGGTTTTATGTCAGGGTTTTTTATTCGCCACATGTTCCAGACCTCGACGCCCTCTTTAAGTTTCGCGAGATGTTCGGGATTAGCCATATTCTTGTTTCATTTTCCGCATAAAAATAGGAGGCTATCTTAAAATTTCCGTTCGAATTTCCATATTTTTAAAACTTTGCTATCTCTAATAGCATTCTATAATACTGGGTTTCATCGTAACCAAATCCGTCTACTGTTTCTGTGACTACTACGGGGCTTTTTCTTTCATCTTCATGAATTGTTCTCTCAAGTCTTAAATTTAAAATTCCACAGTTGCACAGTCTCATACTCATTTCATAATTAAAGTTTTGTTGAAGCATATTCTCTAAATCTTGCCATAATGCCTTATTTACAATACAAGACAAAGACAACGCATCCTGATATTTTATCTTTCCCAAGATGCATGCCTTGAATATTTTTCCAATAAGGATAGATTTATTCATGTTGTCCGATTGCTCCAGAATGAGTAAGACCGCCTCTTCGAATTTTTTTGTGTCCTTACAATTGTCTTCAATGAATTTCCCCCGTTCATCTTGTGTAGTTTCACCTACTTTCCCAAGAAAACGGATGAGTTTTTTTAGATAAATTCGGTCCCTGACGCTTCCAACGACCTTAGCAGTTTTTACAAGAGTTCCGATTATTGGAATATTTTTTATAATACCTTCGTCAGTGACCATATCTAATCCCAACTCCGTGTATTCTTGAACAAGTTCACCGAGACCTTCAATCTTGATGGAAGCTATGAGTTTCCCTTCCAATCCCTGATTATTATTCGCTTTTTCTTTCATTTTCCGCAGTTAAAAAATCTATCCATAATTTTAACCTTTTTTAAGTTTTTTTTGTCCTGCTATTTTTCAAGCTTTCTAATATAGGTTCAATTGTTTCCATTAATTTCTTTTCACGTTCAGGTGTTAGTTCTTTTTCTCCAAAAGATTCATTTCTTTCGCCAAAATATTTCTTCCAGAGTTTGTAAGTTATTAAACCTTGAATTTCAGGAGGATAATTACCATATTTTCTCCTATATTGTTTTATTTGCTCATCACTCTTTTTGTTCCAAAACTCTTGAATAGCTCTTAAGTCTTTCTTAAGATCAAAACCCCAAACAAAATCTTGGTCCTCGGTTAAAAATACTCCTGAGAATTCCCTTAAGAATTTATCTGATGACGTAAATACTTTGCAAAACGGCAAATACAAGACATACTCTAAATCTATTAGATTAGAAGCTCTACTTCCAATATGGTTTTGAGCAATACCAGCGTAAAAGTTCATATACACACTTAGGCAATAATAAGCATATGGTGCAAAATCTTTTATTTTTGGCATATTGCATCCAAGCCATCTTTCACAGACTTCATTTCGGATATTAGTATCGGGTCTCACTACGTTTAAAAGAAATTGCAAAAACTCAAACTGATTATTTTGATCTTCGATAATAACAGGAATATATTCATTAAGCTCTTTGAGATTTTTTGTTTTTTTAAAACATTTTGCATTGATTTTCGCTATGTCCAAATCAGTCGCGTTTATGGATTTTCTCCAATTTGCCGAGTACAACTCTTCTGCTTCAGAAAATTTTCCTTCTGTCCATTTTCTCAACGCAGTGTATTCTGATTGCTCATCAAAGAAGATTCCTTTCTTCCCTCCACCAATATCAATCTCTTTGCCTCCTGACAAAACAGGTTTTCTTTTCATATCAATCTTATTTCCTAATAACTCCGCTATTATTAGGGTTCTAAAATCAGTTGTGAAGCAAGAACTAAATCCATAAATTTTATAAGCAACTTTATTAACTTCCTTTTTTGACAATTCTTCATTGTCGTATTTTTTTAAATCTCCAAGAATCTCATAAAACAAAGTAGAGCAAAAGACTACATTATAATACCTATACAAATATGAAACCTCTTTCTCAGATAGAGATTGAAATATACTTTTGTCTACTAGAATTGCTGGTCCCATTTTTTGTATTGAAAACCCTATAATTTACTAAAGTTTATTCTTTCGCCACCAAGCAAAGAGATATGTATCTCACAATCTTTTTGCTCTTCTTCTCCAAAAAAATAAGCCTTCAGAAGTTACTCCTCTGAAGGCTTGCATAAATACTATTTACTTATTGCAGACCTTTGGAGGTCGTACTCTACATCACTCCTCCTCTAGTCACTTAATATCATTTTCTCATATTATTATAAGACTGTCAAGAGGGGAGAATTGGGCAAATTAGGATTTGAATTTTGTGATAAAATCAGTGGAATCTGCGATTAAAAAATATTTTAAAATTTCCCTTGACACCCAATATGCCCTCATGTATTATATATATCTAACAAATACACTGAAATATTAACAATTACTCACTATTTAACCATTAACCATTTAACCAATACCAACCGGAGGTATAAATAATGACCACCGAAGCTAAAATCCTCGCTAACCGCCGTAACGCCCAAAAATCAACCGGCCCGCGTACCTCTCAGGGCAAGGCCGCCGTCTCTCAGAATTCCGTAAAACACGGTTTTTCAGCCCGCCAGACCGTTATCAGCTCCGAAGACCAGGCCGAATTCGACCTCTATCGCCAGCAATTCCTCGAAGAATTGGCCCCCGAAACTCCTATGGAATCTATGCTCGCCGAGCGCGTCGTCAACCTCTCATGGCGGCTCAAACGCGCCGCACGAATCCAGAACCAGACAATAGACGCTCTCAACACCCCCAAATCCAAAGACCCATTATTAGAGAAACTCAAAAAGCAGTACATTTACAAAGCCCCGGACCTGCCACAGGAGAATCCGTCGCAATCAACACCCGATCTGGTTTTAGGCCGCTTGGCAATAAAAGACTTCTCGAGTGACAGGGTTCTCGAAAGGCTGTTAATGTATGAACGCCGAATAGAAAACAGTCTCTACAAAACAGTACTCGAGCTCCAGCGCCTAAACCTCATCAAAAACCTCAATAACAATACTGCTACGCAGTTAAAGCAGTTAAATATGTAGTCATTTTCGTGAAATTTGTGGAAATTCGTGGATAAATTATGAACCTTTTTATGCAAAACAAACCCAAACTTCGCCGTTTTTCACCCAAAAACCGCTATTTTGCCAAAAAACAAACCCAAAACAAAGCCAAAACAAAGCCAAAACAAACCCAAACAAAGCCAATGTCTCCGATGCCAAAATGAACGTATGCCCTTTATTGACAGTGTATTATGAAAATTTACGATTATTTGAACGAAATGAAAACAAACCCAAAACAAACTCAAACTTGGGCTATTTATAACTATAAAAACTCTGCGATCTCTTTGTGCTCTGCGGTTAAATAAATTAGGAAGCAGACAGCTCTTTGAAATATTTTTTCAAGTGGATTTGTATAACTGTAATATCGGCGGGGGTTATTCCGCTTATTCGCCCAGCCTGTGCGAATGTCTCAGGGCGAAAGGCTGACAGCTTTTCCTTAGCCTCGACCCTTAGATGCTCGATTTGGGAATAATCCAGGTCGGCAGGTATTCTCATCTTTTCCAGCTTGCGGAAACGGCCGACTAATCGTTCCTGTTTACCGAGGTAGCCTTCGTACTTGGCGTCGATAACCGCAGCCTCCACGACCGATTCGGCAAAA
>SDBV01000876.1_pt1 | contig 43907 bp, 38 predicted proteins | sample 2277081 | NCBI WGS metagenome assembly SDBV01 (sample SAMN10402039, study PRJNA504765) | marine sediment metagenome | isolation source: marine sediment core GS10_PC15, 223 cmbsf | place: Arctic Ocean: Southern Knipovich Ridge | collected 2010
GGCGGGCGAGGATCTCGCGGACCCGCCCCAGCAGATGGGGTCGGGATGCATCACGGACCAGCTGGTCGGTCAATTCATGGCCCACGTCTGCGGCCTGGGATACCTGCTCAAAGCAGACAACATCGCGGCAACCCTGAACAGCATCATGAAGTACAACTTCCTCGAGGACCTCTACGCCCACGTCAACCCGGTGCGGGCTTTCGCTCTTCAGGACGAAAAAATGCTGGTGTTCGGAACGTTTCCCAGAGGCAACCCCCCTGAGCGCCCCTGTTTCCGTTTTCCGGAGAACTGGACCGGGATCGAATATGCAGCCGCGGTGCTCATGCTGCAGGAGGGCAAAACGGAAGATGGTCTGCGGGTGTTCGCGGCGGTGCGCGCGCGATTCGACGGGCACAAGCGAAGCCCCTTCGACGAGCCCGAGTGCGGGCACCACTATGCCAGGGCCATGGCCGCCTGGGCGGGCGTCCTGTCACTGACAGGATTTGAGTATTCCGGAGTGAATGGGCTGATCGCCTTCGCACCTTCCAGCCGGCCGACCCGCTGGTTCTGGTCCAACGGCTACGCGTGGGGCACCTTCCGGCAAGACCCGGAAAGGGACGGCATCACGGTTGAGCTGGAAGTCAAAGAGGGAGAATTGCCTCTCCGATCCCTCGTTTTGCAGGGCTTCGGGCGGCTTGATTTCGCGGTCGAGAAGCGGATCGAGCCTGACAATCCAGGGTCTTTTTTTATAACGCGCACCTCGGAAAAGCAGACGGAAGTGGAAGGCGGTTAAGATTTGGTTTCGCAAGGTAGAGCCATCTTACGCACACTTCTGGCCTTCCTCCTGACGGTATTCTCGGCGGGAGTGGCCATATTGTGTCTGTTTTTGATCCGCGAGCTCATTATGACGGGCGTCCGGATCGCGGGCATCAGCCATTGGTCGTGGAAGCTCATCAGCGATCTGAGCCTTATCGCGCTGGCCGTTCTCTGGCTCGTTTTTCTGGTGTTCTGTCAGGTACGATATCACAGGGCGGTCGGCGGCGGGATCTGGCGATCCCTGCTGTTCATCACCGGGGTCCAGCTCTTCGTGCTGCCGGCAACCCAGATCGCCATCGAGATAGTCGGCGGCAGCGCGCCGGGAGGGATTACGCTCATCTTCCTGGCCTGCCAGGCGGCGGCGGGCACGGCTCTCATTGTGATCTCTCGGCGTATTACGGGGGATGCGTAGTGGCTGTTCAGAGTTGGCCATCTGCAGCCTGGACTGGGCGCGGTGCCGATCGAGCCGGCTGACGGCGTGCCTTAGTTGTCCCGGCGCATCAAGCTGAAGGATTGGGCCGTGGGGCCTCCGGTCGGTTGGGTCACCAGGAACAGCGCCAGTGGAACGACGTCTTCCGGCTTCTTGATCCACTCGCCGAGCTCTTCGAACCTCTTTTTCCATTGCTTAAGCGTTGCTTCGTCTTCCGTGGTCGCCACGGGTCCGGGGATGAGCTCGTTGACGCTGATGCCGTGCGGCGCCAGTTCCTGGGCGAGGACCCTCACGAGCATCCACAGTCCCGCCTTGGCGCACGAATAGGCCGAGCTGCCCTGCGAGCCGCGATGACCCATGCCCGAGCCCACGGCTATGATCTTACCCGCTCCCCTTTTTTTCAAATGGGGAATGGCGCTCCTGGCCGTGTAGTAGGCTCCCACCAGGTTGAGCTCGACGGTGGCCTTCCAGCCGTCGGGGTCGCTGCTCTCCACGGGACCCCGCTCCAGACTGCCTCCCGCGTTGATTACCACGATATCCACGCCACCGTAGGTTTCTACCAGACACGACAGGCTCGAATCCAGCGCACGCCGATCGGTGACGTCGGCCGCGAGAACAAGTCCCGAACCGCCGGCGCCCTCGATCTCCCGCACGGTTTCGGTCAGGTCGGGCTGCGTCCGGGCGAGACAACCAACCGCGGCTCCCGCATCGGCCAGTCCCACAGCGATCGCTTTCCCGATTCCGTGCCCAGCTCCCGTGACGAGGGCGACCTGCCCGCTTAGAGCTCCATCCGTGTTACCCATCTTGCCTTCCTCCTCGTTGATTCCGGATTGTTCTTCCTGCGATTATTGCCGCGCGGCGACCCGCAACTGTCTCTTCACCCCGCGCCGATAGACCCCGATCTGGACGACCATCAGAATGACTATGACTATGAGCGCCAGAGGATAGGGGGCTCTGTTACCGGCGTACGTTCCAATCAAACCCCCGCAAAGTGAACCCGCCGCTACACCCAGGCCCAATGTCCCTTCGTGCATTCCGCTGGAACGACCGCGCTGACTGTCCCGGGAAGCTACGCTGCTGTAGAAAATGCCGGCGAAGTAATTGTAGCCGGAAAGCAGACCGACTCCTAGCAGCCCGATAAGCAGCGCATACACGTCGCGGGCAACGCAGAGAACGAGCAGCCCGGCAATGGCCGCTGCCTGGGCCGCGAGGGGATAGCGCAACCGGCAGTGCCAGCGACGTGTCAGGTATAGAACGACGTAAACCGCGATTACGACGATACGCATCAGGCCCAGAATGATTCCGTGCTGAGCCGAAGGCACGCCTAGATCGACGGCCAGCTTTGGCAGCAGATGCAGCACTATGCTGAACGTAAAAGCGCTGCCGAGATTGGCGATCCAGTTAAGCCGGGCGAACAGCGGTGCACGATCCAACGCCGCGGGCAATGCGAGCGCCTGGGCCGGAGTTTGCAGAAGCCGCCCAATAGAACGGCGCCGGGCGGGGATTACCAGCACCATGTTGGCCATCGCCACAACGGCGGCCATCGTTATCGGGCCCGCGCGGCCCAGAGCAAAGAGCCACCCTCCGGTCAGCTGCCCGGAGACGACTCCCAAATTCCAGGCTATACAGAACCGGATCAAAGGAAAACTCACGGACCGTGAATCCCGGCCACCGGTTCCCGGGTTGAGCCAGGCGATGAGCGGCGCAAAAACCATGCCCAGGGCCATTCCCGTAGCACTGTAGGCGGTGAAGTACAGGGCCGTGTACGGCTTCAGCAGCATACAGCCCAGCGCAGCGCACAGCAGGAGCGCCATACCGCCAAAGACCAGAACCGGACGGCCCACTCTATCGGAGAGCCGCCCGAAAACGATGCTGCCCGCGGCCTGACAGAATGAAATCCCGGCGCCGACGGCTCCCATTGTCAGCAGGCTCGCGCCGGTTTCGGCGAGATCGCGGCTGACCGTAAACACGATCAGCATTCCGCCGAAATCGGTCAGCCAGGCGATGAGATAGAGCGGATTCCTGTACGACCTGCCAAGCCCGAGCATGTGCGCCCACCCCCGTAGAGCAAGACGTTATCAGTTTGGCGGGCGTCGCGCAATGCTCTCGCGCGGTCGGTCAAGGCAAAGCGTCCTGATCGACGATTGTTCAGTTACGACGAGGTCAGGTCCTGTTCTGCGTTTCTCTATCCAGCAGAGCACGGAACACGTCGAGCCGCCTGTTGCGGGTCGGTGCATGGTTCGATTGTCGCTCCTGCGCAACGAGATCGATCGTGCGTATCTCCGGGGAAAAATCCTGTTTCTCCGTTTTGAGTATCACCTCGCCCCGGGGATCGATCGCCATAACACTTCCGGCGTGGTTCGCCACCACACCTTCCAGGCTGCGCGTCGAGGGGCCGACAGCGTCGCACAACAGCACGAAGAAGTTGTAGTCCTGGGCGCGACCGCGATAACGCTGCTCCCAGCTCTGCTGCCGTTTGCGGATCTGATTCAGGGCAAAATCCTTGTCCGGACTGTCGGGCCATTCCCCGGTTCGGGCGGCATGTGCGGCCAGAAGCGCATCCACGTGGTGCAGATTGTGGAGCAGAGACATCTCGGGGAACCTGCTGTCGTAACAGATCGTGATTCCAAACCTGAGCTCCCCGATGTCGAACACCGGGACGTCGTCTCCGGCCCCGAAGTAGCAGTACTCGTCGCCGGACAGGTGTATCTTGCGCTGCAACCCGAGATACCTGCCGCGGTCGGCGACGATCTGGCTGTTGTAGACGATGCCGTGGCAAAGCTCGGCCATGCCGATGCAGATGCAGAGCCCGTGTGCGCGAGACAGCTCGACGATCTCCCTGCAGAGCGGGCCGTCCGGCACGGGCTCGGCATTGTCGGCCATGTTCGGGTGGGCGCCGTGGCCCGTCAGCATCAACTCGGGCATTATGATCAAGCGAGCCCCGTCACGTGCCGCCTGGCCGATCGCTCCCCGGGCCGTTTCCAGATTTTCCGCCTTGTCTGCAAGCACCGACGGCAGGGCGGCGATAGTCACTTTACAATCTTGCATGCAGGAAGTGTATCATATCCGGCCATCTTGGGCAGGAGGGGCTTTGCCGTCGATGCCGGGAACCCACACCAGCGAGGTGCAGAAGAGACCGACGACCAGAGCGCTCGCAAGCACTACCACAATCGAGAGGCCGGGGATCAGTGCGGCGACGACAATCGGAACAACCAGCCCGCGAATCCCTTGAACGAATTTGAACGCGCTGACGTACAGGGAAGCTTTGCCCTCGGGCGCGATGTTGAGCGCGCTGGTTTGAGAGCCCAGGGCGAATCCACCATTGGCGACTCCAAAAGCCAGGTTTCCGGCGCCGATCAGCCACACCGTCAAGGAGCCCGCGTCGAGCACAACGGCCGCGAAATAGAACGCCGCAGCGGCAGCCCCTCCTGTAAAGCAGAGCTTGAAATTGGAAAGTGAGCCTCGAAAGCGCATAAAGGGCGTTATCGCCAGAGTCGTGAGTACCATGCCGATAGTGGAGACCGATGAAAACAGGCCGACCTGCCATTCATCGAAACTCATATGCTTGTAAAGCAACACCAGGATAGTGCTGAGCCCGACCCCCAGCCAGCCATAAACGATAAGCACCAGCGCCATGCGGCGGAAGCGGCGGTCCCGCCTCACCAGGTCCAGTACATCTTTCATGCGAAACGGCACCATGTGGTGGTCAGCCTGCATCCTGATGGACCGGAAAATCAGTGCCGCCGCCAGGGCCACACCGCCTGCCAGCAGGAAGGCGGGTAGATGGCCGGCGGGGCCGGAGCTCAACTTGCCGAATACTGGTGAGAACACTGCGCCGGCGAGTGAGATGGCGAGCCATCGGTAACTGAGCAGCCTCGGTCGTTCGTCCGGCGTATAGAGGTGGTGCAGAAGCGTGTCATACTGCACGGTGAGCAGCCCGCCGACTATCGAGCCGCACAGCGCTGCCAGGCAATAGCGCCACACGGAGGTTTGAAACGCGACGACGAAGTTCAGGGAAGCCGCCAGCACGATTATTGCGACTATGCCGCGGCGCAGGCTCAGCCGGGCCGTCAACCGCGAAAAAAACAGGTTCCAAAAGTACCCCAGAAAAAAGCCGCTGGTCAAAACACCGACCCAGACCGGCGCCGCACCCAACCGCTTGACCGCGATAAAGGGGATCAAGCTCATAAGAGCGAAACGGGAGCCGGAGTACAGCACTGCGCTGACCAGATCGCGAAAGAAAACGTCGCGCGTGGTGGGTCTTTTGTGCATCCTGCCCTTGGCAGCTGTCACCGATACGCCCCTTGTTCTACGCACTGAACGATACCCCCGGTTCACGTTATACCCGAGAGGGCTGAGCCGTGCAATCGCCGAGGCCGGCTAACCCGCAAGCGAGTGCACAGCGCTGAATGTGTGTTTTGCCGTTTTCGCTCAGGACGCACCCTCCTCTCCTGGACTAAGGCAGGCGCGACCCTACGGCTTTTCGGCAATTTCCGATGCTTTCGTTCGGGTTTTGCCGTTTTCCCCTGGGCGGGCCGGTTGCATCAGGGCATGGTGCCGGGACCCCGCGGGCCCGCGGTTGTCCGCATTGACTTTTTGCAGCCGCACTACTAAGGTCGAATGTATGGTCCGAGAAGCACCCAGGGGGTCGTTATGCTGCCCAGCATGACGTTGGAGGGCAAGGTCGCAGTGGTGAGCGGGGCCGGGTCGGGCATCGGCAGGGCTATCGCCATCGCAGTGGCGGAGTCGGGCGCGGACTGCGTGCCCTGCGAATTGCCCGATAAGATGCACAGCCTGCAGCCCGTTTGCGACGAGATTCGCCGCCTCGGGCGCCGCGCGCTGCCTCTTAGCTTGCAGCTGCCCGACATGGGCAGCATCGAGGCCATGCTAACCGCTGCCACAGAGGAGATGGGACGCATCGACGTGCTGGTCAACAACGCCGGCATCAACATTCCCTGCGACGCGCTGGAGTTCACGGAAGAGGACTGGGACGCCGTGCTGGACGTCAACCTCAAGGGGCTCTTCTTCCTGTCGCAGCGCGCCGCGCGCAGGATGAAAGAGACCGGCGGCGGCAAGATCGTCAACATCGCCTCTCAAAACGGTGTCGTCGGGTACTACAAACGGGCAGCTTACTGCTCGAGCAAAGCCGGCGTCGTAAACCTGACGCGGGTCCTGGCCATCGAGTGGGCCCAGTACGGCATAAACGTCAACGCGGTGGGCCCGACCTTCATTTTGACGCCGCTCACCCAGTCCACCTTTGATGACCCCGTGCTGCGTGAAGACCTGCTCAGGAGGATACCCGTCGGGCGCGTGGGACAGCCCGAGGACGTTGTGGGCGCCGTAGTGTTTCTGGCAAGCCCCGCGGCGGACATGGTCACCGGGCACACCCTGCTGGTGGACGGCGGCTGGACGGCGATCTAGCCGAGCAAGGAGAAAGGACAGGTAGACGATGGCAGAGCTGTTATCAGGCCGCGGGCCGCTGTTTACGGACCCCGATCCGGAAGCCGCGCGCGCTTTTTTCCGGCAAAAGCGAAGCGCCCTGAAAGAAAAGGTAATGTCCGTGCGGGACGCTGTGGCCGCGTTCGTTCACGACGGCGACTACCTTGCTTCGGGCGGGTTCGGCACCAACCGGATCGCCACGGCCGCGCTGCACGAGATACTGCGGCAGGGACGGCGCGATCTTAGCTTCGCCGGCCACACGGCGACCCACGATTTTCAGATCCTCGCCGCAGGAAACCGCGGTGGTCGGAAGCTGCTGGCGCGGGTAGATGCGGCTTACATCGTCGGGCTCGAAGCTCGCGGTCTCTCACCTCAAGCCAGACGGGTAATGCAGAGCGGCGAAGTCGAAATCTGTGAGTGGACCAACTTCGCCATGGCCTGCCGCTTCCGAGCCGCGGCGGCGGGCGTGCCGTTCATGCCGCTGCGCAACATGATGGGCACCGACACTTTCACCTTCAGCGCCGCCAGGGAGATAATCTGCCCCTTTACGGGTAAAAAACTCCTGGTCGTGCCGGCGCTCTATCCTGACGTAGCTGTAATTCACGTGCACGAGTGCGATATATACGGTAACGCGAGAATCAAGGGCATAACGGCGGGTGACCTGGACATGGTCAGAGCCTCCAAACGACTTATCGTCACGACCGAACGTATCGTGCACAACGACGAGATCAGGGCGACTCCCCACGCTACCGACATACCGTCCTTCTGCGTGGACGCGGTGTGCGAGGTGCCTTTTGGATCGTATCCCGGCAACATGCCGGGGGAGTATTTCTCCGACGAGGAACACCTGAGGCAGTGGCTGAACGTGGAAAAGGACGAAAGCGAGCTCGACACCTTTCTTCAGAAGTATGTCTACGGGGTGCCCGCCTTTGAAGGGTACCTCGAGCTGTGCGGGGGCAGGGAGCGCATACGACAGCTGCGCGCCCTGGAGCTTTTCGAGCACGACGGGGAGGAGCGCAGATGAGCGATTACAACGCTACAGAGCTGATGATCTGCGTGGCATCGCGACTGCTCGAGGACGAAGCAGTTGTGGGCGTGGGCACTGGCGCGCCCTGCGCCGCGGCCATGCTCGCTCAAAAAACGCACGCCCCCAATCTGTTCGTCGTGTTCGAAGCGGGAGGGCTGGCCCCGCAGCTGCCTTCGATGCCTATCTCGGTGGGGGACTCGCGCACATTCTACCGCGGCCTCATGGCCACCAGCATGGGCGATATCCTGGAAGCCTGCCAGCGCGGAATGGTGGACTACACTTTTTTAGGCGGCGCCCAGATCGACGCCTTCGGCAATCTGAACTCCACGGTGATCGGAGAGTTCGCCAAACCCAAGGTTCGCTTTCCGGGCAGCGGCGGCGCCAATGACTTCGCCAGCTTTTGCTGGCACACGCTGGTCATCACGCCGCAGGACCGGCGGCGCTTCGTAGAAAAGCTCGACTTCCTCACCTCCCCCGGATACCTGACCGGACCGGGCGCACGGGAGCAAGCGGGGCTTCCGGCAGGTTCGGGGCCTTACCGGGTCATAACGGACAAGGCCGTGCTGGGTTTCCATGAAGAGACCAAGCGCATGCAGGTCGAAAGCCTGCACCCAGGTGTGAGCCTGGAAGAGGTCAGGGACAACACAGGATTCGATCTGGGGCGAGCTGACGAAATCGGTGAAACGGAACCGCCGCGCGACAGCGAGCTCGCCGCGCTGCGGGATGAAGTCGACCCCTTCCGGTACATCATAGGGCGGTGAGCGATGCAGGACGTAGTTATCGCCGGAGCGGTCCGGACGGCCATCGGCAAACTGGGCGGCAGCCTTGCCTCCACGCCGGCCCCTCAGCTGGGCGGCATCATCCTGAAGGAAGCCGCTCGCCGGGCCGGCCTGGCGCTTTCAGACGTCGAAGAGGTAATCATGGGGCACGTGATCCAGGCGGGCGCGGGCCTCAATTCGGCCCGCCAGGCACTGCTTCTGGCGGGCATTCCCGCATCCGTCCCCGGCTATACCGTCAACAAGGTCTGCGCCTCGAGTATGAAAGCGGTAGCTCTGGCCGCCCTCTCGATCGCAGCGGGAGAACGGCGGATCGTGGCCGCCGGGGGCATGGAGAACATGAGCGCCGCGCCCTACCTGCTGGCCAAGGCCCGGCAAGGGTATCGCCTGGGCGACGGCGAGCTGCTCGACTCCATCCTCAGCGACGCGCTACGGGACCCGACCTGCGACTGCCACATGGGCATTACCGCCGAGAACCTTGCCGAGGAGTTCGCGATAAGCCGCGAAGAGCAGGATAGATACGCTGCGGCCTCTCAGCGTAAAACCGCTCAAGCCGTGCAAGGTGGCAGGTTCAAAGCGGAGATCGTGCCGGTGTCGATACCCCGGCGCCGGGGAGAACCGCTCAGTTTCGACGTAGACGAGTTCCCGCGACCCGACACATCGGCAGACGCGCTGGCAGCCCTGAAACCGGCCTTTAAAGCGGACGGCACGGTAACGGCGGGCAATGCCTCCGGCATCAATGACGGGGCGGCGGCCATGCTCCTTCTGTCCGCCGACGAAGCCCGGCAACGCGGCGTACGTCCGCAGGCCAGGATTCTGTCCTACGCCTCAGCCGCTCTCGAGCCGGAACGTATGGGTATGGGACCGGTAGCCGCCACCCGCAGCGCGCTGGACCGGGCCGGCCTATCGCCGGCTGATATCGACGTTATCGAGCTGAACGAAGCCTTCGCAGCCCAAGCCCTGGCCGTCATGCGAGAGCTGGATCTGGACCCTGCGCGCGTGAATGTGAACGGGGGAGCCATTGCTCTGGGCCACCCCGTGGGAGCGAGCGGCGCTCGCATACTGGTCACCCTCTTGCACGTCCTGACACAGCAGAACAAAACATTAGGGCTGGCCACCCTCTGCGTGGGAGGCGGACAGGGCATGGCCATGGTCGTGGAATCGCTGTAGCTTCGTTCCTGTCAGCAGGCTGCGGCCGTGCGCGCGCCGAGACTCAGGCAGGCAAGATTTCAGTAAAACCCCTTTATATTTACCGGGATTGGCAGTATACTGGTTCAAGGAGTATTATCGCATGCGTTATTTAAGATCTACTGTGGCGGTGGTAACCGTTGCTCTGTCGATTCTAGCTTGTTCCGGAGATATCAATGCAAAGTTACTGGCCGCCGCAGAGAAAGGCGAAACGCGCCAGGTGGAAACTCTCCTGTCAAAAGGGGCGGATATAAATCTAAGGGATGAATACGAAAGAACACCGTTGATGATATCGGCCTACAATGGCCACACCGACATCGTCGCACTTCTCCTGGAAGCCGGTGCCGACGTCAATCCCAAAGCGAAGTACGGGCAAACTGCCCATCAATTCGCGAAAGAGCAGGGCAATGAGGAAATAGTGCGCATGCTCGAGGCCGCGGGGGCTTCTAATTGATGAATCCATATACGGTGAGACAAGCAAGAAACTCTTCCACGTAGGACAATTTGACTTTGCTGCAAAATTACTGAAGGCGTGCTCGGGCGGGGCTCTGCCGACTCGATAGTCGCGTAAGCGAAGCCTTTTCCCATAGCAAGGACTGAACGACAAACGCTGCTTTGTTCGGCTATCTCAGAAATTTTCGGATTAGTTTTCAAAAAAAACGAATTAAGGCCAGGGGGAATCGGCCTAACCCCTGGCTCATATCAACTAACTATTGCTTAATTTTAATAACGATCGCGATAGCCGCCGCCACCGCCACCGCCACCGCCACCGCCACCGCCACGGGATCTTTCCTCGCGCGGCTTGGCGATATTCACAGTCAATGACCGGCCTTCCAAATCGGAGCCGTTCAGAGCCGCGATAGCCTTCTCGGCTTCCTCCTGCGTGCTCATTTCGACGAACCCGAAACCGCGAGAGCTGTCCGTATATTTGTCTGTGATAACTCTTGCGGACTCGACGGTTCCGTGCGCCGAGAAAACCTGCTGCAACACATCGTCAGTTACCGAATAAGGCAAACCACCTACATATAGCCGCTTGTTCATGTTCTCCTCTTAGAGAGTTCTAGAATCATCTCCCTTTGATACTCACCGCTAAAGGAAAAGAACATGGCAGGATTCGCACCTGAAACATCGCTGTCTGGCCGATTGTTCCTTCGGGTCGATATGCAAAGTCAGACTGATTGGGCTTCTTATACCTTTTTTTACTTCAGAAAGCCCCTCTGAAGTTACTTTGATGGAAACTAACCATTTTGGCGCTATAAGTCAACACAAAAATACGGCGAACCGGGAGCGCGGGAGACCACATCGCGATCATTGACAGAGACAACGCGCCCCTGTTAGAACTAACTGCTCCTGCATGCGCGCTTCCCGTCGAATTCATCACACACGTCCAATAACAGCCTGGGCGCTCCGAGTCGGCGAAAACTGGAGGAAAAGCAAGATGCGCAAACATAAGGCACAGATCGTGGTGGTGGGGGGTTTCCTGGGGGCGGGGAAAACGTCGCTGTTATGGGAGGCCGCTAAAAGACTGATAGCTCAGGGCCGGGCGGTGGCCCTGATTACGAACGACCAGGCCCCCCATTTAGTCGACCCGGAGTTCCTGTCCAGAAAAGGCCTGGCCGTGGAAGAGGTTGCCGGAAGCTGTTTCTGCTGCAACTTCTTCGGTCTGGCACGGGCGGCCCGCAACCTCGTTAAACGGCACGCCGCCGAAGTGGTTCTTGCTGAACCGGTGGGGAGCTGCACCGATCTGTCGGCCACGATTCTGCAGCCCATCAAAGCCCGATTGGCGCAGGAATTCGTGGTGCGTCCTATGAGCGTGCTGACCGACCCTGCCCGCCTGCGCGAAGTTCTGGACACGTACCAGGACGCGTCCGGTTACTACAGCAACTACATATTCACCAAGCAGCTTCAAGAGGCGGACATTCTCGTGCTGAACAAGACCGACCTGCTAAACGAAAAGGAACTGAGCGAGCTGACAGAATTGATAAAACGCACCTTTCCCGGCGTGCCTGTCCGCCATCTATCTGCGCTGACCGGCGAGGGCGTGCATGCCTGGCTCCAGGGCGTTCTAGAAGGACGGCGCGGCGGGACCAGGATCGCCGACGTGGACTATGAGCGCTACGCGCGGGGGGAAGCCGCTTTCGGCTGGTTGAACGCGGTGATTCGGCTTCGTACGCGCCAGGGGCGGAGCGCGCCGGATTGGAAGGCGGCCTGCGTAGGATTTTTGCAAACCCTCAAGAAGGCCTGCCGGGATCGCGATCTCGCAATCGGGCACATCAAGCTGCTGTTGACAGCCGGCGGGGACGAGATTGCGGGCAACCTGACTCACACCCAATCCGAGGCGTCCGTCCGCGGAGAGCTCAGCAAACCACGCAGGCGCGCCCGCCTGATCCTGAACGCGCGCGTGGAAGCTTCCCCTGCCGTCATCAAGAGCGTCGTAACCGGGGCCCTTTCCACACTGGAATCACGAGATACGACCTTTCGGATCGGCAAATGGAACGAGCTCGTACCGGGGCGGCCGCAGCCGACTTATCGTTATTCGCAGGTTGTTGCTCCCGGCCAGGACGATTAACAGACTACGACGGATGTTGGCTCTCTATCCGGCCAGGTGAGCGACCGCTCTCTGCGGCTATGCCTCACTGTCGACGTATATCGGACTCCGACCAGGCCTGACCGCCGTTGATCTGCTACACGCGCACCCAGTAGGGCCGGCAGCCCGTCGTCGTGTCGTTGTCCGTATACGAAAAGACAGAGTCACAATCAGTCAACTCGAAAGCAACCTCGCTGATCAGTACCGCCGTGTTGCCGATACCCCCGGGGAACACCGTCGGCTCGGCGCCGCTTTTCGAAAGGTCCACGGAACAACCCATGAACTCGCGGTTGAACAGCAGTTGCGCACCGGGCGCTGCGTCATTGCCCTACCTGCCGGCCCTCGCCGGGATATGCCGGATGAAGCTGACCGCCCGTATGCCTTCGTTCAGCATGAAGGTATGCTCTCCCGCGTGTATCACATCCAGTAACAAAAGTTTCAAATCTTTTAGAGCGGAACGTATGGAAGGCGTGACGGCGGGCGTCGTTGTTCTCTTGATTCCAAAACCTCTACTATGGGGCCCCCGCACGATCAAGAAATCCAACTCGGCGCCTGCATCGGTTCCGACAGGCGGGCAATATCTTCGAGGTTTTCCGCTGCTATTTTGCCTTGAAATTTCGGTGGAGTCAACAGATATTTCAAGAAGTGCATCCGCTCGGTCAATCCGTATTAGCGTTGACATGATGCCAGGAAGATAGCACTTTGAATAAATGGGAACTGCCGAACTACATCAAAAAAGCTCGCTCTATCTGACAAAACTCTGCGAAGAGATTCCGGAGCGCTGCGTCGGCAGCGAAGGCAATCGCAAGGCTACTCGCTTTTTCGCAAATGAAATGTCCTCCCTCGGGTGGGATACGGATATGCCGGAATTCGAAACCATTGACTGGGAAGACGGCGGTGCAACTCTGCAAGCCGACGACCTAAAATTCGAAGCCTTTGTGAGCCCTTACTCACTGGGATGCGTGGCCGAAGAGCTGCTGCTGCTTGCCAAACTGCTCGAGAATTACCGTGACGACCGACAAATCGAGATCGTAGCGCTCAACGGTGAAGACCACTATGCCGCGCCTGGCCAGATGCAGTACGTACGTCAAAATCAGGGTCATTTCGGAGAAATTCTTCTCAACATCAATATCGATGGGGCGGGATACAGAGATAGCCAATCGGTATTTTCTTATTTTGGTCTGCCCGATGCAATCAGGAGAAAGGTGGATGAAGTGGTCAGGCAGTTCGACGGCATAACAGAGGGTGTCCCCTGGCCGCAGGGAGACCACAGCATCTTCGTTCAAAATGGCTGTGCGGCCATCGTCGTGTCTTCAAAATGGTTCACGGAAAACATAGCCAATCAACAGATTACGCACACGCCCAAAGACAATATTGACATTGTAGACTGCAAAAAGGTGGTAGAAATCGCCGAGGCGCTCTGCTCGCTCACGGTGCTGCTGCGAGGGTCCTAACTGTGCTTCGGCTTCCACAGGGCGAAGTAGGCCCAGAACAGGAGAACTCCCGCTGCTGAGACGGCCGTAGTTATCAGGAAAAATGCAGGGTAACCCATCGTCATCACGACCTTGCCGCCCAGGAAAGCGGTAGCCCCGAAGCTGGCACCCATCGCGGTGAAAACGGCTCCCGACATGAGCGCTCGCCAGGCAGGGGCGGCTATCTGCTGATGAAACGTGGTAAAAGCCGCCTCGTGCGCGGCCATGACGGCCAGCAAGCCTATAAAGGATACGACACCGGGACCTACGCCGGTGAGCAGGGACACAGGCAGCATCAACAGGATTCCGACCAGCCATGTCAGGGCCGACGCACGCCGGCTGCCAATTGCGGAAATAACAAACGGTGCGGCGAGAGCGGCCGGAATACCCGCAAGTCGGCCCGCGGACATTACCAAGCCGATCGAGCGTGTCGGAAAATGGTACACCGAGTCCCAATAAGCATTCAGATACGTGAGCATTCCCATTGACATCGTGCCTCTCAAAAACGCAGCCAGAAGCATCACGACCATGAGCAGAACTGGCATCTGCGAGCGCCTGGATGAAGCGGTCTGCGCTGCCACTGTCACTTCACCTGAACGGAGAAAAACGAGCAGCGCCACAGCAAAAAGTATCGGAGCCAAAGCGAGCGAGAAACCGTAAGGTTCCGGCCGTTCGATCCCGATCGCGAGAAGCCGGGAAATCGCCCCCGGCATAAAGCCGGCCACGAGACTGCCGGAGAACCCGCCAATAGGACCGATAGCAACAAACAGGGAGAACACGAAGCTCCTCTGCCCTTCCTCTACCGAACCTGCCAGATAGGCCACTCCGTTGACGTTGATCGAGGTAAGAAAGACACCGTAGAGCCCATGCGCGGCAACGATCAGTATCTGCTGCGCGATTCCGGTGAAAAATACAGAGCAGGGGAGAAAAGGAGTAACGGCGACGATGCCTATCAGGGCTGCAACGATCGATTTTCGCAACCCGAGAACGAGCCCCACGACGCCGGCCGGCAGAGCACACACGGCAAAAGCAAGACCCATTGTGCCGTGCGTAATGCCGATGAAGTCGGGACCATATCCGAGGCGCAGCAAATATAGATTGAGCAGTACGGTGACAACCCCTGTAAAACAGAAGTGAGCTACAAACCATACCACCAGATAGAGCACGGCATTGCGAGGAGTGCTCGCAATGCGGGCGAGGTAGGCCTTCAAACGCATGCCTTCATTTCAGCACTATACGCGACCAGCTGCAAAAACGAAAGCAAAGAAGCGGAATGCAGGATACCTCGGGCAAAATCCCCAGTCGCGGACCCCGGCAGCTACAACCCACCCTCGATCCCTGGCGACACGTTTCTGCTCCTTCAACGCCTTTACCGGGTCAATAAGGGAATGAAGCACGGTGTTGCTGTATACAAGATCGAAGGCGTTGTCAGGGAAATCGATAGAGAAAGCGCTTCCCGTGCTGAATGAGACGTTATCGAGCTTGCGCTCGATCGGACATCGGCCCGGACGACGAAGTCGATCGTTTTGTAAACCTGGCCGGGGTTGTTCTGACCAGATACGGAGGGCGGGTTGAACGTGTTCACGGAGATCAGCTAACTGTCATTTTTGGTAGAACCAGGATTCGCGAGAGTGATCCCGAGTTGGCGCTCCGGGCGGCCCTGGAAGTGGCACAAGAGCTACAGAAGATTGGGCTCAGTACCGCCGCCTGTATCAGCACAGGCGGGGTTTATTTCAGCAGTCCCAGCGTAAAGGGCGACAAGGAGCATCCGGGCTCGGTGCTCACCGGTTCTGTCGTCGGCCTTGCCAGAGGTCTCTGCGACGTGGCGGCCGCCGCGCATGTGGCTGCCCACTACATCCTGGTAGGAGAGACTGCCTTTCGCCTGACTCGCATGGCGATCGATTACACACCCGTTTCGATCAGGACCAAGGGAGAGGGCCGTGCAATTGTCGCTTACCGGGCCAATGGCGCCCTGGTAGAGCCCCAAAAGGCGCGCGGTACCGAGGGCTTAACCGCTGAGCCCATCGGGCGTGAGGAAGAGCTGGGCAAGCTAAAAACTGCCCTTTCCGAGATATTTGTCGGAAGCGGCCGAATCGTCTCTCTGATCGGGGAAGCCGGCGTCGGAAAGTCGCGCCTGGTTGCCGAGCTAAAGGCAACCGTTAACAGGCAGTATGCGAGCGGCAGGACTGCCAGCTCTTCGCACACGGATACAAAGGATGCGGATAATTCGCCGTCTGTTACCTGGCTCGAAGGCCGCTGTCTCGAGCTGGCAGTGGCCGCGAGCTACTGGCCTTTCATCGACATACTCAAGCAGTACCTCGCGTGGCGTGAAGAGGAGCAAGGAACTCTTCGATCCGGTCGAATAGTATCTGTTCTGAAAGAGATGGTGCAAAGGAGTTACCTTGCTGCAGAGCAACAGCAGGAAATCGGCCTTCTATTCGGCAATTTGCTTTCCGTGCGGTTCGGCAATACATGGGATCAAGCGCTCGTAAAGGTGGACCCGGACGCGTTGAGGTATCGCACATTCACGGCCGTCCCTGATTTCCTGGTCGCACTCGCGCGGCGACAACCCCAGGTGCTCGTGTTCGAAGATCTGCACTGGTCGGATCACCTCTCTCTGGATCTGATCTCGTTCCTGATGGTGGTTTTACCGCGCACTCCCCTCTTTCTCCTCTGTGTGTATCGACCCGAAAGCAATCACAAATGCCGGCAGATCGCCACGATCGCGATGCGGAAATGCCCCGACCGATACCTGGAGCTCCACCTTCGAGAGCTCACTCCGCAACAGAGCCGCCGGATGATCGAATCGCTCATGCGCGTAGGAAACCTGTCCCGATCGGTGAAAGAGATGATTCTGAAGACATCCCAGGGCAACCCGTTCTTCGTGGAAGAGGTGATTCGGGCGAGGATTGGAGCTGGTGCGGGAGCTTTCGGAAAGCCCGGATCGTGACAAACAGGAGGTAGACTTCCTAATCGCCCTTGGCGTACCGTTGATCTGGTCGCAGGGACTCGGGACGCCTGAAGTCGGAAGTACGTACAGCCGGGCGAGAGAATTGTGCGAAAAGACGGGCGACTCCGAAAGGCTGTTCGAAGAGATGGCGGGCTTGTATCGATACAACTTCAACACCCACAATATGCGCAAAGCGGAAGAAATCAGCTGTCAGCTTCTCGACCTGGCTCGTAATCTGAAGGCCCACACGTTGCTCGGATCGGTGCGGGAGGGCAAGGCGCTAATGAACGAGGCCAGGCAACTGGCTCTGGAGCTGCCCCACCCCGCCAGCAAAGGCCTCACCCTGTTCTACGCGGCCATGCAGCATCAGGCCCTCCGGAACCCCGATGAGGTCAGGAAGCTGGGGCAGTTTCTGCGCGAGTACAGCGAAGAGCACGTGGCTACCATTGGCGTGCCGGGTATCGGGCTCGAGGGATGGGCGATGTGCGTGCAGGGTGAAAGAGAAGCGGGAATCGAAAGACTTCGAGAATCGATCGCCCGTATGCGTACAATGTCACATTACTGGATAGAGTATATGCTGTTTCTAATGACCGATGCCTGTGCGACTACCGGGCGGATCGAAGAAGGCCACCGAGCCTTGAAGGAGGCCTGGAATGAGGCGGACCCGAGCGGTTCGCAGTGGCTTCGGGCGGAGCTGCTGCGCCTGCAGGGTTGTCTGCAGGATGCCGAGGGAGATTATGGGTCCGCCGAGGAGAGCTTCCTAAGAGCCCTGGAGGTTGCCCGTGAACAGAGCGCGCGGTTCTGGGAGCTTCGGACTGCGGTGAGCCTGGCTCGAATGCAGGCGGACCAGCAAAGGATCGAAGAGGCCCGCTCTCTTTTGCAGACCAGCCTCGACGCTATGCCTGAGGAGAGCGAGACCATCGATCGGCACGAGGCGCTGGAATTGCTCGAGCGCCTGCGGTGACGGTCCTACAAAACCTCTTTTGACGATTCTGTGACGCTTCCCGGTTAACCTGCATTTGTCCGCGTTATGCGTAGGACAAAACCCGATTTGCAGGAGGACAGCTGAATTGACCAAAGAGAAAGAACCGCCGAGCGAACGCACACTGGATGACGACGTTCCGGAGCTAAAGGATTATCTAGAACCGGGCCTAAAGGTATTGGACATTGGCTGCGGTCCCGGCACCATAACCCTGGACGTGGCGGCCGTTGTAAAGCCGGGAGAAGTCGTCGGCATCGATCCTTCCAAAGACCGGATCAACACAGCGCGCGAGTGGGCAACTGCGGTGGGTCGTGGCGGCAATATCACGTTCCAGGTCGGCGACAGCCACCACCTGGAGTTCCCGGATAACACCTTCGACGTCGTTTACAGCCACACGGTGACGCATTTTTTTCTGGACCCGGTTGCAGCTCTGAAAGAGCAAAAGCGGGTCGCTAAAAAAGGAGGTTGGGTCATTGCTTCCGGGGTCCACGACATCGCCTCACGCTATCCGGCCTGCCCCAACTGGGACAAGGTGTGGGGCGCATGGGTACTCTTTCACGAATCGCTGTTGAAGAGGTTTCAATCGAGTGGTGACGATCCGGCAAAGCATCTCGAACAACATAGCGAGGCCGGCCCAGGTAGTAAAGCGCCTTGGCCCGCAAGTTTATGGTCTCCGATTCTGCCGCTATCGCAAGCGATTCTTCAAGCCAGAACTGCTCTTGCATAAAGCGCCCTCGTCTGAGCCAATACCATCCCAGAGCCACGGCCAGTCGCAAGGCTTCTGTTGCTCTCCTGCACGCCAGCAACCACACCATAGCCTCTCGGAAATTGTCATGCTCTCTTTCCAGAAACCCAAGCCAGTGCTGCTGATCGGGTCCGTACAATTTCGGCTCGGCCATTTCAGCAAGCTTCAGTAAAACGGAAGCAAAGGCCTGCGTCACGGGCAGACCCTCGCCCTCCGCTTCGAGCTTTTGGGCGGCATACTCGCGGATCGTATCCAACATCAGAAAGCGTTGCTCGCCGTCAATCTCTTGCTCCTTGACGAGGTTCTTGTCCACGAGAGAGGCGAGCCCATTCAATACATGCAATTTAGGCCCGGTCCCCGAGGCAGCACACACCTTTTCGGCCGCACCCAGCGAACACCCGCCGGCAAACACCGATAGCCGCATTAAAAAACGCTTTCAACTCTACAGGGGCGCCCTCGTATTCTATGCGGGGAGGTCCGAAAAGATAGAGTGACAGTCCGGACATGGGCCCTCCACGAGTACCCAATAGGATTCAAGGCACCCTGCAATCGCCTTTCAAAGCAGAAGGTAGAACCAGCATTTAGGATGTACGAGTGATGATACTGCAATCGAGTGAAAAGCATAGCGCCACCACCCCCGTCACGAAGGGTCGCAACTGCCTCTTTTCGAGCGGCATCGCGCCGGGTATAGTAGCGGTGCTGGAATGGGGGTTGGAATGCGAAACTGGATACTCGAAGGCTTCTTTCTGCTGCTTCTGACGGCTTTGACCATCGGTTTTTTCCGCGTCACGGCGCCCTTTCTGATGGACATCTTCTTTGCCATGATCCTGGTGTCCATGTCCTGGCCGCTGATGGAGTTCTTTAGCAAGCGCCTCCGATCGAGGCGGGGTCTGGCAGCATTGGCTGCGCTGGCTACGGACGTTTTGATAGTGGCCGTGCCCCTGGGCGGACTGGCTACCTTGTTCTCGATCAAAACGGCGGGCGGCATCCAGGCCGTGATCGCTTCCTGGCCTGAACGCTTCTCGACGTTGACAGTTGCGGACGTCTTCTCCTGGCTCGAATCGCTTCCGGTGCTTGGTTCGATGGCAAAGCTCTTCGAAGCCAACATCACGGAGCTGGTAGGGCAAACTTTCAACTTCGTGTCGAGAATAGTGGCCGAGCTCGCCAGCCGGTCCCTGGCAGGTTTCTCGGCTTTCATATTCCACCTGTTTATCCTGCTGCTGTTGATGTACTTTCTCTTCAAGGACGGCCAAGTTCTGCACAGGCGCGTGCGGGAGCTCCTTCCCCTTGCCGACACCGAAGCGGATCAGCTCTTGCTCGAGCTCAAGAACACCACCACCGCAACCCTGGTCAGCACGTTGATCATCGGCTTGATCGAAGGCGCCTTGGGAGGCCTGCTGTTCCTGATTTTCGGCCTGCCCTCGCCCCTCTTCTTCGCGCTGCTGATGGTCGTGGTTTCCATCATACCCCTCGTAGGCACCAATCTGATACTCGTGCCGGCCGGCATCATCCTGATTTTCAATGGCCGCATTTTCGCCGGCATCGTGATTATCGTGGTCGGGCTGGTGGGGGTGGCCGTGACACAGAACGTCATCAAACCCAAGCTGCTGGGCGGCCGTTCGGGTCTGCACCCGGCCCTGGCGCTTCTGGGCATACTCGGCGGCATCGCGTGGCTGGGCGTGGTGGGCTTCGTGGTCGGGCCCTTGCTCGTTTCCCTGTTCGTCGTTATCTGGGACCAGTTCGGCAAGAGATACAGGGCACTGCTCCAGAACAGGAACGACGCTGGGCCAAAGAGGTGAAAGCATAAGCAATGCCGCACCGTGTAAGAAAGCCGCGCAAATTATGCGAAACCGAGATAGAGGATATCCATGGCATCGTTGCGCTGTGCAATGAGCATGACAAAACCACCTACGCTTTCGATGCCGACGATGATATAAAGAAAGATTCGCATATCAACCATTTCCTGCTGTACGACGATGACAGGCTCCTGAGCGCAATCAACCTGTTTGTTCCCATGAAACACGAAGCCGAAACAACGGCTTTCACACTGCCGCAATTCAGGCGAAGGGGGCTGTTCTCACGGCTTTTCAGCGAAGCCAAGGCCGAGGTTGCCAGGAGAGGGATCTACAGTTTTCTCCTTGTCTGCGACAGAAACTCGCGCTGCGGAAAAATTGTGGTAGAACGCCTGAAAGCCAGGTACGAGTTCTCAGAGTATTCGATGAGATTGCATCCTGAGAGGATACCGGATGCAGACTTGAACGCGGCTTTGCAGATCCGCGGAATCTCGAAGAGCGACAGGTCTGAGCTCATACGCATCAATATGGCCTCTTTTAACGGGCGGCGGGACGACACCGAAAGGTTCTTGAGTGAGATTTTGCGGTCGGATAAACGCGTCTTTTATTCAGTGCTCTACGGCCAAAACATCGTCGGGATGATCGGCGTATACAGGGGCGAGAAGCAAAACTACATACATGGATTCTGCATCGAGGAGAAATACAGAAACAGGGGTCTCGGGAGCCAGGTACTCAACTACATAGCGAGAGAATACAGCACTATGGAGCCCGAAAAAGATCTCGAGCTCGAAGTGCAAGTAGACAACGCGGGTGCGCTTTCACTATACCGCAAAACGGGCTTCGAGGTTGTCGCAGCTTATGACTATTCCAGGCTGCCGATATCGCCAGATGTGCATTGAGGTCGCGCGCGGCATAGAGCAAAAAATGCAAATCGCGGGCGCAGCCTACGCCTCAGACAGCACGCGCAGAGCAATGTCGAACGAATACTCCGGCGCAGTGAGTGTACGGATTCCCCCCTCATGGGCAAAGCTCTCTTCGCCTACCACGGTCGCCGTTCGGGCATCGACCCACTCCGCGGTATAGCGGCCCGCCGGAAATCGAAACGAAAAAATTTCCTTGTAAGAGCCCGGAGTCACCACGTAGCTGTGCCTGAACGAGCCCGCAGCGCCCGGGTGAGGGGCGGGTCCTGGTACGAAGAGTGATGGACATACTCGTTCTCGAGATCGTCGGCACCCCTCGAGTATTCGATATCTATGTATTGAATTCGCACGTCCGCGGAAAAATCCACGGCATTGTTGCTCATCTGCCAGTCGACGGTCTGCCCCAGCAGATGTTTTTTTAGGCAGATCTGCTTCGGTCTTCTCGAAGGCGTCTATCATTCTGCCCAGCCACGGCCCTACAAGATCCGGCGATACGCGGCCCATCCAGGGCTCGTCGCAGATATGGAACAGGACGTTGTCCAGATCGTTCAACCGCCCCGTAATCTCCGCCACGTATTTCGCCTGGTATGCCACAAGCTCAGGATCGCCGGTCAAAGACTGCACCATATCCCAGGTGCAGGTCCCGACACCCTGGCTGTTGTTGGCGTGGAACATGGCTTGAAAGGGCCAGCGGTCGGCGTACATACCGTTGAACAGGCATATCTCGACAATGATCCCCCCGGCAGCGGCCCTGTTGCAGTAATCTCTGAGCCGACCGAAATAGGATTCATCCCATCGGTCGAGATCGTACTTGCAGCCTCCGAGGACCTCGTGCGCGCCGGGTATGGCCGTCCGTACCCAGGGCAGGGTCTGCCCAAATCGGAGGCGGGAGTGGATTGACACTCAGTCGCCCTGACAGCAGAGCTGCCCGTCAACCTTCACTCAGATACTTCAAGCCCAGCAGAGCGGCACCCTTGACCGAGGATTGGTCCCGGTGCTCATAAGCGCAGCTCCGCATCCAGCGCTCTTTGCCGCGGATCACCGGGGGCGTGTTGGCCCCGCCGGTTACGTAAATGGTATGTTTTAGGGGCACCTCCAGGGCGATTTCCTTGATGTGCTCCCGCTGGTATTCGCACAATCCCCTCACCATGGCGGCCATCATCTCTTCCCTGGTGGTTTCCTGAGTCAACCCCGTGAGCTCGGCTTTCAACGGGTCCAGAGAGTAGCGCGAACCCATGAGGTACGGCACGTAGCTCACCGAGCTGTCACGTTCCAACCACCTCTCCATCGCCTGACCCACGAAATCGCCGTAGAACTGCTCGTCGCTCATCTCGCTGCAAAACATGCTCTTGAACCACTCGTAGGCCTTGCCCCCTGCGTTCATGACGTACAGGGTCAGCCAGCGGTCCGGGATTACATGGGCCCGGATGTTGTACTGCGTGGAGGGATAGCATCTGGGCAGACAGACCAGCGTAATTTCACAGGTGCCGTTGACGTTGATCACCTCTCCCGGCTCCTGCACCCCGGCGGAGAAGGCGGCTAAAACGGCGTCGTTGCCTCCGATCACTACGGCCGGTTCCCTGGTGAAGCCCAATTCTCTCGCCAGCTCCGGCCGCATCCGCCCGGGGCTCTCGAAAGCCCGCATCAGTCTCGGCAGCCGGTTCACAGAGAGCCCGAAGGCCCCGGCGATGTCGGCGTTCCAGGTCAGGTCGTTGGCCACAGTGTTGTAGAGAGCCGTCAGCGAGGCGGAAGAGGGATCGATAGCGGACACACCGGTCAGCCACCTGCCCATGAACGTGTTGCAATGCCCGAAGCAGGACGCCTTCTCCCACACCCGCGGCTCGTTTTCTTTCAACCAGAGCATGCTGGCCAGGGAGCAGCCTCCGGCCACCGGCATGTTGCTGGTTTCCGCCATGAGTTTTTTAAGCCCGACCGTTTCGATTATTTCCCCGGCCTGCTTGCGGGAACGCTGGTCTAACATCAGGATGGCCGGGTAGAGAGCGTCGCCGGCATTGTCCATGGCCGTCATGCCGGGGGTCGTCCCGGACAAGGCCACGACATGCACGCCGCCTGCCAGCTCCGATAGAGCCGCGCTCCCGTCGCGAAAGGCTTGGATCCATTTGGTCTGCTCGATGTCACCGAACAACCCGTTGTTGTACGTGTTGATGGCATACCCCTTGGAGAACTCTCGCTCGAGCTTCAGCCTGTCGGGGTATGCTTCGTCGTCTCCCGTTACTCTGTACACGGCCATCTTGGTCGCGGTGGTACCCACATCAACACCGAGAATCATCATCGGTTCGGCCACGGGGTAATTCCTCCTTCCTGTCGACTGTTCGATCCCTTGCGCGCCTAACGCGTCAGTTCGAACGCTGCAGCAACGCTCTCAATTGCTCGGTTTTCTCCCCCAGAACCTTTCGGTACGGTTGGCCGGCCCGATTCACGACCCGGGAACGAGGCATGGCTATGACACCCACAGGCCCGCGGCGCGGCCTGCGCCTGGGCGTCCGCACCACGCGGGCTCTTCCGTAGTAGCGCCCCTGCTTGCGGCATAATCTGAGCTCCTCCAGCAGTCGGTCCCGGGCTGTTGGGTCGGACACGAAGCGTTTGACCATGCGTCTCAGGTTTCCCCTTCCAGTCGGGCCGATGTAGGAGTAGGCCTCCCTGAGCATTCTCCGGCCCTTCTCCGTATCGCCTGTCAGCATGTATGCGAAGCCCTTGAAGCTTTTCATGCTGCGGTCGAGGGGTTTGAGCCTGACACAGCGCCTGAAGTGCTCGAGCGCCGAAGCATACCGGCCCGCGTAGAGCATGTAAAGGGCCATGCGCCTGTTGAGCAGGTAACTCCCGGGGTTGAGGACCAGGCCCTGCCGAATCCTGCGAATGGCCTTGCGATATTCAGCCATGGGGTGCTTCTTGTACGGGGATTCTTCGGCCATGGCCTTGAAAATAACGACGGCGATGGTCAGCACCAGCACGTCGAGCGCTATAGCCAGCTCGAAATGGTTGAGGTCCAGCAGGAAATTGTACAAACCGTGCACGAAAGCCGCCGGAATGAGCGAATAGAAGATTCGCCCGTACGCCAACCGGCCGCCCGCTGCGGATCGTGAGTAGATGGAAACCGACGCGGCAAAGCCCCAGATAGAGGAGTAGACCATGTGCCCGACGATACCCAGGACAGACCTTATCAGCATGACTTCCACGCCGTAATCGGCGCCATAGATCAGGTTTTCCACCGAGGCGTAAGCCAGAGCCACGGCAGCGGCCTGCAGCATACCGTCCAGCGGTTCCTTGATGGATTTCAGCCGCAGGGCGAAGAAGAAAAAAACTATGAACTTGGAGAATTCTTCGATCGGCCCGACCAGGAAGAAGTTTTCGATCCAGTCGTCCACATGCTCGATGCCTGTCCAGAGCCGATCGCCCACGGAGTAGCCGATAAAGTAGAGCAGCAACATCGGAACAAGACAGAGCAGGCCGATGAAGTAGAACTGAGTGACGCGCTCGGCGCTTTTCTTGTCCGCGCGGTAGCGGTCCAGGCTCGTAAGGACAAAGATATAGAGACAGACGGCGGCGACATCGATACACAGCAGGCTGATCAAGAGACGTGGCACGCAGGCGAACTCCTTTTCCGGCGGCGTACGAACTCGAGTGCGCATATAGTATAGCACGATCCGTGCCAGGCTTCTTGATTAACGGCCCTACGAAGCGAGAATTTTCCAACTGCCTGCCGTTCAGGGAGATATTCTTGCGCGGGGCACACATAGGGGCCGGAAAACGCTGAAGCGTGAAGACCAGTTTTTAAACTTCCGTGTAAAAGGGTTAAACAGCTGTTGCAGCGCAGCGCGCCTTAACAGATCGCACGGAACCTTGCTAAACAGACCCGCCCTTGGGGTATAATGAGCTATGCTCATACCCACTTCGCGTACGAGAGAAGCGGCGCGCGTAATCATCGATCGGGAGAGATGCAGCGGATGCGGGCGCTGCGTCGATGTATGCAAAGCTTTCAGCATCACAATCGCGGACGCTCCTGCGGCGCTCTATTTCTACGCTTCGGACTACGCCGACCCGGCGGACCCGATCGCCGCGGCAACCTACGCCATGATTGCCGCGGAGTCTCTGGGCCTTGCCACCTGCATGCTCGGAAGCGTGCACCAGTTCCTGCAGCAGGGGCGTGCCGCCAGAAAATTCAGAGAAAGCTACGGAATACGCAACAAGAGCAGAGAGGGGCTCATCGTCATCATGGGCTATCCGCGCGTCCAATACAGGAAAGGCATCAGGCGCACGCCGGCCGGCGTGGATGCGGTGGCCTACCGCCGGGACAAAGCCCCGCAATTTGGGGCCCACGAAGTCGGAGACCCTTCCGATGCACGGTGGACTCGGTCGCGGAAAGCAACGGCCGATGTTGTTTTGATTGCCACGGCAAATCCCGAAGCGATAGGAACCGCCGTGAACATGGCCAAAAAGGGGGGCAGAATCACGGTGATAGGGTCCCAACAAATTGCTGCGGTGCCCTTCGGCCGGTTCGACCACTACGGGCTGCACCTGTTTGGGACCTGGATGCATGATCGGCGGGGACTACATGCGCGAGGTGGTCGAAAGGGTCTTGTCTGGAAAGATCGAGGCCCGCAAGCTGGAGAGCATGGTCACCCACACGCTGCCCCTGGAACAGATCGGCAAGGCCTATGAAATCTTCTCTAGCTATCCCGACGGCGTCATCAAGATCGCTATCGGGCAAGAGCCCGGGCGTGATTTCTAGGTCGAGAGCGCGAAGGAGAGAATAGATGGACTGGCTCAGGTTCTCCAATTTTTCCATCGGCAATATGACCACCTTCATTATCCTGTGCGTCATTCTGGCCTACTTCATCAGCATAAAGCACAAATCAAAGCCGACCTGGTTTCTGCTGGGCTACGTCGCCGGCCTCGCAATACTGCTGATCTCCTACCTGCTGCGCTACACGATATTTTCACCACCGGCATATTTCACTGCTGAAATGTCAAACCTGGTAGTCTTCGGCGTCTTGCTGTACATTCTCTTCGCCTATCACTTTCCGGAAAACCGGCACCCCAGGGAATCCTGGGTCGTGCCCATCGTCTATGGCTGCGTGGCCGCGGCAGTGTATATTTCGATCATCGCGTCCGGCGAGAACAGCTACAGCTTTGCGGCTCACTTTTTTTACCGCGAGATCGATGCCAGGATAGCGATTGTCGCCGGCTTCGGGTATATTTGGGCGAGCGCCCTTTTTCTCCGAAAAACGGCCCTGTTTTCGACCTACGCTGGCCCGGTGGCAGCGTGGCTGCGAAGACTCGAGGCTGCAAGGCCTATGCCGCACCTGAAATGCCGGGCTGTGCGCATTGTACTCGGTTCGATCAAGATGTTCCGGCCGCGGGGCGCGGAAGCAAAATCCCTCTTTGCCTTCGCCTTGCTCGCGCTGGCCACCTTTCTGATCTCCCTCTCGTACCTGCTTTCGACTACCGAGATCATTTCGCGCGAAACGTACGGGGTCATCTTCAGCAATGGCGCTCTCATCATATCCCTGTCCATCTTCATCGTGTACATCAACAACTCGAGCACGCCCTCCAGCCTGCAGTGGAAAGTGGTAGGCGTGTCTCTTGCCACGATCCTGGTCGTGCTGGGTATCGCGGGCAACATCATCTACGCCAATGCCGACGCATCCTACGACGCAAGAGCGAGAATGCTGGCAAGACACGTCGAGTCCCTGGTGGCGCCGCAGGACTTCTCGAGCATGCCGGACGGCGTGGTGTACGTAGCGTCGCGGCCTCAAACCGGCGGCCCTTTTTCGGACAACTACGAGGTGATGTTTCCCGCTGGTGGCAATATCAAACCGGCCCACCTCGCGGAGAGCGACCAGCGGGCAGAGCAGGCGGAACTGGAAAAAATATCGCGCAACCTGCTGAGCGCGGACAACCGGCTCACCCCGGAGCAGGCCCTGATGCGCGCCGAAGCCGAGATTGCGGGCCGACCGGTACCGGAGATGCAGCGCCGTTATAGATACTTCGACTTACACGACACGGGTACATTTTTCATGCATTTCGATTTTCGTTTCGGGGACCGTCTGTACGAGGTCGGCACGAGTTACGCCCTCTATCGACTGGAGATGCACAGGCTCCTGGTCCAACTCGTGGGCGTCATCCTGGGCACCACCGTGCTGATACTCGTCATCTATCCGGCCTTCTACCGCAAGAGCCTCCTGGTTCCGTTCAGGAGCCTGTTGGACGGCATCGCGGAGGTGAATACAGGTAAGTTCGATGTTACCGTGCCGGTCTACATCGACGATGAAATCGGCTTCCTGTCCCGGTCTTTCAACGACATGCTGGAAAAGCTGCAAAATGCGTTCGAAGCGATAGAGAAGCGCGAATATGAAACCCTGCACGTGATAGGCCGGGCGGCCGAATTCAGAGACCCCGAAACGGCCAATCACATCGTCAGGGTTGCGAGCTACTCACGAATGCTCGCCAGGTTGATCGGTGAAAGCGATGATGCCCAGGAGCTCATTTTCTACGCCGCACCTCTGCACGACATAGGCAAGATCGGCGTGCCTGATTCGGTCCTGCTCAAGAACGGCAAGCTGACCAGAGACGAGTTCGAATTAATCAAAGCCCATCCTGGCATGGGTCACAGTATGCTCAGAGAGTCCTCGAGCTCGTTCCTGCAGGCGGGAGCGGTTATCGCCCTGAGCCATCACGAAAAGTTCGACGGCAGCGGGTACCCGAGCGGGGTGGAAGCCGACCGGATCCACGTATTCGGCAGGATCGTGGCCATTGCCGACGTCTTCGATGCGCTGACTACGAAGCGGCCCTACAAGGAACCGTGGCCCATCGAAAGAGCCCTCGAAGTGCTGGAGCACGAACGCGGGAGCCACTTCGATCCGCAGATCGTGGATTATTTTACAGCCAATATCGACACGGTGCTCGACATCCGGAGTACGTTCTCGGACTAGCGGGCGCCTGCCGGCGCTTGCGCGTTACGCGGAGCGGGCATGCCGTTGTGACCGTTCTTCCCTGCCGCGGCCCCTGCGTGTATACTACCCGTCCGGGCTGCACGCATAGGGAGCGGGAGAGGCATGTTCGGCTTGGGAGAGCCGGACAAGGCGGAACCGCAGCGCCCATTGGAAACACGAATGTGCGAATAGAGGAGACCAAATTGGCTGCTAAAGAGCTGAGAATCGGAATTGTGGGATGCGGCAACATCGCCGCGGGGTACGGGCGAACTCTGGCGCCGTACGATTTTATCGAAATGACGGGCGCCACCGACCTGCTGCCGGAACGGGCGCAAGCCTTTACCGACGAGTTCGGGGGCAAAGCGTTCGCCACGCTGGACGAGATGCTGAAGGACGATGCGATCGACCTGGTGGTCAACCTGACGATCCACCACGCGCACTACGAGGTGATTACCCGTTGTCTGGAAGCGGGCAAGCACGTGCACAGCGAGAAGCCCCTTTCCATGACAACCGAGCAAGCGAAAGAACTGGTGGCCCTCGCCGACGCCAGGGGCCTCCGGTTGAGCTGTGCCCCTATCACCTACATGGGCGAAGCCCAGCAGACGGCCTGGAAAGCCATCCGTGACGGCCAGACCGGCACCATCCGCGTAGTGTATGCCGAGGTGAACCACGGGCGCATCGAGTCGTGGCACCCGAACCCGGACCCCTTCTACCAGGTAGGCCCGCTGTTCGACGTCGGTGTGTACCCGCTCACGCTGATTACGACATTTCTTGGCCCTGTGCGCAGGGCGACAGCCTTCGGAAAGGTGGTCTACCCGGATCGCGAGACAGAGGAAGGCAGGCGGTTTCACATCGAGACGCCGGAGTTTCACACCGCGGCGCTGGAGCTCGAAAGCGGAGCGGTCGTGCGGCTGACCACTAACTTCTACGTCAGCACCAAATCCAAGCAGGCGGGGTCGGTGGAGTTCCACGGCGATCTCGGATCGGTTTACCTCGGCAACTTTCAGAGCTTCGAAGCGCCGGTGGAGTTCATGCCCTTCGGCGGGGAGTACGAGCCCGTACCGTACGTGAAGGAGCCCTTCGAGGGAATCGAGTGGGGCCGGGCCGTCGTGGATATGGCCGAGGCCATGGCGGAGAACAGACCACAGAGGGCAACGGGCGCCCAGGCAGCGCACGTAGTCGAGATTCTGTGTGCCGTCGCCCAGGCGGCCAGGGAGGGAAGGCCCGTCGATATCGCGTCCGACTTTCCTCAGCCCGCACCCATGGATTGGGCCGGCTGACCCGGTATTCTGCCCTGGCGCCTATGAAGTATAATCCTCAACCGCCTCGTGCATGGCAACGATGTTCTCGAGGGGAACGTCCAGGTTGATTGTATTCGAGGTAAACACCAGAAGCGACGCCTGCCCCTTGCACACGCCGGCTTCGATGAGAGCGTCGAGAAGCAGCCTCACGTCGCCGTCGCAGTGCCACACCGGCCGACAGCCGGGATCAACCACGGGTTGTACGGCCCAATGACATGGCTCGCCACAACCAGCACTAACGGCGCAGCTTTCCGTCGACTGTGCCCAGTATATCTGCCTCGAGCTCTCGCGCCTCGCCATCCAGCTCGGCGGCTTCTTTCAACATTTTTCGAGCATAAGCTCTGTCCTCGAGATCGGCGGCATTGGTTTTGACGTTGAGATAGGCGCCTGCAGCGGCCATCCTGGCACAGAGGGCAGCTACGCCGGCATCCGACGCGGATTTCGGAATCCCGGTTTCCGCCATGGCCTTGATCAGCAGCAATGAATCTACTGCGGTCCGCATGACTCTCAAGGGTATTTCAATGGCGTGCTTGGTGGCTTGCGCAACGGCCTTTTTGCGCTCGGTGGCTTCTCCTTCGCTTTTCCTGGGCCTGCCCATTGCCCGCAGGATTGCACTGAACGCCCGAGTATCGTCATCGATCAGGCCGCGCAAGGTTTCGACGTATTGCCGTCCCTTGACCGCCGAATCCGAGAACCCCTCCCACCGTTCGTCCCACCCGCGCTTGTGAGCGGACAGATTGGCGACCATCGTGGCCAGGGAGGCCCCCATAGCTCCTACAGCCGCGCAGATCGAGCCGCCACCGGGGGCCGGCGATTCGGAAGCCGTCTCATCGAGGAACTCCCGGACCGTCATGTCAGCCAGGCCGTTTTCTTCTCCCATCAATGCGTATTCGATGATCTTGTCTCGCGCATTGAAGGGCGCCAGATCGTCCAGCCCCAGAGATTTGACCGCGATTTTAATAATCTCAGAGTCCGGAATTCCGAGTGAACGCCTCTGCTTGCGCAGGAAGTACCTGCCTGCATCGAGAATCGCGCTAAGCGGCACCATGCCGACGATTTCCGACCCGGTAACCCGGATGCCCCGTTCCTGAGCTTTTCCGCGGACTTCGTCAAACACCACGTGCAACGGGGCAACATCGATGTCCGTCAAATTCAGAGAAATCTGAGCAATACCGTATTCCTCGATATACCAGCCTATGCCCTTGACGCATTTCAGACTGCCTGGAATCCTGACCGGGCTGCCCTCCGCGTTGCGAACGACTGTGCCCGTCAAGGCATTGCCTTCTCGTTTTACGCGCCCACGCTCCCTTACGTCGAATGCGATGGCATTGGCCCTTCTGGTCGAGGTCGTATTGATGTTGACATTGTAAGCTATGAGGAAGTTTCTGGCCCCTATCGCCGCGGCCCCGGACCTGGCATTGAATTCGGCCGGCCCGAAGTCGGGCATGCATTGGGGGTCTCTGAGCCTGGCCGCCAGCCCTTCATACTCTCCGGCTCGGACGAAGGCCAGATCTCGCCGTTCCGGTTTCAGCGCCGCCTCTTCATAGCAATAAACCGGGATGGCGAGCTCCTCACCCACCCGCCTCGCCAGCCTGCGGGCATATTCCACCGTTTCCGCCATCGTGATGTTGGCCACCGGCACGAGCGGGCAAACATCAGCAGCGCCAAAGCGCGGATGCTCACCCTTGTGACCGGTCATGTCGATTACCTCCGACGCTTTTCGGATAGCCGAAAACGCCGCTTCTATGACGGCCTCGGGCTCGCCCGCAAAGGTAACCACCGTTCGGTTCGTGGCCTTGCCGCGGCTTACATCCAGCAGCCTGACCTCTTCGACCCTGGCGATTTCCGCGGTAATCTGCTCGATAACCGCCCCATCACGTCCTTCACTGAAATTGGGCACGCACTCGACGATCTGTTTCATTGTCCTCCACTAGCTGCTCATCATGAACCCGGGGGCCATGTTTTTCATTGTTTACCACTAGCAACTCATCAGGAAGCCCGGCTCCATGAACGAGTTGAACGCCCCTCCCTGTATGATGCCTCTGGCCTCTTCCATGTCCGGCGCGTGTGGCCGGTCCTGACCGTAGAAGGGAACCCTCTCCCGCAGCATGCCCGCGGCTTTCTGAAGTAATGACGAGGTTTTCAAAGGGGCTCTCAAATCGACGCCTTGCACCGCGGCCAGATATTCCACCGCCAAAATGCCCGCCGTGTTGTCCGCCATATCCCCGAGGCGCCGGGCGGCGAAGGTTGCCATGCTGACATGGTCCTCCTGATTCGCGGATGTCGGCAGGCTGTCCACCGAAGCCGGGTGGGCGAGAGTTTTGTTTTCGCTGGCCAGCGCGGCCGCAGTGACTTGCGGGATCATGTACCCGGTGTTGAGACCTCCGTCTGCAACGAGAAACGGCGGCAGTTCGCTCTTATGCCTGTTGATCAGCAGCGCAATTCGACGTTCCAACAAGGCCCCGATCTCAGCGATGCACAGGGCCAGTGTGTCGGCGGCCAGCGCCACCGGCTCGGCGTGAAAGTTCCCCCCATTGAGAATCTCGCCGGTGTCGCTGAAAACCAGCGGGTTATCGGTAACCGCATTCGCCTCCTGGGTCAATATCGAAGAGCCATGACGCATGAAATCCAGGCAGGCCCCCATTACCTGGGGCTGACAACGCAGGGAATACGGGTCCTGCACCCGATTGCACTCCAGGTGCGACTTTCTGATTTCGCTGCCTGCCAGGAGACGTCGATAGGCTTCGGCACAATCTATCTGCCCTTGATGACCCCTAAGCCGGTGGATACGCTCATCGAAGGCGGCGTCCGTACCCAGGGCCGCGTCCACCGACATCGCGCCGATAACCACCGCCGCGGAAAACAAATCTTCCGCCATGTACAGCCCGGCCAGTGCCAGTGCCGTGGAAACCTGAGTTCCGTTCAGCAGGGCCAGTCCTTCCTTGGGCCCCAGCGTCAACGGCTCGATGCCGGCACGATCGAGAGCCTGGCCGGCCGGCATCACCTCGCCGTTGACCCTGACGCTGCCGACTCCCAGCAGCGGGGCGGACATATGCGCGAGGGGCGCCAGATCACCGGACGCCCCGACCGATCCTTTGGCCGGGATACAGGGATAGATGCGGTTGTCGAGCAACTTTAGCAGGGCTTCGATGACTTTTAGTCTCACGCCGGAACAGCCCCTCGCCATGCAGTTTATCTTCAAAACCATGATCAGGCGCACGAGGGCGTCGTCCAAAAAGTCCCCGAAACCTGCCATATGGGACAAGACCAGCTTTTGCTGCAATTCCGTCAGGTCGCTGTCGGATATGCGTTGGTTGGCCAGCGAGCCGAAGCCTGTGTTGACGCCGTAGATGGTTTCGTGACGCCCGGCCATGTCGAGTACGGTTTTGTGCCCTTTGGCGATCGGGTCAAGGCAGCTCGGGTGCAGGGCAATGTGCACGTGCTCCCCGTACACCCGGCGCAGATCGGCCGACGGCAGCCTGCCCGGCCGCAAGTCTAGTTCGAACATGATTCCATCCTGAGCGCAGTTCGGGAACGTGCTTACCCGTCCAACATGGGCAAAGACAAGCCCTTTTCCCGCGCACATTCTACAGCCGATTCGTAGCCGGCATCCGCGTGGCGCATGACTCCGCTGCCCGGGTCGTTGGTCAACGTCCTCGCAAGCCTTTTGCGCGCCCCCTCTGTGCCGTCGGCCACTATCACCAGACCGGCGTGCTGGGAAAAGCCTATGCCGACACCGCCGCCGTGGTGGAAGCTCACCCACGTAGCGCCGCTGGCCGTGTTGAGCAGAGCATTGAGTATCGGCCAGTCTGAAACAGCATCGGACCCATCGCGCATGCTCTCCGTTTCGCGGTTGGGACTGGCGACCGAACCGGAATCCAGATGATCGCGGCCGATAACGATAGGCGCTTCCAATTCGCCGCGCCTCACCATCTCGTTGAAAGCCAGGCCGAGCCTGGCCCGGTCACCCAGACCGACCCAGCAGATGCGCGACGGCAATCCCTGAAACCGGATTTTCTCACGCGCCATGTCGAGCCAGTGGTGCAGGTGCGGGTTGTCCGGCAGCAATTGCTTCACCCTGGCGTCGGTTCTGTAAATATCTTCGGGGTTTCCGGAGAGGGCCACCCAGCGGAAAGGACCGATGCCGCGGCAGAAAAGAGGCCGGATGTATGCGGGCACGAACCCGGGGTAGTCAAAGGCATCGGCCACGCCGTGGTCGAAAGCCACCTGGCGAATATTGTTACCGTAGTCAAAGGCCGGGACACCCTCCCGGTGCAAGTCGAGTATGGCCTTGACCTGGACCGCGATGGATTTAGTCGCCTCGTCGATCACCCTCTGGGGATGGGATTTGCGCAGTTCCCGGGCCTGTTCCAGCGTCCAGCCTATCGGCAGATACCCGTTGAGGGGGTCATGGGCCGACGTCTGGTCAGTAATCGCGTCCGGCTTTACGCCGCGCCTGACCAGTTCCGGATAGACTTCGGCGGCATTGCCCAGCAGGCCGACAGAGAGCGGCTTGCCCGAACTGCAGGAGGCTTCAATTTTCCGCAGTGCGCGGTCGAGATCAGTTTCCATTTCATCGAGGTATCCCGTTTGCAGCCGTCTCTCGATGCGGGTCCGATCGCACTCTACGGCGAGCAGGGACGCCCCTGCCATGGTACAGGCCAGGGGTTGGGCGCCTCCCATTCCTCCCAGACCGCCGGTCAGAAACCACCTGCCCCTCAGATCGCCGTTGAAGTGCTTCTTCCCGACGGCGACAAAAGTCTCATAGGTCCCCTGAACGATACCCTGGCTGCCGATGTAGATCCACGAGCCGGCGGTCATCTGGCCGTACATCATGAGCCCTTTTTTTTCCAGCTCATTAAAGGTGTCCCAGTTAGCCCAGTGCGGCACGAGGTTGGAGTTGGCGATCAGCACGCGCGGGGCGTCTCGGTGCGTTTCGAACACGCCGACCGGTTTCCCGGATTGAACCAGCAGAGTCTCGTGCTCCCCGAGCTCTTTCAAGGCCGCAACAATCTTGTCGTAGCACTCCCAGTTTCTGGCCGCCCGGCCGGTACCGCCGTAGACCACGAGCTCTTCCGGCTTTTCGGCGATGTCACTGTCGAGATTGTTCATCAGCATGCGCATGGCCGCTTCGGTTTGCCAGGATTTGCACGTCAATTCTGTTCCGGTGGGCGCTTTGATCCGTCTCCTCTCAGCGATGTTTGTAGTCATGCCAACCCCTTTCGGTTTCTGGTTACCTGCGGCGCCCTGCGTGCGAGGGATGCGCCATTATAGTATGACCCACGGTTGCTAACAAGACGGCAAAACCTGTCGGGCCATCCCGCCCCCTTGCAATATTCCCACTGAAAGGAAAAAATACCTGTTGCCGAGAATTCGCCGGACAGCCCGGGGGAAAACCGCCCAGGCCGGACTGGTCACGAGGAAACGCCGTCATGAAATGTGATTTGTTGATAGACAATGTGAAAGTGGCTACCATGGCCGGCGGCCGCGAGCCGTACGGGCTCATCGATGACGGGGCTATCGCCGTCGACGATGGTGCGATCCTGCAGGTTGGCAAGCGGCATTCGCCGGCGAACATTGAAGCGGGGCGGGTTATCGACGGCCGCGGGATGCTGGCGACTCCCGGTTTGATCGACTGTCACACCCACATCGTCTATGGCGGCAATCGGGCCAATGAATTCGAGCAGAGACTGACGGGCGTCAGCTATGAAGAGATTGCCCGCCGGGGGGGAGGAATCGTGTCGACCGTAAAGGCGACCCGCGCGGCAACCGCCGATGAGCTGCTCGCCGATGCAGGCCGGCGTGTTCGCAGCCTGATGGGCGAAGGGGTAACCACTCTGGAAGCCAAGACCGGCTACGGGTTGGACCCGGAAAACGAATCGAAAATGGTCCGGGTCATGGAAATGCTCGAGCGCGATCTGCCGGTCGACTTGAGCAAGACTTTCCTAGGCGCCCACGCCGTGCCGCCGGAGCTCAGCGGGCGCCCCGATGACTATATCCGGATCGTCATCGAAGACATGCTCCCGCTCGTGGCCGATCGGGTCGATGCGGTAGACGTCTTTTGCGAAACCATCGCCTTCGATCTCGATCAGACACAGCGCGTCTTCGCGGCGGCGCGGAAACACAATCTCCCCCTGAAAATCCACGCCGAGCAGCTCAGCAACATGGGGGCGGCGGCTATGGCAGCGTCTATGGGCGCGCTGTCCGCGGATCATCTGGAACATATAGACGAGAGGGGCGTACGGGCTCTCGCAGCCAACGGGACCACCGCGGTGCTGCTGCCTGGGGCGTTTTACTTTCTGCGGGAAAAACAGTTACCCCCGGTCGACCTCTTTCGGCGGGACAGGGTGCCGATGGCCGTAGCGACCGACTGTAACCCGGGGAGCTCGCCCTGCCTTTCGATCCTGACGATACTGAACATGGCCTGTACCCTGTTTCGGCTGTCGCCGGAAGAGGCCCTCGCCGGAGTCACCATCAATGCCGCGAGGGCTTTGGGAATTCACTCCACCGCAGGGTCCATCGAGGCTGGCAAAAAGGCGGACCTCGTTCTGTGGGATGTCGATCCGCCGGCCGAGTTGTCGTACTACCTCGGCCACAACCCCTGCCGCACGGTAATCAAAAACGGCACGGTCGTTATAAGTGATGGGGTGATTGGCTGAGTGCCAGCAGTTCTCAATTTGGCTCCGCCAAATTGAGAACTGCTCCTGAGTGCGAGCCCGCCTTGCGCATGTTCCTGAAATGTGCTTGGATTCAGGTTCACCAATACCAGCCCCGCTACCCGCTGACCAACAATGGCACGCGAGGGTGCGCGGTCGATCCCAATCATTCTTGCCGGCCGCTCCAACGAGGGGCCAATATCTTCTTTCTGAAAGGTGCTGTGATATGCATAGGTACAAAAAAAGCAGTGATTTTCTGATGCTGCCGGAAAACGCCCGAGGCAGGGCCTTGCTCAAGTCGATGGGTTACACCACCGAAGACATAAAACGCCCGAGGATCGGCGTGGCCAACTCCTGGGGCGAAACGAGCCCGGGACACATCCACCTTAGGTCCGTGGCCGACTCGGTCAAGGCCGGCATATGGCAGGCGGGAGGCACGCCCTTCGAGTTCGGCAGTTTTGCCCAATGTCCCATAGCCTCCGGCTTGCACGGTATGCGGTACGATCTTCCCACGAGGGACATCATCGCCGGCGAAGTGGAAGCGTCGACCTGGATCCACATGTTCGACGGCCTGGTCATGATCTCGTCCTGCGACAAGAACGTGCCGGGTCACCTTTTAGCCGCCGCCAGGCTGGACATTCCCGTGATATTCGTGCCCGGCGGGCCGATGGCCTCGGGTATCTACGACGGCCGCGACACGACCATTTCCTCACTGGACGCGGAGTGCTGGGCCTGCGGAGTGGGAAACGCCCAGGTGTCTCTGGAAGAGCTGGACGCCATGGAGGAAGCGGTTTGTCCGGGCGCCGGCTCATGCGCCTTGCTCGGCACCGCCAACACGATGCAGTGTCTCGTGGAAGCCCTGGGACTCGCGCTTCCGGGAGCCGGCACGGCGTTGGCCGTCTCGGCTAAACGGCTCTGGCTCGCCAAGCAGTCCGGGCGTCAGATCGTCAAGCTGGTGGAAAAGGACATCACGTGCTCGAAGATCGTGACCAGGCAGAGCATCGTAAATGCAATCAAAGTCCTGCACGCGCTGGGAGGTTCGACGAACGCCATCGTGCACCTCCTGGCCCTGAGCTATGAGAAGCGCTGGGACGATGAGATAAACCTCGCGCTGATCGAAAAGCTCGGTGGCGAGATTCCCTGCATCACCGACGTCGAGCCCGGCGGCTCCCTTACCATGCAGGACTTCGATTACGCCGGCGGTGTGCAGGCCGTCATGAAAATTGTTCAATCGCTGTTGTCCGTGGACGTGTTGACTGTTACGGGAAACAGCCTCGAAGAAAACCTGAGCCGCGTCACTGTCGATCCCAACAGATCGAAGGCCATACGCGATCTCGACGATCCCATCTCGCAAAACAGCCTGATGGTGTTATCCGGCAACCTGGCCCACTCAGCCGTGGTGAGAGCGACGGTTATCCCCGAGGATATGCTGCAACACCAGGGTCCGGCCAAGGTCTTCAACGGCCAGGAGGATGCACTGGATGGCATAAAAAAAGGCGCCATAAAGGCCGGCGACGTACTGGTGCTGCGCTACGAAGGCCCGAGGGGCGGCCCCGGGTTCAACGAAGTGTACAAGGTCATCGGTTATCTCAATGCCGCCGGTCTGGGGCAGGAATGCGCCATGGTGACGGACGGCCGGGTTTCGGGTTTCGCCAAAGGCCCGTTTATCTGCCAGGTTTCTCCCGAAGCGGCATCAGGCGGCACCCTCGCCATCGTCGAGGACGGCGACGTGATCGAGATCGACATTCCGGGCCGGTCGCTGAACGTGCGTCTTACGGAGGAAGAAATCAAGCGGCGGTTCGACAGTCTGACCCCGCCGCCGCCCAGGGTTACCGACGGGTTTCTGACGCTCTACGCCAAACTCGCCAACCCATCTGAAAAGGGAGGCGGAATCGATCTGCGGCTGAGTTAGCCGCGCCCGGACTTCGCGTTAGTCTTGGCGTTGGTCTCCGCCTTGGTCTTCGCCTTGGGCTCCGCGTGCCGCGATAGGGCGGACAGGCGCTAATCGCGTGCGCCGTATCTATAAAGAAAATTGCCCCACCCGACTCCTTTTCTCCCTGCACTGTCCTCGCTTGCAGAAAACTCCAGGCGCCGGAAGCCCGAAGAGACGCAGAGCTCGTGCCACTCCGAGGCCGAGAGACTGGTGAACCTGCGTCCTTTGCCGTCGAAACCCTCACGGTTCGTATCGTCCCTCTCTAGAGACACGGAGAAAAAGAGCAGCCCGCCGCGCGAAAGAACGCGGCCGACCTCTTCGAAGACCGTGCCCAGGTCGTCCCTCTTCAGATGCATGAGCAAAGCCAGCGAGTACACGCCGCTGAAGACGCCGTCCGCAAACGGCAATCGGCCCGGCAGCACGGCGTGGCAGAGCCGGGCCTTCAACTCGGGGTGGAACGTCTCAACGCGCGCGGGCATGGCCTGCGAGCCGTCGACAGCCGTGATGTCGAGCCCGCTAGAAAGCAGAAACGCCGCGTCCCGCCCGGAACCGCAGCCCAGCTCCAGCACGGCCGAACGGCCTGCAAATACGTGTAAAAGCCGTCGCTGGGTGTCGCCGAACTCGATTTTTTCGTAGCGCCCGGCTATGCCCTTGGCGTTTTCGTCGTAATAGGCAAGGGTCCTGTCGTTCCCGGTCACGAATACCTCACTGAAAGCGCGGGAGGCGCGCTGAAGGTCGTTCTAGACAGGCTCGAGGTACACCGAACGGGTTGCGCTATCCTGGAGCAGTACAGGATACCCAAACCGTATTATCCGCGGCAACGGCCGCTTACCCGACCTCTTCGAGAGCCCTGCGCAGCAGCGTGCGCATCAAGGCGATCGAATAGGCCAAACCGGCGGGCCTGAAATGCCTGTCGTCCCCCGCCAGCCCGGGTATGTGATCGGGCACCATCAGATAGCCGTAGCGCACCTGCCGCAGCACCTTCATGACCCGGTACATGTCAAGATAGCCATCATCGAGGAACGTCTCCTCGAAGCGCGGAAGCGGAGAGCTTACGTTTCTGAAATCGATGTCGAAGATGCGCTTTCGGCCCCCGAAGTCGTGAATCATTTCGAAGACGTCTTTACCCATGGTATCTCCGCCTTCGGCCCAGGTACCCACACAGAGCCTGACCCCGAAATATTCGCTTCCCCCCGCGATCTCCTCCGCCTTCCGGTAGCCGTCGTAATTCACGAAGAGTTTGGCCACCCCGTTCATTGTGGCCAGCGGGGGATCGTCTGGGTGGAGTGCAAGCCTTACGCCTTCTTCCTCGGCCACGGGCAGGATCGCGTTGAGAAAATAGGTGAAGTTGTCCCAGATCTCTTCGGCGCAATATTCGCGGTCGAATCGCTGCCGTTCAACGTCCCGCCGGAACACCTCGGCATCGAACACCCGGGTGTCATAGCCCCTCCGCACCGCGCGGCTCGTGGTGTAGGTGTTGGCGGGGTGAAAATCAATCTCCGACACCGCAATGCCCAGCTTGCCGAGGCAGCACAGATAGTTCCGGTAGGTTTCGATATCTTCGTCCCGCCCGGTTTGCCCCAGCTGGATCTTAAGAGAACGGTGCGTGGCGTGCATGCCCGTATGAATCCTGATCCCGTGCTCTGCGAATCGCTTCTGAACCGCGCGCATGGCGTCTACATCGGGTTTCTCGAGCTCCCACACGCACCTGGCCCAACGCAGACCGATCTGTTTGCAGAACAACAGCTGTTCATCGGGGGTGTTCCAGAGCAAGCTGTGGCCGATCTTGGTTTGGCCCGGCCCATCTTCTTCGATATATTCCATCATCGCCTCGGTAGAATCACGTTCGTCTCTCTCACAATGAATGCCGTCGCCTGCTTACGGCTTCGACCTTACTCGAGGCCGGCTGCGAGCGACCTGACGTAGTCGATATTGAAACGCACCTTGTCCTCTATGCTGCGGGTGTCGCTAAAATCCTCAAAGCTCAGGTAGCCTGAATAACCCACCGCCTGGAGGTCGGCCAGGGCGTCGCGCCAATCGATGATACCCTCGTCCAGTGATACCGGCCTGGCGCTCCATGGGTGCTCGCCGTCTCCGGCGTCGGCATTCTTGAACCAGGCGCTGTTCTTGACGTGCACGTGAGCCAGATAGGGTCCCAGGATGTCCAGACCCATGCGGGTGTCTTCGTAACCCTCGGTCACCATGTTGCCGGGGTCGAAGATTACCCCGACCGCTTTGGGATCCAGACCGTCGAGCAGCCTTCTCGCCGCAGAAGCGCTGGGGGTGATGTTGCGCGGATGCGTCTCGACGCATACCCGCACACCGCTGTCGAGAGCCATGGGCACGGTTTTTTCGAGGCAAGAACGATCCAGCTCGAAGAGGGCATCGTAGCCGGTTTCCTGCGCATACAGCTGCGGAGTCACCCGTATCAACGGCGCTTTCATGAGCCGGGCCGCCGCCAGCATCTTCTCGGTCGATTTCAAGTCTGCCAGCTTGTGATACCCGGCCAGGGCGGCGGTTTCAAGACCAGCCCTCTCCGTCATATCGCGAACCTGCTCGGCCGTCTCGAGCAGCGTCCCGAGCTCCAGCGTACATAGATTGCGGCCCCAATAGCTAAGAGGGGCATCTTTGAGCCTGGGATCCGTGTCGGTTACCCGCCATTCGATACCTTCGTAGCCGCACGCCGCGACCTCGCGCAGGACAGCATCGGGATTCCACTCCGGAACCATCACACTGAACAACGAATGCTTCATCGTATTCTCCTCGCCGTGGATTTCTAGGTGCTTTCCCAGATAGACATAAACTAATCCGGGATTTTAAACAACCAATACGTTATTGGCACGCGCTGCATCCGTTGTATACTGATTGAAAAACAGAGGTGGGAGGAATCAAACATGGATATCAACCAGGCCATCGGCTCGAGGATTCAAGAGCGGCGTCAATCGAAACGACTCAAACAAAACGATCTCGCCAATGCTCTGCAGATAAGCCCTCAAGCCATATCAAAATGGGAGCGGGGGGAAAACGCCCCGGATATCGGACTGCTCGTTCCTCTGGCCAGGCTTCTCGGCGTTTCCTGCGACTGGCTGTTGGGTTACGACCTCGAAACGGACGGCATGCTCGAGGCAACCGTTTTTGTGTCGAGTGTCGCAGGTTACACGAAACGGGCTCACATGCTGCCGGCCAGGGAACTGCTGAATTGGGCACAGGGGTTTCACGTTCAGGTGACCGAATCGGCCCTGGGTTTCGGCGGCATACCGGTTAAATATCTGGGCGACGGCTTTCTGTGCTTTTTCACCGGCCCGGGTCATCGGTTGCGGGCCGTCAAGGCGGCTCTGCGGGCCAAAAACATCGCCGGCGGCGATCTGGCGATCGGCCTTCACTGCGGCGACATCTACTACGGCAGCTGGGGGCACCCCGACTATGCTACCCGGGACATCATTGGCGACGGGGTCAACATAGCCTTTCGCGCGGCCGGCTGGACCGGCAACACCGAGAGCAAAATCGTGGCGACGGACGCCGTTATGGGCGGCATGATCGAGCAGTTCGAATGCATCGAGCACACGGTTCAGCTCAAGGGCATTGTCGAGCCGATGACGTTGTTCGAAATACGGGTACCCGATCTCTTGAACGTATCCGCAAAATAAGGGAAAATACGGCGAACCTGGAAAAGCCGGAAGCCGCGTCAAAGCTCAAAAAAAGGAGGCCGGAGCCATACTTTGCACCATTGACCTTTCCAAGAAAATACCCAAGACCGATTACAAAGAGATCATTTCGTCGCTGGTGCTGCGACTTGGGTACCTGCAGCGGGAGGCCAGGGCCAAGCATATCCCGGTTGTCATCGTCTTCGAAGGGTGGGATGCCGCAGGAAAAGGTACACTCATCAACCGGCTCATACTGGCCCTGGACCCAAGGGGCTTCTCTGTACACGCCACCAACCCGCCCACAGAGGATGAACGCCTGCGCCCCTTTCTCTGGCGGTTTTGGATCAAGCTTCCCGCACGCGGACGTATCGCCATCTTCGACAGAAGCTGGTACGGGCGGGTCATGGTGGAAAGGGTCGATAAAATCACCAGGAAGGCGGAATGGCGGAGATCCTACGCGGAGATAAACGCTTTCGAACGTCAACTTGCCGATGACGGGTGTGTGCTCATCAAGTTGTACCTGCATATCTCGAGGAAGGAACAGAAGAAGCGCTTCCGCAAACTCCAGGCCAACAAGGCGACGGCCTGGAAAGTTACCCGGGAAGACTGGAAGCACAACAAGCAGTACGAAAAATACCAGATAGTCGTCGAAGAAATGCTGGCCAAAACCGAAACAGAATTCGCCCCATGGACGATCATCGAGGCCCATGATTCGAGATTCGCGACCGTAAAACTCTTGACTACCGTGATCGAAGCGCTGGAAAGACGCATCCAGGCAATCGGGCACGGCGAGAGAAAACCGGAGGAGCCCCTCCCGGAACAGGAAACATCAGCTGCGGGGCCGGCGTCCGTGCAGGTGACCGTCACAGGCCCGACCGAAACCGCTTTACGCGACAAGCTCGCCTCCTCTATCCTGGACACGGTTGATCTCTCCCCCTCTCTCTCACACGAAGAGTACCAGCAACAGCTCCCTGACTCGCAAAAGCGCCTGTTCGAGCTCGAACACAGGGCGTACCTCGAGCGCATTCCGGTGATCATCGTCTACGAAGGGTGGGATTCCGCGGGGAAAGGCGGAAATATACGCCGCCTGGTTCGGGGCATGGATCCCCGGGGGTACCAGGTAATCACGATCGCGGCTCCCAACGACGTGGAAAAAAGCCGCCATTACCTCTGGCGCTTCTGGATGCATTTTCCCAAGGCCGGCCACATCGCGATCTTCGACCGCTCCTGGTACGGCCGGGTACTGGTCGAACGTGTGGAAGGCTTCTGCCCTGAGAGCGACTGGAAAAGGGCCTACAGGGAAATCAACGAAATGGAGCAGCAGTGGGTGGAGTTCGGCGCGGTCCTGGTCAAGTTCTGGCTGCACATCGACAAAGACGAGCAGCTCCGCCGCTTCGAAGATAGGCAGAACACGGCCCACAAACAGTGGAAGATCACCGAAGAAGACTGGCGCAACCGGGAAAAATGGGACCGGTACAAAGAAGCCGTCGATGAGATACTGCTTCGGACCAGCACACCCCTTGCTCCCTGGACCGTTGTCGAAGCAAACTCGAAGTGGTATGCCCGCATCAAGGCCCTCAAGACGGTGATAAGGCAGATCGAAGAACGTCTATAAAGCCGCGGCATCGGCAAGCTATGACGGCACGACTCGCCTCTGGGACTTAGCAACGGGCGAGCAACTGCGTGCATTGAAGGATATCGATTTCGGGGCCGAGAATCTCGCCTTTTCACCGGACGGCAAGACCCTGGCCGTTTCCAATGAGTACCAGGGCCTGCACTTCAGCGATGTCCGCTCGGGCAAAGAGGTCATGAAGACGCGCGATAGAGCGCGATAGTCAGCCTCAAAACTCGTTAAAGACTTCGTGCCCTTTGCGCAGCGACCCGTCGGCCTCTATGAAAGCCAGGTTGCCGGGCCGGCCCACAGGGCCGTACTCCGGCCGGTGCAGGTCGGCCACCCCGCTGTGATGCAGGGCATGAGCCAGCCAGCCGAGATCGCGCTTCACGAGCTCTCCCAGGGTGTAACGCATGTTGGCCACGCGCCAGTCATCATCCAGCGATCCCCAGCAGGTCTCCGTGACCAGCATGGGCTTGCCGGTTTTTTGCCTGACATCCGTGAAGTGGTCCAGCATTGCGATGTACTCTGCCTTGGCTTCTTCGTTGTCCTGGTCCTGGTTGTAGTAGGGGTGGATCAGAAACACGTCGCTGAGCGGCTCGACCCGATCGAGCCAGGTGCCTTTCCTGCCCTGCCGGCCAACGTCGCCTGAATGAATACTGACGCTCACAGGCGCTTCGGCCCCGGTCTCCTTGCACGCCTTG
>SDBV01000877.1_pt1 | contig 43842 bp, 36 predicted proteins | sample 2277081 | NCBI WGS metagenome assembly SDBV01 (sample SAMN10402039, study PRJNA504765) | marine sediment metagenome | isolation source: marine sediment core GS10_PC15, 223 cmbsf | place: Arctic Ocean: Southern Knipovich Ridge | collected 2010
TATTGGATCGACGGGTATCCAGCCGATACCTTTAACATAAAACTCTGCCCAATTATGTGCCGACACAATAGTTTGATCTGCATTAGCCGAGTCTGTTCTTAGATAAAAACCGGCACATCGCCGAGCAGGGATCCCCGCTTCACGACACATGCTAGCAAAGAACGTAGCATAAACCCCACAATGCCCTTTGCCTCCATCCAACAAATCCGCTGGGGCTGTTTCATCTGAACCATAATGTCCATATCGAAGCCGCTTTCCAAGATAGTTATATATCTTCCGAGCATTGGTAATTGCAGATTCTTTCGAATCTATTCTGATTTTCTTTAAGTGTTTTTGGAGTTGTGGGTCGGCCTTTGCATCAGACGGTTTTACATATTTGATGTATTCGGGTGCATCTTTATTATAGGGTTGTTCTTTGGAAAGAGAAAGATTCGCCTTTCTCCGATAAAGATCCAGGCTGAAAGTCATTGTGATCTCGTCCGAAAATCCGGGAGGAACATTAAAGTATTCAACGAGTAATGAGTCTTGCCTGAGCGAAAAGATCATGTTTTCTGGATTTGCTTTTTTGCTGTGTATCTCCTCGATAACAATGTTATCATGCGCCGGATCAGGAGTAGGTAATCCTATGTAAATTGCAACGATATTATTCTCGCTCTTATGAGAACTACCTGCTTGAATAACAAAAGTTCTTTTAGCCCTTATTCTTATTGGATCACCAATGCGTTGTTCAAGCCCTCCGATTTCCCTTGTGGAAAGCTTCAAAGGTAATTGCACAAGGCAAGATAGAGGCGGTACAGAATTGGGATTGCCACCTGAAGCAATGTTGTTTTTCTGCCCCTGAACGGAACATGTACAGATTGAAAAAACAAAAAGAAGAAAAAACTTATGACCCATTTCTTACTCCATCAAAAACACGACCACACCAGTTACTTTAGCCCTGTAGCAGGGCCCAATTTTCTTGCCCATACTATCATTTATCACACCACCAACCTAACCCCCAACCACCAAAAAATCAACAAATTCCATCTTTTCTCGGTGTCCGCTATACGGTATCCACCACCGCATTGCACTTGCCATATTCTTCTATCAAAGTCTCCATAAGTTCTTTAACGGAGACAATTTTATCTACTCGATAGGCATTAGCGCCGGCGAAAGCGAAACCCTTTTCCATGTCACCCATTTTAGCATTCATCAATGCAATTGCGATGCAATACGGCACATTCTTAAAATCACAGCTTCGCAGGCATTTCCATGGACACATGAAAGTCTCCTTAACACCTGATATGACTCGCTCAAGAAACTTATCTTTTATCGCTCTTCCGGGCAGCCCCACCGGGCTATCGATTATGATGATATCTTCTTTCTTGCAGTTTACATAGGCGTCCTTAAATCCCTGATACGCGTCGCATTCATCGGTCGCTACGAATCTGGTTCCCATCTGTACACCGCTGGCGCCAAGCTCGATAAACTTGTGAATATCGGCACCGGTATATATTCCTCCGGCCGCTATCACCGGGACACTTTTGCCGAACTTTTCTTCAAAGGGTTTTACCGCAGCGATCACTTCCGGCAGTATCTTTTCCAGCGAATGATCAGGGTCATCGATATGCTCTCTTTTGAAACCGAGGTGTCCACCAGCCAACGGCCCCTCTACAACCACCGCATCAGGTATATGATCAAACTGCTTTGCCCACGATCGAAATATAAGCTTAGTCGCCTTAGCCGAAGATACGATAGGTACAAACTTAGTAGGCAGCTCTCCCAATCTATCCAGCGGCAATGTCTCAGGAAGCCGTATCGGAAGCCCTGCCCCAAGAAAAAGTAGATTCACCTCCTCTTCAACCGAACATTGCACAAGATCGTCGAAATCAGAAAGTGCAACCATTACATTTACGCCAATAATGCCGTCAGTCATGGCTTTTGTTTTTCGGATATCTTTCCGCAAAGCTCTGAGGTTCGCTTCTTTGCTATTGGACAGATCGTCTTCAAACTGTCCAATTCCAGCGGTAGAGATAACACCTATCCCGCCGGCATTTGCAACAGCAGAGGCTAAACCGGACAGCGATATACCCACTCCCATACCGCCCTGAATAATGGGTACATCAGGTCGCCAATCCCCTATACGCAATATCGGCATATCTGTGGAACTCATATCGTATCGTTACCTTTCAGTTAAAATGGACTCAAGCCAGCAGAAAACCTTCCCTGGTTTTTCGTCAACTCCAATTTACTCATGAGACACTATTACATAACCACCAGAAAGTCAACAAATTCCTAATTAAATCTTTTCTTTGCGCCTTAGCGCCTTTGCGGGATAAAAATTAGCATAACGCAATACACACTTGACATTCACCAGATTAATCTGTAGCCTGTGATACAAAACTATCAATGGGAGTAATACCAATGACAACTCACATCCCCACACGGCCAGAAGCCTTTGCTCTCCTAAAGGAATATAATTCCAATGAAAGCCTGATCAAACACGCTCTGGCAGTCGAAGGAGTGATGCGATATTTCGCCGAAAAACACGGCCAGGACCCGGAAAAATGGGGAATCATCGGTTTGGTCCATGATCTGGACTATCAGCAGTATCCCGATCAGCACTGCACAAAAACAGCCGAAATTCTATCCTCTCATAACTGGCCCCAGGACTATATCCATGCTGTAGTTTCTCACGGATGGGGGCTCTGCTCTGATGTAGAACCACAGGAGAAAATGGAAAAAGTTCTTTATGCCATCGATGAGCTAACCGGCCTCACTGCCGCCGCCGCTCTCGTCAGACCGTCCAGATCGGTCATGGATCTGGAACCAAGATCGGTTAAGAAAAAATGGAAGGACAAGGCATTTGCCGCCGGCGTCGATAGACAAGTGATCCAAAAAGGAGCGGATATGCTGGGGATGGAACTGTCAGATCTGTTCAGAGAAACGATCGCGGGGATGCGTCAAGTGGCAGAGGAAATTGGGCTAAAAGGCAACTAATAAAAAAAATGATCAAAACCAGAACCCAACCGAATCGTAAATAAACTTCACCCCGAACCCAGCCAGCGCCACAGCACACACACCGAGTATTATCTTAAACGTCGAATCGCCCATCACCTTCGCCCCTTTAAAACTTGCCAGCGACAAAACCGACAGCCAGACAAGATCGCAAAGCCAGTGAGCAGCCACAAAAAGCACAAACGCAACGACCCCCAACTGCTTGGCTTGTGCGGCAAGTTTAACGCCGATGGTAACCCACCAGAAAAGAAAGTACGGGTTCGTCGCCGACAGAACGATCCCCGCAACAACAGGATTCGACGAATAGCTTTTAGACATCACATACGCAGGCTTGCCGATATCGCGAAACATCCCCCACGCCATTAACAGCAGAAACACCCCGCCAACAAAACCTATTGTATTCAGAACCGGTTCCGAAGATATTATTTTTTCAAAACCGAACGAAACAACCAGTATCAGCGGCAGCTCTATGATCAAATGACCGATCGCAAAAAAAACGCCCGCATGTTTGTTCCGTGCCCCCAAAGTTATCGCAGCCGCGGTAACAGGCCCAGGAGCCATCGCACCCGAACAGGAAATAGCCAAAACAGAACCAAGAAATGTAATCATTTCGATCATTGCTTATACCGTTTACAATTGGGGAAATAGGGGACCGTCATATTTCTTCTGGCCTCTCCCTTAACAACTCCACTTTTGCATCAACAACCTAACCCACAAACACCAAAAAGTCAACAAATTCCTCATTAAAGACAAAAATCCCACCATCTCAAGCAGATTTTGAGCAGAGTAGCCATGAAAGAGTATATTCTTTACAGTTCAATATGAATTATGTAAGATTACCGGTGCCGTACGGTACAGAAGGCCTACTAATTTTTTAAGGAGTTATCAATATGATTATTGTTGAATCGTATGTCACAGCCGTGGTCCTGTGTTTTATCACCATGATCTGCTGGGGATCCTGGGCCAACACCCAGAAATTGGCTACTAAGGAGTGGAAGTTTCAGTTGTTTTACTGGGATTATTCTATAGGCGTTCTGATTCTTTCGCTGATCTCTGCTTTTACGCTCGGCAGTACCGGTTCTGTCGGCAGAAGTTTCTTGACAGACCTCTGCCAAGCCGATGTCGGTTCGATTAGTTCGGCCTTTCTTGGAGGAGTTATCTTTAATCTTTCGAATATCCTGCTGGTTGCCGCTATTGATATCGCCGGCATGGCGGTTGCATTTCCAATCGGTGTGGGCCTGGCACTGGTTTTGGGAGTAATAATGAATTACATAGCAACGCCTGTTGGCGATCCGGTCTTATTGTTTATTGGCGTTGCCGCTGTGGCCGTTGCTATTATCGTTGATGCGCTTGCGTACAAAAAGCTCGGAGGCCAAACCAAAACAATGACCAAAGGTATTATTATTTCCGTGGCTGCAGGGTTATTGATGGGATTCTTCTATCGTTTTGTTGCCGCGTCAATGGCCGGGGATTTCGTCAACATGCAAGCAGGCAAGCTAAGTCCTTATACCGCGATAGTTATTTTCTCGGTGGGGCTGTTTCTGTCGAATTTCATCTGGAACAGCATTGTCATGGTCAAGCCCTTTACCGGCGACCCGGTTGCCTTTGGTGATTATTTCAGCAAGGGCAACATAAAGCTTCATCTTGTCGGCATACTTGGTGGCATTATCTGGAATATTGGTATGTCGTTAAGTATTGTTGCTTCGGGTGCTGCCGGTTTTGCGATTTCATATGGCCTCGGCCAGGGAGCGACGATGATCGCTGCCTTTTGGGGGGTCTTCATCTGGAAGGAATTCAAACAGGCTCCGAAAGGAACCAATACCCTGCTCACGCTCATGTTTGCTTTTTACTTGATCGGTTTGATTCTGGTGATTCTTGCAAGGTTTGCATAGAGTTTCCCAAAAGGAGATTTTGATAATGAATCCAAAGATCGTGTGTATCGGAAGTTCCAATACGGATATGATCATTAAAACACCGCACATACCTGAACTGGGTGAAACCATTCTCGGCGGTAAATACTCAACCGCTCCGGGAGGCAAAGGAGCCAACCAAGCGGTAGCTGCTGCCAGAGCCGGAGGAGATGTAACATTTATTGCCCGCGTAGGAGATGATATGCTCGGCCAAAAGGCCAAAGAAGGATTCGCGCGGGACAATATCAATATCGAACATGTCATTACCGACCCAACGGCGCCATCGGGGGTAGCGTTGATATTCGTTGATGACGATGGACACAATATCATTGGTGTAGCCTCCGGAGCCAACGGCAACCTCTCACCTCAGGATATCGAAGAGCGCAGGGATATTATAAAACAGGCCGATATCATTTTGATGCAGCTTGAAGTTCCCATCGAAACGATTGAAAAAGCCGTTACAATTGCCGCAGAGACTGGTGTTAGAGTAATTCTTGATCCTGCACCCGCTACTGCGTTAAGTCAGGCGATTTTGAGTAAGATAGACACTCTTACCCCCAATGAATCGGAAGCAGAGATTTTGACGGGCCTCAGCGTTAAAACTCCGGCACAGGCAGAGATCGCAGCTCGAAAGTTGCTTGAAATGGGGATAAAAACGGTTATTGTCACGTTAGGTTTACAGGGAGCATTGGTTGTTACATCTGGATATGTCGAACATGTCGCCGGCATTAAGGTCGACGCTGTAGATTCTACCGCGGCAGGGGATACTTTCGCAGGGGCCTTATCCGTTGCCTTGGCCGAAGGAATGGAGCTAAGCAAAGCAGTCACTTTCGCAAATAAAGCAGCCGCATTGTCTGTAACCAAGCTCGGAGCCCAGCCCTCGGTCCCAACACGCGACCAGATTAATAGTTTTTAAGATTCATCAGTTATCGTACCCCATAAACCAACTGCAACCCCAAGTGGCCCCCATCCAAAAAATTAGCCCTCCGACCTGTCGGGGGGTTCACTCAACAACAACGCAAACCTCCACGTTGTCATTCCAGCATGCTTTTAGCTGGAATCCACGCCCAACAATTTCAATAAACCTCCCCTTCTTAAACTCTTAATCGTGGGCAACGCCCGCGAATGTTTAGCCCCGGTCTTTGGCCGGCGGTTGCTGGTAAAAACAACGCCAGTTTCTTTGACATTTTATTCTCCTGTAAAAAGGCATATCTTATATTAACTAAAAACTACTATTTGGTCTTTTCTATTGTATCTGTCAATTTTCCCAGAGTTTGCCAGTAGTCTTCACCGGCAACAGAATACAGTTCGTTGTGTCCAGCCGAATCTACCCATAAATTCATTTTCGGTTCCTTTGCAGCCGTGAAAAGTCTCTGGCTGTGCTCAAACGGTATAACCTTGTCGGCTGTTCCGTGTACTATCAGCACAGGGCAGTCTATCTCGTCTATCCTGTCCAGATTGTTGAATTTATCGAATGGCAGCAGTTTGCCGATCGGCATTACGTCAAAGGCCGATACGAATGGACTTTCAAGGATCAAAGCAGCAACTTTTTGCTTGCTCGCAAGATATGTAGCAGGGCCGCTTCCAACCGATCTGCCTAATGAGATGATCCTGTCGGGCCTAGCTTCCAACACAGTGACCAGATAGTTGTACGCAGCCTCTACGTCCTCATAAGAAGTTGCTTCTGAAGGTCTGCCCTCCGAAAGACCGTAACCGCGATAGTCATAAGCAAAAACATTATAGCCGTGCTGTTTGAACATCTCATTAACAAAGCCATCCATCCCAATGTCCTCGGCATTGCCGTGACTTAGCAGGATCGTATACTTTGCATCGGGATTTGTAAGATGATAAGCGCATATCAGTTCACCGCTTGCGGTTTCGATCTTTATGAGTTCAGAGCTTTCCTCATAACCTGCCTCCGGAGGCTGGAAGATAATTTGATCCGCACAGCTAAATGCAAATATCAACATACCAACATAAACAAACAAAAACAGCCGAACCGCCCGCACACCTACACTGAAACAAAAATACCTCTTTTTTGTAACTTCAATTTTCATATCTTACACTTCTTGAAGAAAATCACTTTTTCTTAAATAGCCCGGCACCAGGTTTACTCCCCAACGTTCCAGGAGTTACAGGCGTATGGTTCCTTGCCTTTTTGTATTTCTTCCATTATCAACTAACATTTACTATTCAACGATTTTGACAGTGAGTTTAATTTTGCTCGAATAAGAAAAAGAGGGCACCCGTTTTGACAGAGAGGGAATCAGTACCATGACGCGATACTCAGTTTCCACAGTACTCAGGCATTTGACGACCAATCCAGTGTCAATGTTAAATCCCAGCAATTGTTCTGACAAACTATGAAATTGTGCAACCTCATCGACAAGTGAATTTGGGACTTTGCGCTCATTGGAATTATCACCCTTAATTTCTATTTGTGCTATCCGATTCTGAACGTCTTTGAGGGTCCAATCGAATGTACCCTGTCCTTGCCCCTTTTGCTGATCTTGTTTAATTGTCACCGTCTTCCCAATAGTAAACTTCTTCCCCATCGCACTTGGGACGAGACACAGCATTGAGTTTGCTATAGATTTTACTTTTTCTGTATCAGCCGCACCCTTTGGTAAGATCCATTCCTGATCATCGTCATAAGATATCTTGCCCATCGCCATAAAATCATAATTATCTAGTTCGGGAGTCTGTCTTGCTGCAATGATTTTGCCTTTAGCATCAAACTTGGCCGACTTAATTGCTATAAGCGAATGTAAATGCCCTTGAACTAACTCAGGGATCTGTCGGTTTTTATCTGGAGAATGAAAATCTACCTCGTGCTTACCCTCAATGTCAGTACCTTCAATTGATATTGTCAACGGGGATTGCGAGATTGTCATTATTCCATTGTCATTGACATCATCGCAAGTAATAAGAAAATGAGCTTTGACTTTCCACTCCCCAGTACCGTCACCCTGTCCTTCTTTGGAGATATTAACTATGGCATCATAGACTAATTGAAAAGAGGAAGCTTTTTTTAAATTTAAGCTCAGCCGTATTTTTGAAGAAGATTGTTTTTGTTTCCCTCCATTGCCAGAGGAGACACTATGAATTTTCCAGAAGACTGCAACTGCTAAGAACAGGAAAACGATAAATACGAGAACCCACCTGCCAAGGTTTATATTATGAAACAATGAGTTAGAATTCTTGTCCATTACCATATTATTTTTCCTCTTTTCATGTTTTTGTCCTTAACTAAAAACGATAAACTATAAACTAAATCCCCCTCCGGCGAAAGACCCACACCCGGTTCCTGTATCCCTTGTTCTTCCATTTTATAAATCTCCAGTTCTTAGCCTGGTAGGGTGGGCCGTGCCCACGCGGTAATTATTTAAAATACACTTTCAAATGCTCCCTCAAATTTTCGACAAAGCCCTCAGCATAATGCTTACGTCTGGCTTTAAACTCTTTACTCTTATTTTTACCGAAATAATATATTCCGCTTTGCTTCGATGGCACATCTGGATATAAAGCATAATCGATATTCCTATAAGTATTCCATTTGTCCGTAACACAATTGTAGAATTTTTCTTCTTTCAGGTCATACAACAACGCCACATCACCTGGAACCACGCGCAAATCCTCACAGGTTTCCCCCTCTGGAGCCTTCCTCAAAAACGGCCTGATCACTTTCTCCTCCAGCCCCCTGACCAGATCGCACCGAAAACTCTTCATCTCTTCCCCGAATTCCGAAACTATCGCAAACTTGGGCTTGCACTGTGTTATCACCCGCGTCGCCCCTAAGATACCAAGATGGTTTGGATAACAGACTTCGCCCGGCTCAACAAACTTGCCACCAAGTTCCTCAGCTTTGATTGACCCGATATGAACCACCATCACATCCGGCCGTTTTTCGTCTGTCCTGTAAGTTTTCCAGACCTCTCTATCGTAATCATTCAACGCGGTCGGCTCATCCTTGTCCGGGTCCAATGGAAGCAGACCTGTATCACTGGTAAAAACTACTTTCCGGTCAAATCCATCACCCTTAAGATCAAAGATCAAACCAACGCTTTGTTCCTTTGCTACCACTTCATCATGATAAGCCTCCACAACCTCCAACAGGATGTTTTTATCCTTATCAAGTTCATACCTATTTCCCCCGTTTAACGTATATATATGCCGCACACTACTGCTCTTCCTCAGATTCAATAATCCAGAGAATTTCATGAAAGACCCATTATTCATATATACATCGATCTTCTTGGGCTTGCATTTGGTAAACTCTTTATTTTTCTGAAGTTTTTTAAGGTTTTCGTTATATTCATGGATCAATGTCAGTAAGGTTTCAAATTCGATGGTGTGGTCATTATGAGCATGGGTAAGCACCACTGCATCAATATCGCAGATACGTCCCCCCGCCATGTCAAAATTTTCAATGAAATGATACCCCGGATCAATCACGATCCCCATACCGCCATGTCGCAAAAAATACCCGCCCCCGATACTCCGCTCCTGTTCACCTGTCGGCACTGCCGGCGTAAATGAGTTCCATCGACGTAGCGTTAATAATAAGGACTCCTTCTTTACAATAAGCGTCTCCGGCGACAAGAATTTCTCTCGTTTCTCTTCTTCATCTTCCTGATGCTTGATAAATTTTATAGCCTCCTTGCTATAAGCTTTCCTGAAATTGTCTATAAAACCCTTCAATTCACTGATCTGGGACTTGGGAGTTTCTTTTAGTTGTTGTTTGCCATTAGGAAACAGTTTTGTCCACTCTGTATCAACATCCTTACCAAGCGATGTACACATAAAACTAAACAAATCTTCGTGTTCATCAGGGCTTAATCGGATTGCTTCACAAATAAGCTTAAACGCCGGTTCCTTGTTCCCTCGATTATATTCAGACACGGATTTGTTTCTTATAGCGTGATTATCTTTAGGATTTTCCGCCAGTGCCTTATCGTACCATTCAATCGCTAAATCAAATTCACCCTTATTATTCAGCAAAACCCCTTTGTTTCTCATGGCATCATGATCATGCGGATTTTCCGCCAGCGCCTTATCGTACCATTCAAGTGATAAATCTAATTCACCCTTTTCAGCCCGCAAAACCCCCTTTTCTCTCATCGCATCATAATCGTGCGGATTCTCCGCCAGTGCCTTATCGTGCCATTCAATCGCTAAATCTAATTCACCCTTTCTACCTAGCGAAATCCCTTTGTTTCTCATGGAATCATAATCGTGCGGATTTTCCGCCAGTGCCTTATCGTAGCATTCAATCGCTAAATCTGATTCACTTTTAAAAGCATGATAAACACCTTGTGATCGCAGCAGGAAAAAATCAGCCCCCAAGTCTTTTTCTTCAATCCATCCGAAGGCCTCCTCCAGTAATCCTATCTGTCTGCCATAATCAGGTTTCGAAAGGTTAATAATCTCCGCTTCAAAAAACAATTCGTAATCCCTGTCCCCGTTTTCCGTAGCTTTCTCATGGCATGACTTTAGAAGTTCAATAGCCTTTTCCTTCTTGCCAGAATTACCCAGATCGTCAACCTCACGGCTTATCTTTCGATACTCTTCGATTCGTTTGTTTCGCTCGACGTCACTCATCATTTTTCTCCCTTCCAATTGGAAGTCGTAAAAGCTATATCCTTGCTCTTTAACAGATTATATCGGCATAGAATCCAATGTCAAGTCATTACCGGCAAAACCTACCCTTTCCATCCTTCGTGCCCTCCTGCAGTGAGCGTAGTCGAACTGTCGTGATCTTCGTGTTTCAAAAAATAACCCGTTAATCCGCGAAAATCGCGGATAAAATTTCTTCATATCCCAAAAAATTCACTTGACAAATAACACTGAACTTTGTATAATAGACAACTAACAATCAGGATAAAATAATGCAACTTAATAAAACAAAATCGAAGATCCGCCGGAGCCTTGGCGGAGGAGGATTAAATAATTTTCGTGCCCATTGGTGTTCATTAGTGGTTCAAACGGACAGTACCCGCAGTTTTCCAGGAAAATCCAACACCAAAAACCTTATTTCGCGAAACGAACCCAATTTCAAAAGCAAGACCTACACCCTAACTCACGAAATAACAATGATTTACAGCAGGATACACCGAAACCACCACCCCAAAAACGAACCCAATACGAACCCGATACGAACCCAATACGAACCCAATACGAACCCAATACGAACCCAATTCGAACCCAATACGAACCCAATTCGAACCCAAACAAACCCAAAACAAACCCAATCTACGGAACTTCTTGATACTTCAAGCCCGAGGGTATAAAATCACTGGTATCGTACATAGAAAACTCTTCTTTTTATGGAAAATATCAGTTTATGGACAGCATACGCATAACCCAAGCCAGCCAGGTCACCGACGATCTTATCGAAAGCATCGCCAGGCTGCTGCCTCAACTTTCGCCAAAGCCCATCCCGAGCAAAGAAGCCCTTACCGAGATCGTCGCTTCGCCGAACACCATTATCATCACTGCTTGTGACGAAACCCGCATTATTGCAATGCTAACACTGGTTTTGTATCGCACCCCTTCGGGATCAAGAGCCCGCATCGAAGACGTCGTCGTCGACCAAGCCTCACGCGGCAAAGGCATCGCCAAGGCAATGATCCGCTACGCGACAGACCTCGCCGCCCAAAAAAACGCAGCCACCATAGACCTAACCTCAGAACCCAACCGAAAAGCCGCAAACCAGCTTTATCAAAAAATCGGCTTCAAAAAGCACGATACCAATACTTACAGATTTACGCTTGGCTAAATAAGCCTTGCCAAAACCATCAAAAGGAGATGATCGTATGAAAAATCAAAAAAATGTTATTCAATTCGTTCTGTTACCAATTTTTTTCACAGTTGTGTTGCTGATAGCCGCGAGCGGGTGCTTAAATCAGCAAGAGATCCACAGCTCACAAGTTCAGCTTTGCGACGAGCCATGGGTCGAATTATTTGACGGTAAAACGCTTAGCGGCTGGCATCAACTGGGCGGCAAGGCGAAATATTCGGTAGAGGACGGTCAGATCGTCGGCGAAACGGTTCTTAATACGTCCAACAGTTTTTTGTGTACGAAACAAAACTATTCGGATTTCATTCTTGAGCTTGAGTTTATAGTGGATCCGCAACTTAACTCCGGCGTCCAGATCCGCTCCAACAGTTTTTCCGAATACAATAACGGCAGGGTGCATGGCTATCAGATCGAGATCGACCCGTCGGCCAGAAAATGGACAGGCGGCATTTACGATGAGGGCCGTCGCGGCTGGCTGAATTCACTTAAAGATAACCCCGCCGCTCAAGAAGCCTTCAAGCCGGGGCAGTGGAACACCTTTCGGATCGAAGCGATCGGTGATACGTTCAAGACGTGGATCAACGATGCAAGCGCCGCTCATCTCTACGATACGATGCAACGCTCAGGCTTTATCGGTTTGCAGGTTCATGGCGTTGGCGGTGATAAGAAAAAGGAAGGCATCCAGGTTCGCTGGCGGAATATTCGCATCATTGACAGAAGCGCAGCCAGTTACGCCAAGGAGACACCGCTGCCGGTTCAAAGCATGGATAACAAACTTGGCAATGCCGAAAAAAGTCGGGGTTTCAAATATATCTTTGACGGGAAAACCACTAACGGCTGGCGCGGCGCCAAGCTTGACGACTTTCCAGAACACGGATGGGCTATCAAAGACGGCGTACTGACGGTGCTCGAATCCGGCGGTGGAGAATCTGAGGCCGGCGGCGATATTGTGACCATTGAAAAGTACAGCAATTTCGAACTCCATCTTGATTTCAAACTGACGCCCGGCGCCAATAGCGGCATTAAGTATTTCGTTGACCCGGAACTGAACAAGGGCAAAGGCTCTTCTATCGGATTGGAGTATCAGCTTCTTGACGATCAGCGACATCCCGATGCAAAGTTGGGCAATCACAAAGGCAGCCGGGCTTTGGCTTGCCTTTATGACTTGATCGAAGCGGACAATTACCGTAAACTCCCCAATCCGACCGGCCAGTGGAATCATGCAGTTGTTATTTCGAAGGGCAACCATGTCGAGCATTGGCTCAACGGCCGCAAGGTGCTTGAGTATGACCGCAAGACGGACGGGTTCCGCAAACTTGTTCAGGAGAGCAAATATAAAACATGGCCGGGATTTGGCGAATGGGACAAAGGGCACATCCTTCTTCAGGATCACGGCAATACGGTTTCGTTCAGGAATATTAAACTGCGCGAGATAAAATAAATACTGATAATGGTAAGGAACCGGTTATGAAAAAGTTATCTATTCTGTTTGTATTAGTGCTGTCGCTTGCAACCGTATTCGCAGCCGAAAGGCCCGCAACGGTTACGCCGGAGATCAACAGGCAGTTTGACGATTACAACTGGCTCCATCGCCACCAGCGGGTTATTCAGAGGGTGGCCAAGGCCGACACTGATCTTATTTTCATTGGCGATTCGATCACTCATCACTTCGACCGCGAAGGTCGCGGCAAGGATGTATGGGACCAATTCTACGCTCCGCGCAACGCCGTTAATATGGGTTTCGGCTGGGACGAGACTCAAAATGTTCTTTGGCGGCTCGATGATGGCGAGATAAACGGCATTTGCCCGAAAGCTGCGGTCGTGATGATCGGTACCAATAATATGTACAATGACAGCGCCGCCGATATTGCCGCCGGCATCGAAGCTGTCTGCAACCGGTTGAGGCAGAAACTGCCTGCGACCCGCATCCTACTGTTAGGCATATTCCCGCGCGGCGAAAAACCAAATCCTATACGCGAGAAGATCGCCGAGGTCAACGCTATCATTTCAAAGTTAGCTCGCGATAAAATGATCCACTACATGGATATCGGCGGTATCTTTCTTGAGCCGGACGGCAGTATTTCGCGCGAGATAATGGGTGACTTTCTGCATCCGACCCCGAAGGGATACCTCAGATGGGCCCAGGCGATCGAGTCGAAGTTAGCTGAGCTGATGACTATCGAAAACAGTGCCGTGATACCCGTGCCGAGAAAAGATGACTGGTGGAAGAATCGGCACCAGCAAAAACTTGAGCGGGTTGCCGCCACCCCGGACACTGAACTTATTTTTATCGGTGATTCGATCACGCATTCGTGGGAGAGTCAAGGCGCAAGCGGTACTTGGAACAAATACTTCGGCAAGTACAAACCGCTCAATCTCGGCTATAGCGGCGACAGAACCGAAAACGTCCTCTGGCGGTTTGCCAATGGTGAGATCGACGGCATCAAACCGAAGTTAGCGGTCGTGATGATCGGTACCAACAATACTGACGGCGTGCATTTCCCCACAGCCAATACCGGCCCTGAGATCGCAGAGGGTATCATCAAGATATGTCAGGGCCTAAGACGTAAACTTCCCGGCACCAAAGTGCTCCTGCTCGGTATATTCCCTCGCGGTGAGAACCCCGAAGACACTCAAAGGGCGGCCGGTATTGAGGCAAGTGCGATCGCCTCACAGATAGCCACTGGCGATAACGGCATCTTCTATCTGGACATCAGTGACAGCTTCCTCAACGCCGACGGAACAATGAACAAACACATTATGCCGGATTACCTCCATCCCTCACCAGCAGGTTACTGGATATGGGCAAAAGCCATCTCCTCATCTGTTGAGAGGATCATTTCCGCTAACTAAAATGAAAAAATATCATATTAAAGGAGCATTGCAAATGTCTAAGGCAAAGATCGCAACGGTAATTTCACTTTTGACAGCGGTTATCTTAATAACAGGCTGCACGCAACCTCTTGCGCAAGGTAACAAAGATTATCTCACCGAGAGCAAATCCGAAAAAGACGCCCGCATGCAGTGGTGGCGAGAGGCCAGGTTCGGCATGTTCATTCATTGGGGGGCTTATTCCGTTCTGGAAGGGTACTATAAAGGTACGCCGACACCGAGTCTGGCGGAGTGGATAATGAACGCTTCGAAAATACCTGTTGACGAATACGAAGAAGTAGTATCGCGTTTCAATCCCGTTAAGTTCAATGCCGACGAGTGGGTGCGCGTAGCCAAACAAGCCGGCATGAAGTACATAGTCATTACCTCTAAGCATCATGACGGATTTTCTATCTGGGATTCGGATGTAAGTGATTATGACATTGTCGACAGGACCCCTTTCAAGCGGGACATCCTTCAGGAGCTTTCCGTTGCTTGTAAGAAACAGGGTATCAAGCTTTGCTTTTATCATTCGATCATGGACTGGCACCATCCGGACGCAAAGGGCGAGAACTGGCCGAAGTATCGCGATGAATACATGAAGCCTCAGTTGGCTGAACTCATCACGCGCTATGATCCCGCGGTCCTGTGGTTCGACGGCGAGTGGGTCGGTGAGTGGACCGAGCCGCAGGGCAAAGAGCTTTATAATTATGTGCGTTCTCTCAAGCCGGATATTATCATCAACAATCGCGTAGGTAAGGGCCGGGCGGGTATGCAGGGCATGACACAGGAAGGTTTTGTCGGTGATTTTGGCACACCTGAGCAGGAAATACCGGCTACGGGTCTGGCTGGTGTTGACTGGGAGTCCTGCATGACGCTGTTCCATCATTGGGGTTATCACAGGGATTATCTCAACTGGCTTAGACCTTCGCAGGATTACATTCGCGAGCTTATCGATATTGCCAGCAAGGGCGGCAATCTGCTGCTGAATATCGGTCCGATGTCCGATGGTTTGTTCCCTGAGCCATGCGTTCAGCGTTTTGTCGATATGGGTTCATGGCTGGCGATCAACGGCGAAAGCATCTACGGAACCCAGGCGAGCCCATTTAAAAAACTTCTATGGGGCAGATGCACCCAGAGGAAGGGCAAGCTCTATCTGCATGTTTTTGACTGGCCTGAAGATGGTGTCCTCGTTGTGCCTGGTTTGAAGAATAAAGTTAAAAAAGCGTATCTGCTTGCCGGTATGAAGGGGAATTCTTTGTCGGTTACCAGAGATATGGAAGATGTGCTGATCAAAGTGCCGGGTAAGATGGACTCGGCAGCGACCGTTGTGGTTCTTGAGATAGAAGGCGATCTGGAAGTGGTCGATGTAGGCGTAAGGCAGGATAAAGACGGGCTGGTCAGGCTCGGCGCCGAAGAAGCGACGATCCATGGTTCGGCTGCGAGGATCGAAACTGCCGGCGGCAAGAGTAATATCGGGTACTGGAGCAATGTCGATGACCATCTGACATGGAAATTTAAGCTGAGCACGACCGGAGAATTTAATGTTATTGTCAATTTTTCCTGCCTCGAAGGTGTCCAGGGCAGCGAATATACCGTTAGTGTCGATGGTAAGGAGCTTTCCGGCAAGGTCAGATCCACCGGTGACTGGCGAAAGTATGAAACCGTCGATCTTGGCAAGGTTGAACTTGCGAAAAAGGGCAAATACGAGTTTACGGTACGCCCAAAGACCAAACCCGGCTTTGCGGTTATGAATCTGCGTTCGGTAGAACTGAGACCGGTCAAATAGACTGGATAGATATTACTTGAGGGCAGATCGAGATTTTCTGCCCTCCTTTGTGATTGACCGTATAAATCGGGTTTGGTTTTTATCAAAGGCCCTGACGCTATGTTTCTCCAGCACGCCCATCTCTTCAAACTGAGCGGCGGCGTTGAGAAAGTGGGCCGTTATCCAATACACCGTCCACTCCTCGGAGTAACCCCCTCGCATCGTAGCGACATCGTTTAAATTGCCGCGTTGGGCAAAGTTGGTTTGTTGGATCTGCTCACCCTGACTGCCGAGTGGATCGATCAGTTGCCCGCAAGAGCGATACATTACGATTGCCAGTTTCTTGAGATCCTCACGGTCAAGATATTGGCCCATCCGGTATATCTCGGGCGTATATAGCACCCCATAGACATCCAGGTGTTGGTTCTGTGGCGAGACGACTGTCCAGCCTCGCGATTTAAAGTTGTGGTCACGCATACGGCCAGCCGGCATATCAATATCCCAGACAACTGTATAGCTGATAGTCATATCCATTGCATGTTCGGCCCACTGCAGATATTTCCTGTCGCCGGTCATTTCATACATAGCCAGAAATGCCTGAAAACCGGCCCAGGCTCCCTCTTTGTCTTCACAACTGGCATCGAGTGTACCGCCCCAATAGGGTTCGGTCATATCAAGGTGACGCCCGGCATAGTGTTTGGCCACCTTGGTCGCTGCAAGTTTGTATGTATCGTTACCAAAGAGCTTATACCCTTTACACAAAGGCGAGACCAGGAAGGCTTCGTTGGTGGATTGAGGATGCCATTGGGCAGCTAAAATACGAGCAGCATGGACATCACAGGCTTTTTTCAGAAACGTTTCCCAGCTTGAAGTATCGACATCGTTCATCTTGCGACCGGCCATTATCGCACGCGCAAAGTTTTCCATACCCTGCCCCTGCGAGACCGGATCCTGAGCATACCAATTATTTTTGTCAGGGTCGTAACGGATCATAAAACCAGATTCGTTGAACGGTGATTTTGCCAGGTGATCCATAATTCGTTGTGCCATCTCAACAGCTTTGGGGTCCGCCAGACGGTCGGCAAGGACCAGCAACGCATATCCCGGCGCGCCGGATTGTCCGGCCCATCCCATCACATATTCATTGTTGTGAGGGTACTTGCGAATACCCGCTGATTCGGCATCGGTGTGCCAGCGTGATTTCGTGAAACGATACTTAGCATGTATGATCCGATCGAACGTAGGCAACCCATCCGTACTGAAAGGGTGGAACAATTCGATCGATGACCGGATTGGACGCCGAAAGCCCGATCCTCTGGTTGCAACTGGAAAGGCTTCAAGGTAAAATGTTTTTTCGATAACAGCACCCGGGGGCACTTCCATCCACATATCCGAATATTTCAACATTCGGGTTTGGTTGGCTTTGACAAATCCGCGCTGTCCATTGATTGAACATGGCCCGCTTAGCAGGATCAATTCTGTTGTATGTTCTCGACCAATGGCTCCCAGTGACCACCACTGATCCGGAACATTAGCAAAGGGTGTTAGTGACGGCATCGAATGGAGTGCGGCTCCGTAATATAGTTTTTCCTTTTCCCATTCCAAAGAAGTGAAGGGCATTGCAAACCGATGTTCTTCGCAGAGCAATTCCTGGTCCGGCTTGCCGTCGAATTTAGGCACACGTGGATGCTTGCCTGAAGGATTGCCATAGTAACAGATGCCCGGCATGAAGGTAGATGCACCAGATTGGGGTGATTGCCAACGAACGGACAGTGAAGCTTGTCGCAGGGGCTCTTTACCTGTCCATGTCCACCGCCTGACGCCGCGGATCAAGCGACCTTCGTCGATATAGGCGTCATGTACTTTCCAATCGCCTTGTGTGGTTCTTACCGTACCACTAGCAATCAGCCATGGGCCCTGACGTTCTACCGTTTCCGGCGAACCGTGCACCCAGCCGGTCGGCCAGTCATCCTGCCAACCGGTGGCAACGGACCATAGTCCCTCCGGGGGCGAAGACAGCAGGGCCCGGCCGCTGGCTTGAAGTATCAACTGGTACCGCTGGTTATTCATATTCGTCTTAAGCTGGCATGTATCAGTTTTAAGAGTGATATTCTGATGTGCTGGTCCAATGATATCGACATCAATACTCTGGCCATCAGCAGTTGATAACACAGCAAGCAAACATATTGTTGCAAGATGCCTCATCGTTTCTCCTTTACTTGAATTTTCATAATGCTCCGAAGATGAAACCGTTGGTCAGGACCAAGGATATATTAGCGGGGTTTTTTGTAGTATTGCATTGCTTCGGGGATGAGGTTCTCGATATTTTCGATCCTTTTGCGGCTGGCGGGGTGAGTGCTTAGGAACTCGGGTGGCCGGTTGGTGGAACCCTTTGCAGTTGCCATTCTGTGCCAGAAGTCAATTGCTGTGTGAGGATCGTAACCTGCCATTGCCATGAATATCAATCCCAGGTGGTCAGCTTCTTTTTCATGTGTTCTACTATAAGGGAGCATTACGCCATACGTTGCGCCGATGTTATACGACTTCATGAAAAGCTGCTGCGTTTTGACGGGTCGGGTTTCGACGGCTTTGGATAATGCCATGCCACCCATCTCGAATAGCAGGCTCTGGGTCATTCTTTCGGAGCCGTGCTTGGCGATGGCGTGTGCGATCTCGTGGCCGATGACGGTTGCCAGGCCGGCTTGGTTCCTGGCAATGGGCATCAGGCCGGTATAAACGACGACTTTTCCTCCGGGCATGGCCCATGCATTGGCTTCGGGTCCCTCGATGAGATTGAACTCCCATCGATATCGGGACAGGTCGGTTGCCAGGCCGTATTGGGCATCGTATTGCTGAACGGCGTTTTTTATGCGATTGCCGACGGTTTTGACCATCTGGGTTTGTGAATTGTTGGCGCTAAGCTTGTTTTCGGCGAGAAACTGGCGATAACTCTGGAAACTCATTGAGTTGATCATGGAATCGGGGACGAGGTTGAGCTGCTGCCTGCCGGTGATGGAAACCGATGTGCAGCCGGTATTGGCTGCCATAAGGCAAGTTGTCAGTAGTATAGTAAGAAAGTGCCTCATATAAACGCCCCTTAACTCGATATTAGTCAAATCTATAGAGATTGTATTGCCGAGAAGGGGGTTATTCAACAAGAAAATCTGTTTTTTGTTGGAATTATGGTGTTTGGGTTGAGTTACGCCTCTTTGGCTTGGAATTCACCGCACCAGCCGATAGGGGGGGTAATGGGCCAGCGGACCTTCTTCTGGTCGTCCATTAGGAGGGGTTTGGGGGCGTATCGGTGGCATTCCTGCAATCTAGCGTCATAATGGGCACATGCCTTACAAAGTTTATTAAGATCTGGCATTTCTATCTCCTTCAGTAACTGGTCATTTCGCACGGTTTACAGCATATTATTTCGGCTGATATTGCACTTCGGTTTAGCGATATTTATCCAAACGGGGAGCTAAATTCGGTGTAATTTTGAATTTTTCAATTTTTTTTTTTCGGTCCGCTAAAATGCCGTTTTGCGTTTCGTGGGGCAGTGTCCGATAAGTTATTTCGGCAGGGGAATAAATAGGCAGTTTTATGGGACCTGCGGGCTATTAAAGGAATAGAGGAGTCGTGAAAGCTGCAATGACTTTTTTGTTCCGATAATACGTCTTAAGTGTTTAGGTCCCGTTCCGATAATACGAGTGGTCAGCAAATGAATTCGACTTTATTATAAGCAAGTTTGTTATCGAGTTCGAAATGTGCTGATCGGGGCGTTTTTTGCTCCGGTAAAATGACGTATGTGAATATAAATGGCGGTGATTTTATCCGGTCGTTTTTGTGGTTTTATTGGCTTTAGGAAGATTTGTCAACAGAGTTGGCGTTTCTTTGTATGTAGAAAGATACGAATATGTTAGCAATCAAAAATAGTTTAATGGCTGGTCGGGCCGCTCGAGGTATGAACCTGAACTATGCATCTTTGTCGGCGACTATCGAGAGGCTGTCATCTGGTTTGGGTGTTAACAGTGCCAGGGACGATGTGGGTGGTTTTGCTATTCGCGAGTTAATGCGTGTCGACATTGGCGCTATTAAGCAGGGCGACCGTAATGCTCTGGTAAAATGACTTATATGAATGTAAATGGCGACGATTTTGTCCGGTCGCTTTGAGGTTTTATTAACATAAAGGAACATTAGTCAACACGGTTGGCGTTTCTTTGTAAGGAGACAAGAATATGTTAGCAATCAAAAATAACTTAATGGCGGAACGTGCTGCTCGACATATGGGCCTGAACTATGAGGCTTTGTCGACGTCTATTGAGAGGCTGTCATCTGGTTTGCGTATTAACAGTGCCAAGGACGATGCAGCCGGTTTGGCTGTTCGCGAGTTAATGCGTGCCGACATTGCTGTTATTAGGCAGGGTGCCCGTAATGCTCAGGATGGTATCAGTATGCTGCAGACTATGGAAGGTGCGATGGCGACGCTCGATGATGCCCTTGTTCGTATGAAGGAACTGTCGGAACAGGCGGCTACGGGGTCGTATTCCCAGCAGCAACGTAATATCATGGACAATGAGTTTGCCCAGATGGCTGCGGAGATCACTCGTGTTGCAAATAAGACCGAGTTTAACACTATTACTATGCTTAATAGCGGGACCGGTACTAACAGCATCCATTTTGGTATCGATTCTGCGGGGGAAGCTTCAAGCCTGACGGTAAACTCCGTGGACGTAACTGCCGCGACCCTCGGCGTTGACAGCGGTTCTGCAAATCTTACCAATACGGTTAACGCCCAAGCGGCTCTTGTGCTGGTAAATACTGCTATCAAGACTAAGGATAGTGCCCGTGCGAGCTTTGGTTATATGATGAACCGTATCTCAAGTACGGCAGCGGTGCTTAATATCAGTGCTGAAAACCTCAAAACAGCCGAATCGCGTATATCCGATGTTGATGTGGCAGAGGAAATGGCAACAATGACGCGAAACCAGGTTCTGGCACAGGCGAGTGTTGCTATGTTGGGCCAAGCTAATACAATGCCGCAGATGGCACTTACGCTTCTGAGGTAGACCCCTTATAAAGTAAACTCCTAACATAAGAAATTGCAGGAAGCTGCTCCTTAACCGGGGCAGCTTTTTTTTTGCCATCATTATCATCACTTAACCCCGGCCAGGATCGGCTATTTCGCCCGATAATATCTGTGTTCGGGAGATTTTTTTCAACTTTTTTTCGGACCAAAACAGCAATAAGTCTACGTTTTTAGCACAGAAAACTCACTTTCTTCGTATGCCCCGTTCGATTGTCAGAAATTGTTGCGACAAGTGTCTAAAGTCCTGTCGGTTAGTTCCGATAATGTTTTGTGTAGTCGGGTAATTTTGATGATTTTATCGGGCTTATTAGAACGAATCGATTGAATAAACAGAAATAAATTTTTCGTGGTACTCTTTGGTAAGGAGATTTAGAGAATGTTAGCTATTAAAAACAACATTATGGCAGGCAACGCGGCAAGGCATCTGGGTGCGGCATATGATGCTCTGGCTACATCAGTTGAAAGGCTGTCATCCGGTTTGCGTATTAACAGTGCGAAAGACGATGCAGCCGGTTTGGCGGTTCGGGAATTAATGAGAGCCGATATCGCCGTTATCAAGCAAGGATCCCGAAATGCTCAGGATGCGATCAGTATGCTGCAGACATTTGAAGGTGCTCTTGCTGCGGTCGATGACGCGTTGATCCGGATGAAGGAACTGGCTGAGCAAGCCTCAACGGGTTCTTATTCTACCCAGCAGCGTAGTATTATGAATGCCGAGTTCCTTGAGATGATGAGCGAGATCACTCGTATCGGTAATACTACAGAGTTTAACAGCGTTAAGATGTTAGATAGTGCTACCGGAACCAATATAATTCATTTTGGCGAGGGTTCCTCACTTACGCTGAATTCTGTCGACGTAAGAGCTACCGTATTGTTTAATAGTGCCGGTTTGCAGACCAATGGTATTGGAGGTGTGGACGGCACCCAGGCACAGGCGGCACTTTCGGCGGTTACGACTGCTATCAGTACAAAGGACAGTGCAAGAGCGAGCTTTGGTTATAAGATGAACCGTATCGAGTATACCGCATCAGTTCTTGATATTCAGGCTGAAAACCTGATGGCCGCGGAATCTCGTATATCCGATGTCGATGTTGCGATGGAAATGGCAACAATGACGAGGAACCAGGTTCTTGCCCAGGCGGGTGTTTCAATGTTGGGTCAGGCGAACAGTATGCCGCAGATGGCATTGAGTCTCCTAAGAGGATAATAAAAATGCTTTAACAGGCTTCTTACCATAGCAATGGGGTGGCTGTTCGGTTACGGGCAGCCACCTCCGGCAAGAAGAAAGAGAGTAAAGTAACTTTTCAGGAACAAAAACAGAATCAAACACAAAGTTTGGAGTATTATTATGAATAGCACAGATTTTTATCAAGAAACAGCGGTAACAACTCAGGATAAGGGCCGTCTCGTGGTGATCTTATACGAAGGGGCCATAAAATTCCTGAAACTTGCCGTAATAGCCATTGAAAACAATGACTTTGAGGGCAAGGGAGCCAATATATCGAAGGCTCGTGACATTATCTTTGAGCTCAACACCGTTCTTGACATAGAAGCCGGTGGTGAAATCGCTCAGAATCTTCGTAAGCTGTACAATTTCATGGGAAGACATCTGACGCAGGCGGGCATAAAGTGTGATGTCCAGATGGTCCTGGAAGTGATTACGATCCTTGAAGAGTTGAACGAGGGTTGGAAAGCTGTCGCAAGATAGTTTTTTTGCAGTAACTGATAATAAATCCTTGTCGAAAACTGGCAAGGGTTTTTTTATCGGCAAGCCCCATAATAACCATCTTATTTGCCACTGATCGGTGTTTGATAAGATAGGCGTACATTTACACAGTGAGGTTAAAAAAACTTTTTTATTTTGAAGTTTTTTTTACCGCATTCTTCGTTGTTTCCAATATCCCCACTTGCAAGACTATCGGTCTTAAGGCCGGTAGCGATATTGCCCCTGCAACTCCACCCTAAAGTATCCACGCAGAGTGTCGATAACTGTCCATGGTGGCGATTGTTTCGTATGTTGAAACGATCCTATACCAAATCGTTATTGTGAATTGAAGGTCCTGACAGGGGCAATTTCTTGTTTTTTTGTTTTAAGGAGTTTTAAATTATGTTAGCAATCAAGAACAACCTAATGGCGGATAGCGCCGCACGGCACTTGGGACGGAGCTACGAAGCTCTCTCGACATCTATCGAGAGACTCTCTTCCGGCTTACGTATCAACAGTGCCAAGGATGATGCTGCTGGTCTGGCTGTTCGTGAGTTGATGCGTGCCGATATCGCTGTTATTCAGCAGGGTGCCCGTAATGCTCAGGACGGAATCAGTATGCTGCAGACAATGGAAGGTGCGATGGCTACCATCGACGATGCCCTCATTCGTATGAAGGAGTTGGCAGAGCAGGCAGCCACCGGATCATACTCTCAGCAGCAGCGCAACATCATGAACAATGAGTATGCACAGATGTCTGCGGAGATCACTCGTGTCGCGAACAAGACCGAATTCAACACTATCACAATGCTCGATAGTGCCTCCGGTACACAAAAGATCCACTTTGGTATCGATTCGGCTGGCATCGAGTCAAGCATTACAGTAAACTCGGTGGATGTAACCGCTGCTACGCTTCTTATTGACAGCGGTACCTCAAATATCACGAATGCAGATAATGCTCAGACAGCTCTCAGTGCGGTGAACACGGCTATCAAGACCAAGGATAGCGCTCGTGCCAGCTTCGGTTACATGATGAACCGTATCGCAAGCACGAATACGGTGCTTAACATCAGTGCCGAAAACCTCAAGGCTGCAGAATCGCGTGTTTCTGATGTCGATGTTGCCATTGAAATGGCGGCAATGACCAGGAACCAGGTACTGGCACAAGCCGGTGTCTCGATGTTGGGTCAGGCTAATTCATTGCCACAGATGGCACTGACCTTACTCAGGTAAGCATAGCTTACTTAGTAATTAAGGAGATGGCTGCGGGTTCAACCCCGCGGCCATCATCCTCTTGGTAGTCCGATCCTGTCAGTACGAAGTAGTAACAAGTAATATCTTGTAGTCTGGAGCAGTAAAATGAACGGAATCAATGCTTATAAAGAAACCGCTATAGGCACTCAGGACAGTGGTAAACTCATTGTCATGCTCTATGACGGAGCAATAAAGTTTTTAAAGCAATCCATCGCTGAAATGCATTCCAATAATTATGAGGCCAAGGGCAGAAGTATCAGCCGTGCTCAGGACATAATCAACGAACTGAACATGGTTCTTGATATGGAAGCCGGCGGTGAAGTGGCCCAGAACCTCAGATCACTCTATAACTTCATGGCAAGGAATCTCTCAGAGGCCAATATGAAGTGCGATCCTCAAAAATGCCAGGATGTCATAAAACTTCTCGAAGATCTCAACCAGAGCTGGCGGGCCATTACTTCGTGATAGAGTTTGGCTTGTGGTTAATAAAGTCGTCATAGGAATCGGATCATTCATGTTACAGCACCCGGTTCTATTGTCTCTACAGGTTGCCTTTATAGGACCTTAGTCAGGCAGGATAGCTCATGTTCGCATAAAGTTTTTCTCAAGTTTTCATCACTTGCACCTTAATACGCCCTTTAATTATACCGAAGAAAGAAGTAACTGTATTCTTAAGAGGTGTTCTGGCTATGCCGAAAAGGATGCCCGAATGGATGGTTTTATGGTGTAAAATGAGTGATCCAGAAAAACTAAAAGATCTTATTCAACATGCCGCATCTTCGATAACGATGGCAAATGTCGAAGATTTGTCTGATATCGAGGGTTTGCAGTCTGTTTTCGATGACATAGCTTCCTGTATTGAGGAAATTTCAGACTTGTCAGAAACTCTCAAGGACGAAACCGCAAGTGCAACCTCTACAGCTTCGCACCTGGTGAAATCGTTACTCGCTGAGCAGAGCGATGATGCGGATGTATCACTTAAGGCAGTGTCCGATACGGTTGTCGCACTTCAGAGTCTTACCGATCAGATCGAAAAGGGCACCGAATTATCAGATATCTCTGTTGAATTTCCGACAAGTTCCGATGCGGAAGTTCCTTCCGATCCAATAACAGACGAATCGGCTGACCCGCAGAGCGCAGAGACCAAATCTGAAGATGCCACCGGTCCGGAAGAAGCGAGCGAGGAGTTTGTGATCGAGGACGATGACATTGAGCTTGTAGCCGACTTCATCACAGAAGCCGCCGAACACATAGAGGCCGCCGAAGCAGGCCTTCTCGAAATTGAAAGTAATCCCGAAGACTCCGAATCCATAAATCTCATTTTCAGATCCTTCCATACTATAAAGGGCATGGCAGGTTTTTTGAATCTTGCCGATCTGGGTGCACTGGCACATGTCTCTGAGAATCTTCTCGATCTTAGCCGAAAGGGCGAGTTGAAGCTTGTAGGGGCGAGCATGGATGTTGTCTTTGAATCACTTGACCTGCTCAAGGCCATGATATCAGAACTCAAGGAGGCGATTGAAGGTTCGAAGATAGTACCGCCAACTCCGGCTTTGCCGGCACTTCTCGAAAAACTCGAAGCCTGTGCCGCCGGTACACCTGTTGCGGATAAAACGGAATCCGAGATCAGTGAACAGCCAGCGACGCAACCCGAAGATACTGCTGCCGAAGAGACGGTTCCCGAAGCAGCCACCGAAGAGAGTACCGATGCATCTGTCGCGGAAGAAACTGCACCCGATGTGGAAACACCCGCTGCCGAATCTACCGTTGATGAGTCACCTGCGCCACAGCAAGAGGGTGCTCCAAGTCCTGCAACGCCTGAAAAGGCACCTGAAGCAAAACCGGCTGCGGCAAAACAATTTGGTGGTGCAAAACCAAAACAAGCGGTAACCGAAGAGAAGATAAAAGTCAGTACTTCACGTCTTGACAGTCTTGTGAATATGGTCGGCGAATTGGTTATTGCCCAGTCGATGGTCTCTCAGGATGCCGAGGCAACTCTAAAGGCCGATCATGACCTGCACCGTAATATCGGGCATCAGGGAAAGATCGTACGCGAACTCCAGGAACTGTCAATGATGATGCGGATGGTTCCGATCCAGGGTGTTTTCCAAAAGATGGCCCGTCTGGTAAGGGATCTCTGTCAGAAGTCCGGAAAGAAAGTAATCTTTTCGACAGAGGGTGAAGAAACCGAACTGGACCGTATTGTTGTTGACCAGATATCCGATCCCCTTGTTCACATGATCCGAAACTCGATTGACCACGGTATTGAATTGGAAGAAGATCGCAAAAAGGCGGGCAAGGATCCCAAAGGCCATGTTCAGCTTCGCGCTTTCCATCAGGCTGGTAACATCGTCATTGAGATCGTAGATGACGGCAAGGGGCTGAATAAGGAAAAGATACTCAAGAAGGCTATCGAGACCGGTGTTGTACAGGCTGGGCAGGATCTAAGCGACCAGGATATTTACAAACTCATCTTCAACGCCGGGCTTTCCACCGCTGAGAAAGTAACGGAGGTTTCCGGCAGGGGGGTGGGAATGGACGTTGTCAGAAAGAACATCGAAACTCTCCGGGGCAAGGTCGATATTGACTCCGAAGAAGGAAGAGGTTCCATTTTTACAATAAGACTGCCGCTGACAATGGCTATCATTGAAGGACAGGTTGTCAGGATAGGCGATGATAGATATGTCATTCCGATCATTTCCATAATCAAATCTTTCAGGCCGACGGCAAACCAGATAAAGACTATACATGGCAAAGCTGAAATAGCCGCCATCCACGGCGAACTCCTGCCCATGGTAAGGCTTTACAAACTTTTGGGTATTAAACCAAGCACCGAAAATCCAACCGAGGCCTCACTTGTGGTCGTTGAAGAAGACGGCGTCAAGGGATGTTTGATGGTAGATGAGCTGCTCGGACAGCAGCAGGTTGTTATAAAAAGTCTTGGAGAGGGTGTTGGTATGATCAAAGGCGTCTCAGGTGCGGCGATAATGGGTGACGGCAGGGTTCGTCTGATCTTTGACATACCCGGGCTGCTGCAACTGGCATGGGCATAATAATAGAGGAAACAGCAAATGTTGGAAACAATTGTAAATGATCTTGTCCTTTCCGAAAAGGATTTCAAAACCGTAAGCGATCTTGTGTACAAGTATTGCGGTATCAATCTCCATACCGGCAAGAAAGAACTCGTTCGCGCAAGGTTGGCCAAACGTCTCAGGTTACTGAAGATCAGAACATTCCCGGAATATATTGACTATGCCGTCAACGATCCGTCCGGTAGGGAATTTACGATGCTTATCGATTCTTTGAGTACTAATCTGACCAGCTTTTTCCGTGAAAAGCAGCATTTTGAATATCTTAGTCGTGCGTTCTATCCTGCTTTGCTCAAGAAAAAAAGTGCAGCACGCAATTTTAGAATAAGGGCATGGAGTGCGGGGTGTTCTTCGGGTGAGGAACCTTATACCATTGTGATCACACTGCTTGACATGCTTCAGGGGCAGGGGCGATGGGATGTACAGGTGTTGGCGACCGATATATCGACAAAGGTTCTTGATATCGCGAAAAGGGGTATCTATGAGAGTAAAAGAGTCGATCCTGTCTCTCCACAGCAAAAACAGAAGTATCTTTTGCACACAAAGGTAGACGGCCAGGAGTGCTACGAAGTCAGCAAAGCCCTCCGTGATGTCATTACTTTTGGGCAGCTTAATTTGATGGGTCAGTGGCCGATCCAGAGCCCTATTGATTTTATTTTTTGTCGTAATGTCATGATATACTTTGACAAACAAACACAGCAGCGGTTGATAAATCGGTATTGGGATCTGCTCGAATCAGGAGGGCTGCTGTTTACGGGTCATTCGGAGTCCCTGACGGGTATAGATCATAAATTCAAATACGTTCAGCCGACAATATACGCCAAACCATAGGAGATGCAGTCGTGAAGACAAGAGTTGTGATAGACATTTCAGATGCTAAGGTGTCGAGTGACCAGAGCGAGGTTCTGACGACCTATTCTTTGGGCTCATGCATAGGCGTTTCCCTTTATGATCCGGTTGCCCATGTTGGCGGGCTGCTGCATTACCAGTTGCCCACTTCTACAATAGACAAGCCAAAGGCGGCTAAATATCCGTTCATGTTTGCCGATACGGGGATGACGATACTGATCAAGAAACTTCTTTCGATGGGTGCCGGTAAAAAAAGGATGAATGTTAAGATCGCTGGTGGAGCGAATATGAGCACGGGTCCGAAAGGATTCGATATTGGAAAGCGGAATTACCTTTCAATAAGAAAAATACTATGGAAAGAGGGTTTGTTTATCGATGCCGAGGACATAGGCGGATCATCGCCGCGGAACATGTACCTGAATATGGGCGATGGAAGCGTGACCGTAAGGTCGGTAGGATTGGAAAAAAGTTTATAACAGCCCAAAGGCTTAAGCAGGGAGTATAAAATGTCATATAATATTCTAATTGTTGACGATTCGTCTTTGACGCGAGTAGCGATAAAGCGGATCATTGATATGGTTGACATCGATGCCAAAGATGTGTTGGAGGCTTGCAACGGTGTGGAAGCCCTTGATGTTCTCTCCGAAAACGATATTGATCTGGTGTTGGCCGATCTGAACATGCCTGAGATGGGCGGTATCGAACTGATCCAGAAGATGAAAGAGTCCGAAAGTCTTGCGAATATTCCGGTTATCGTAGTTTCAACAGAATCGAGTACCACACGTGTTAAGGATCTGATAGAAGACGGTATAAAGGATTTTCTGCACAAACCATTTACACCTGAAGAGTTTCGTACGATATTGGCGAAGAACCTTGCTGTGTCTGAATAATCGAAATCATAAATGAACGGGGATTTATAATGGCCGTTACAGAAACGAAAAATATTATTACCGGGGCTTTGACACAGGCCCTTGAGAAGATGGCATTTCTCGAAGCGGTATGCTCCGAGGAACAGCCGGAAGTACCCTCTGTGGTTGTGACCGCAGACATAGATTTTGCCGGTCCGATCTCCGGGACCATCAGGACGGCTGCGGGTATCGACTTTGCCCGTATGCTTGCCGAGAATATTTCCGGTCTTGACGAGCTTACAGAGGCCCAGTGCATCGATGCCATGCAGGAGCTTGTGAATGTCACTTGCGGTCTTGTTCTGCCGATGATAGCGTATGATCGGGCGGACGTTTTCGATGTTACGGTCCCACATTTGACCCGCTCGGAAGATAGGTTGCAGTGGGAGGATTTTATTTCTCAGGATGATGTTACAATTCTCGATGTCGAGGGTTGTCCCGTAGCGACACGACTGATCGTAAAACTTCAGCAACCAGGATAATTCAATATGGCACTGGCGATCAAGGCAATTAAAGTACTCGTCGTCGATGATTCGGCGATCGTTCGCAAAATACTCACCGAAGAACTCAGTCGTGATCGGGCGATAGAAATTGTTGGAACCGCACCTGACCCTTACGTTGCGCGTGATAAGATACTCGCTCTGAACCCCGATGTACTTACGCTCGATGTCGAAATGCCTAAAATGGACGGCATTACATTTCTCGGTAAGCTGATGGCTTCGCAGCCGATGCCTGTGATAGTTTTGAGTTCGCTTACTCCAAAGGGTGGAGACACGGCTATGGCTGCTCTTGAAGCAGGGGCAATCGATGTGATGTGTAAGCCAGGTCCTGCGTATAGCGTAGGTGACGCTTGCGCGATCCTGATCGAAAAGATCAAGACTGCGTCGCGTGCGAAGATCGTAAAGCTTAACAAACCCGTAAAGGGTCAAAAGAGACTGTCGATGGCAGAGACGACGAATAAGATATTCGCCATCGGCGCTTCGACCGGCGGGGTTCAGGCACTTACGGCTGTGGTAACGCAGCTTCCGGCAAATGCGCCCGGGACCGTGATTGTTCAGCATATGCCGGCGCAATTTACAACGTCGTTTGCCAAAAGGCTCGACAGTTTGTGTGCCGTAAATGTAAAAGAGGCCGCTGACGGTGACCGGGTTCTTCCGGGTCATGTGCTTTTGGCTCCGGGTGGATTTCATATGCTTTTTTAGCGGTCGGGTGCGAATTATTATGTTAAGATCAAGGACGGTCCTCTTGTTTGTCACCAGAAGCCGAGTGTGGATGTTCTTTTCAAATCCGTAGCGAAATATGCTGGTGCAAACGCTGTTGGTGCGATCCTGACTGGAATGGGTGACGATGGTGCAGAGGGTCTTTTGAAAATGAAACAGCAGGGAGCCCATACGGTCGCCCAGGATGAGGCTTCGTGCGTGGTGTATGGGATGCCGAAGGCGGCGGTGGATCTTAGAGCGGCTGAACGGGTCGTAACACTGAAACAAGTGCCAGCGGAAATGATCAGATTCGCACAGGAATAAATTGGGTTTGTTTGGGTTCGAATTGGGTTCGTATTGGGTTCGTATTGGGTTCGTATTGGGTTTGCTTTGGGTTCGTTTTTGGGGTGGTGGTTTCGGTGTGATCTGCTGCAATTCCTTGCTATTTCGTGAGTTAGGGTGTAGGCCTCTCTGTTGAAATTGGGTTCGTTTCGCGAAATAAGGTTTTTTTGTAAACCAAGGGTTATCCGGAAACAGTGCGGCGATGTCAACATTTTTAAAAACCCGGTTTTTCGTTATAAAATCCATATTATTGTGCCCATTACCAACTTCATTCTATCCTGATTGTTATGTGAATATTATACATAGTTGGGAGTTAGAAGTCAAGAGAATTTTTTGTTTTTTCGTTAACGGCAACTGAATATATTGTGGGGCTGACGTAATAACATGAAGTTTGATCGTTAACTGTTGTGGTTGAACCCCCCGACAGGTCGGGGGGCTAACGTAAAAATATGAAGTTTGATCGTTTATCCTTTAGTCTGGCTGACGAGGCATCGTTTCATGCAGAAGCGATGTGCGACCATTACGAATATCAGCCAGCATGCGATAACGGCTATGGGGATAGTTACTGGCGGGATCGTTATCTCTAAGTGTTTGTTGACTATGTTCCAGAATATAACTACCTGCATCAATGCCATTACCATTATGAATTTCAACATGGGCCATCGCTTTGATATTACTGTTGTTGAAAGTGCTATCGGCATGATCAACAGGAACAGATAGAACTTGCCGATGTCCATTGCCAGATAGCTAAAGGTCAATTTTTTGAAATGTAATGGCGGTAACAACGGCTCTATCAGATGTGATATAATGGCAAGGATTATCATCACAACTCCGGTTATAATGGTAATAGAAAATGCCGATGCCAATACGCCGGTAAATATCTCCCGGCGTCCACCCGGCAGCAGCAGATTTGGATATGCGGGAAGTTTCATGCTTAGAGCCGCTACGGCAGGGAACAGAAATATCATGTGGCCTATGCTGAAGTAACCCATATTGCAATATCCAAAATATAGAACAAGCCCTATGATGCCGAGCAGTGACCACGGTTTCAGAAATACGGAGAATGCTCCGAGTCCGGCGTATAAGCTGCCCCATACATATTGACTTCTACTTAGGAATTTATACTTGTGCATTTTTGAAAGAAAGAATTCCTCTACAGATATCTGCAAACCTGTGACCTTGTTTCCTATCTTGCGTCGAATTTGCGATTGCTGCATTTTCTGTAACTTTCGCGCATTGAAACCGTCAAGCATCCCGGGTATGATCTTGCCGCAAAAGTCTCTTGCCAACGAATCCTTGCACAGCCATCGCCAAATCAGCCAGCATATAACCGAACATACAGCAATGAAAATAAGAGGCTGACTGACCATTGCTATTTGCAGTACTCTATCGATATCCATAAGAACGGCTCCAAAGATATAAAATGGCGTCAATCCCAGCCATATGTTACCCTGAGAACCCTTTGCCATGATCCTCACGGACAAAAGATATACTGTCATGCCGACGAAGCCGCCTGCGATCGCTACGAGTAGCGAATATGGAAATGTAAGGCCGGGGTAGGCAAGGAACACCATGCCAAGAAAGGCGTTTAAGATAATGCCGACGAGCATGATGACTTTTCTTGATATTTTTCTGTGGCCGGGCATGCAGAATGAAAAAGGTTTTGCCGTGATGTCCTGTTGCAGACTAAATACGAGTAAGCCCACCATATAGCTTATTACCAAATAGCCCAGGAATCTGTCGAGTCTGTGACTAATAAGAGGTAGTGCTACCAGAGGGAGTTGGCATAGCAATAAAAGATACCATAACCACAATCCGCGGCGCTGGTAGAGATGTTTTAGATTTGCTTTTAATATTGTCATTTTGTTTTTCCTTTATCCTTTAGTCTGGCTGACAAGGCATCGCTTCATGCAGAAGTGATGTGCGACCATTACGAATATCAGCCAGCATGCGATAACTGCCAAGACGATAATTGCAGACGATATTGTTATTCCCGCGTTTTTGTTGAATGCGTCCCCGAATATTAATACCGGCAGCAATGCCATTGGCACTACAGATTGCAATATGGGCCATTGTTTTGACGTCACTGTTATTGTGAGTACGATCGGCATGAAAAAAAAGAAAATATTGAACATACCAATATCCAGGGCTTGATAGCTAAAGGTTGATGTTTTGATATGTAATGGCGGCAACAATGGCTCTATCAGGTGTGACATGATTATAAGAATGATCAGAACAACGCTGTTTATAATGGCAATGGAAAAGCCCGATGTCAATACCCCTTTGAATATCTCACGACGCCCACCCGGAAGAAGCAGGCTTGGACATGAAGGTAGTTTCATATTTGCAATATTCATTGCCGGGATCATTAAAAATATAAAATATTTCATGATATTATAATTCGTATTGAAATAACCACAAATTATAATTATTACTACAATGATAGCGACCAGAAACCACGGTTTCGAGTAAAAGTAGAATGGGCCGAGATCAGCGTATATGCGTCCCCAGGCGTATCTGTCCTGACTTAGGAATTTATGTCTGAGCATCTTTGAAATAAAGAACTCCTCCAAACGACTCTGCAAACCGGTGGCATTATTACCCATCTGGCGATGTATCTGCCTCCGTAGTTTTTTTTGCGTCTCGCCGCATAATTCTCTTGCCAATAGATCCTGGTCTATCCATCGCCAAATCAGCCAGCATGTCGTCAAGCCTATAGCCATGAAAACAAGAGGATTACGAACCATCGCTTCTTGCAGCGTCTTATCGATACCCAGAAGAAATGCACCAATGACATACAACGGAGTCATTACCATCCAAATGTTTAATTGCGATCCTCTTGCCATATCCCTGATGGACAAAAGATAGACCGTCATACCCACAAAGCCGCCAGCGATCACTACGAGGATTGAATATGGAAATGTAAGGCCGGGGTAGGCAAGGAACACCATTCCCAAAGTTGCGTTCAAGATGCCGCCGACGAGCATGGTAATTCTTGTTGACACCTTTCTGTGACCGGGTAAACAGAATGAAAAGGGCCTGGCCAGGACGCCCTGCTGTTGAATAGATATGAGTTTGCCCGCAAAATAACTTATTATCAAATAGACAAAGAATCTTTCGGATTGGTCATCGAAAAACGGCCTTGCTGCCAAAGGGATCACGCATAGCAATGTAGGATAACACAGCCAGAAAAGGCGGCGTTGATAAAAATGTTTTAGATTAGCTTGCAATATAGTCATTTTGTATTTCCTTTAGCTGACGACGATCTTGTATATGTCTTCGAGTGAGAGTGGTTCTGTTTCGATCTGGCAGTTTAGCTCTTTGGCTTTGCTCTGGATCTGTGCTTTGTCTGGATTTTGTATGGTAAGTACCGCTCTGCGTCCGTCGCGTTTGGTGTCGAGTACGCCGGTAAAGGGCAGCTCGGCGGGTAATTCTCCGTTTAGGGATGTGAGATGGACGCGGCAGAACTCTTCCCGGAGGTCGTCAAAGGAGCAATCGCGAACGAGTCGTCCTTCTTTCATGATGAGGGTATGGTCGATGACCTTTTCGACGTCGCTTAAGATGTGCGATGAGATGATGATCGTGCGGTCCTGGTCCTGAATGATGCTAAGGAGCAGGTCTAGGAACTGGCCCCTTGCGATGGGGTCGAGTCCGGCAGCGGGTTCGTCTAATATTAGAAGATCCGGCTTGGCACCGATTGCTAATAGTATCGCAAGCTTCTGTCTCTGGCCGGGCGATAGTGAGCCGACGCGTGACTTAACGGGGATGTCGAAGTCGTCGATATATTCCTGCTCAAGCTCATCGCTCCAGTTTTCATAGTACGCGCTGACATAGCGTATTAGTTGTCTAACGGTCATCCAGTCGAGCAGTTCGCCTTCCTGATGTACATAGCCGATGCGTGCAAGTTCGGCGGGGCCGAGTTTTTCGGCGTTGCATCCGAAAATTGTACACTGGCCGCTGTCTGGAAGGTATAGCCCGATGATATGGCGCAGGAGCGTACTTTTACCGGAGCCATTGGCACCGAGTAAGCCGATGATCCTGCCGGGTTCTATTGTGAGGTCTATGCCGTCAATTGCTTTGATCTTTCCGAATCGCTTTTTCAAGCCTGTTATTTCAATTAGTGTCTCATTCATTTCTGCTCCTGCTTTCTGTTATTTAATGCCCTGTGAAATTTGGTTAAAAGTTCAGCAGCTTCATCTTCACTGACTGCGAGTTGAACGGCGGTGACGGCTGCTTTTTCTACTGCACTTTCGAGTATGTTTTTCTTGAGTATATCCTTTTGTTCCTGCGGGATATTAGCTACGAAGAGGCCGATGCCGCGTTTGCGTGTGACGAGCTGGTCGGCTTCGAGGAAAGAATAGGCTTTGCTGATCGTCATGGGGTTTACATTGAGGCGTCTGGCCAGGTCCCTGACCGTATCTAATTGTTGGTCCTGGGCGAGTTCTCCGGTCATGATCTGGGTGCGAATCTGGGCGATTATCTGGCGATATATCGGAACTCCGCTGTGTGAATCAATTTCAAGTAACATTTTTTCAATCCTTTGTATAGTGTATTACTTACCTAATACACTATACACCACGAATGGCATCTGTGCAACAAAAAAATAAAAAATTCCAAATATATGTAAGTCCTTGATATGGCTAAGGTTGCGGTGATATAGCCATTTGTCCGTAGCTTTATTATTATAACTTTCCACTTTACTGACGGATTTTTCCCCTCATTACTGAAAACCCTAAAAAGACGTGTTTTTGGCTGTTTGGCAGTTAATTCGCGTCCTTAAAACGCCGAAAACTCTGCTATTGAACACGGATGCACAAATACCTGGGATTGCAATAAGATCAGGCTTTAGAAGCCCGGAACGAATGAGTGTTATCTTTAAAAGACTTGCGGGCATCACCCCCACCGAATATCGCAGATCGTTTTCAAAAAAACTTTAGCGATACCGTAAAGTTGCCTATTAAATTCCCAGTGATGTTACAAACTTTTACCCCAGTTTATTAGCGGCTTCGATGTACTTTTCTCTGCGCTTTTCGGAGTAGATCTTTGATGTCTCGATATCACGGTGGTCTAGCACAGCGGCGGCGGCGTCAAGGCCAAACTCTTTGCGTACCGTATTCGCGGCGTTATGCCTTAGTCTGGCAGGAGCCCAGTGTGGGATATCCTCTTTAGGCTCATAGTCGTGTTTGTTCTTGTTTGCCTTGTTTGCTGCAGCGATAGCATGTTTTACTGCCTTTCTGTACGAACCTACATCGTAACAGTTGCCAGGTTTTTTCGTAGGGTTAACTTTGATTTGCGTCTTTTCTTGGCCATATCTATAACTCCTATAACTAAAATGGTTATAGGAAAGGTTATAAAGATAATAGCTACTTGTTAAGTAAAATCTTAAGTACTTGTAAAAAAAGACTTACAACCGCACCTGACACGATTCGAACGTGTAACCTTTGGTTTCGTAGACCAATGCTCTATCCAGTTGAGCTACAGGTGCCTTCCCCAAAAAATCATTGTTTTCGACGCCGCCGGAGGCCTTTTCAAGTGATAAACATGGTTTTTTAGAGTTCGCGGAGTCTATCAGATTTTCAAACCTTTGTCCAGAATAATCAAAAAATGCTTCATCCAGTTAAATCCGCAGATCAGATACACACGATCCCTGTCATTGTCCTTCGGCTTTTTGCCATTTATCGTCTACTCGCTGGATACGTTTCCCGGCTTCGATAGATTCTTTCGGCTGTGGCGGAAGCTGTCTTGGTTTGGCAAGTTTTCCGGTAAGCGTCTGGCCGGCTTTTAACGTCACAACAAAATCGCGACCGTCTTTCTTTACCTTGCGATTGAATCGAGGTTTTGCACCGCTGAAATTATCCCGCAAACGAAGTACGCCGCTTACCGTTGCTTTGATCTTAAAACTAATCGTAGCGTTATTGGCCCGCATTGCCGATACGATAAAGCCGCCCTCAGCATGGATGTCCCGGAAACTTGCGTCATGCCACTGCCACGGCATTGCCGGGAAAATACGTATTACCGGCGTAGGATCCTTTGCTATATTAACCGGCCAGCTTTGCAGGATCATATCGTGAACCGCTTCCATTGCGAGGAAGTTGCCTTCAAGCGTAAATGGCCGGTATCCATACCCCGAAAGGCCGGCACCGATTTGATCGCCGTTGACATGGAAACCATTACGCAGGATGAAAGCTCTTTCATAGTAAGTCAAATATTGATACGCCAGTTCCGGCTGTCCGGCGCGGGCAAGGATACATGCAAACCACGAAAAACTGTATCCAGTCCAGGCCCGTGTGCCTAATTCATCCATCTTTTTCAGAGTGGCATTTATGATCTGGCGATCCTTATCCGTACCGTCAATGTTAAGCGTGGCGAACGGATGTATTGCCATTGCGTGCGCGTGATGACGATGTGACTGGTTGAACGGCTCGTTAGAACTGAACATCAAAATATTATCTTTGTCAACATGCAACTCGTTGAGTTTGCCTCGCAACGCGTTCCATTTTTTAACATCGTCAGTTTTGTTCAGTGCGCCAGCCATCTCTGCCATTGCTTCAAACGCCCAGCGCAGCATCGTCAGATCCTGATTTGAGTTTGGCTTTAGAAACGCCCTTTTTGAGTTATCGAAAATCTCAGACGAACTTGAAAGCTGCAAATAGAGTTTGCCATCTTTTTCTTCCAGCAGCTTAACGATCGCACTGACCATCTCATCCATCCACGGATAGGCCCGCTCACGCAGAAACTCTTCATCCATTGTATGTTTCCAGTGGAGATAAAAACTCTGCCCGACCCAGATCGCAAAGGTTGGGGATAGAGTATACTGCGGCCAACCGCCCAAAGGCTTGCCGTTTAGCGTCATAACACAAGGCATCGCCGCACCATCGACACCGAAAAAGTCCTTCGCGAATTTACGATACTCCGGCAGCAGATCCCACATGTGATTGATAAAACTCAGCCCCGAATCCGTCAGGCCTGCTTTATGATAAGCCAGATAGGTCATTTGCGTATTCAGATCGTGATGAAAATCGCCCTTCCACGGAGGCAAGCCGCCGGAGTCCTGTGTCCAGACAGCCTGGAGCGGCATCGACGGAGCATCGGGCCGTGAAGCTGCGCCATAATAATATTTGACAAGATTGTAGTGACGCTGAATTCTCTCATCGGGAACATTTACCTCTGAAACGGACCAGAAATTTTTCCACCATTTCTCATGCGTCCTGAGCATCCTGCCGAAACCATGCTTGAGAGCTTTCGTCGCACGCCTCTTTGCCAGCGCAAGCGGATCAGGTTCATTAACATCTTCCTGATTGGTCGTTATAGTAACGGCAATTACTGTCCGGCTGCCCACGCGTTTGGAAACTGTCAGTACCGCGTAAACAAGGCCGTCGCTGGCTTCTTGCACCATCCAGCTCATTTCATTGTCCTGGCCAAATTGAGCGGGCTTATAATTCAGCCTGTCAAGACCGCCGGGCCGGATGAATTTACTGGTCACATCAGTTTCATCAACCCTTATGATCGCCACGCGCTGTTCGGCATGAAAGAAACATTCGAGTTTGCTGCTGTCACTAAAGTTTACCGTCCCCAGAGCCTTTTTCATATCGAGCGTAAAGTCCTCTGCCTTCTTATCGCTGCCAAGTGTCAGTACCAGTCGCCCGCCAGGCAATTTCGTCGGAGCCGCGTGATTGTAAATATTGTCATATCTGCGAGCATACTCGCCCCAGTTCTCATTGATGAGTTTTTTCATGTTGGCGAAATTCCAATTGCCCTCAAGGATCTCAGGCGCAAGCGTTTCGTCCCACAGATCGCCCCTGTCTAATGAAAGGTTAATCGTATTGCCGCTGCCCCAGAGCAAACCGCCCAGCATACCATTGCCCAGAGGTATCGCCTCATCCCACGTCGTGATCGGCGCTTTGAGTTTTAACTCGTAAGAGCCGCTTTCCTTTGCAAATACCGGCAGACAAAATAAAATGTTCGCAGCCATACCAAGCAGCAGCACACTCTTTACCGGATCGTTCGTACTCATAGTAATAAACATATTCATTTGATCATTGCCTTTCCCATAATTCAGATTTGTACATCAGGCTTGTTTTGACTGGCGTTTTACTTCGCATATCTTCAATAGCCCATTAGCACCGTCAAAAAACACAACTGCCTCCGCACGACGCCAATAATTTTACATAATTTACTCCGGGCTTTCAAGAAATCACCAAAAAAAATGCTTTTCGCACTTTTAATTCACGACATCAGCCCCCTGCCGTGCTGGCGGATTGATATTGACTTGTGGGAGGCTTTATGCTATTTTCATGACGCTTTAGGTAGAATTCTCAATATAGGAAGACTTATAATGCTAAAACGTACAGATACTTGCGGTTCTTTGCGGATCGCGGATGTTGATAAGCCGGTTGTAGTTTGCGGCTGGGTAAGGTCGTACCGCGACCATGGAAACCTTGTTTTTATCGATCTGCGGGACCGTTATGGGCTGGTTCAGTTGGTGTTTAACCCTGAAACTCAGCCAGAAATCCACAAAACGGCCCGGGATATTCGCTGTGAGTGGGTGATCGCGGCCAAGGGAACCGTATCGAAACGCACCGAGGGTATGGAGAACCCGAAGATGGCGACCGGCGAAATTGAGATCGTCGTGGAGGAGTTGGAAATACTCAATACCGCCAAGACGCCGCCGTTTGAGGTTGACTCAGCCGAAAGCGTCAACGAAGAACTTCGCCTTACGCATCGGTATATCGACCTTCGCCGGCCCGAAATGCAGGATAAGCTGCGTATCCGGCACAAAGTAGCCAAGATCGTGCGGGACTTTTTCGATGAAAATGGTTTCTGGGAGATCGAGACGCCTATGCTCGGCAAGAGTACACCGGAAGGTGCCCGCGATTATCTGGTTCCGGCCAGACTGTACAAGGGTTCGTTTTATGCCCTGCCGCAATCGCCGCAGCTATTTAAGCAGATACTGATGGTCTCTGGTACGGATAAATATTTCCAGATCGTCCGCTGTTTCCGCGATGAGGATCCGCGGGCCGACCGCCAGGCCGAGTTTACCCAGATCGATGTCGAGATGAGCTTTGTCGATAGCGAAGATGTGATGAGCATTAATGAAAAATTGATCGCGCGGGTGTTCAAGGAGATACTCGATGTCGATGTCAAGCTGCCGATACGGCGGATGAGCTATAAGGACTCGGTCGACGATTACGGTATCGACCGGCCTGACCTGCGGTTCGATATGAAGCTAAAGAATGTTTCCGATATTGTTAAGGATTGTGAGTTTAAGGTCTTTACCTCGACTGTCGAAAGGGGTGGGGTCGTTAAGGGGCTGTGCGCTGAGGGCGGGGCGAAGCTTTCCCGAAGCGATATCGAAAAGACACTTACCAAATTCGTCGGCGACTATGGGGCGAAGGGTCTTGCATGGATGAAGGTCGATAGCGATGGACTAAAGAGCAGTATTGCTAAGTTCTTCACCGATGAACAGAAGGCTAAGATGATTGAGGTTTTCGGAGCAAAAGACGGCGATCTTATATTGTTCGTAGCCGATAAGGAATCGACGGCGAATAAGTCGCTGGCAGCTTTGCGGGTCAAGCTGGGCAAGGACCTTGAGTTGTATGCGGACGATGCCCGCGAGTTCGTGTGGATAGTTGATTTTCCGATGTTAGAGTGGAACGAAGAATCGAGCAGATACGATTCGCTGCACCATCCGTTTACGGCTCCAGTGGCCGAGGATCTCGATAAGTTGGAAACCGATCCGGGCAATATTAATTCGCAAGCCTATGACCTTGTCATCAACGGTTCGGAGATTGGCGGCGGCTCGATCCGTATTCATAACCCCAAGACACAAGCTAAGGTCTTTGACCTTTTGAATATCAGTAAGGAACAGGCTGCCGACAGGTTCGGATTTTTCCTCAAGGCTCTCGAATACGGTGCGCCGCCGCATGGCGGTATAGCGTTCGGGCTGGACAGGTTAGTGATGCTGCTGACCAATACCGAAAATATTCGCGACGTTATCGCCTTCCCGAAAACCCAGCGAGGCCAGTGTCTGATGACAGAGGCGCCGAGTGCGGTTGACCAGGCTCAGCTCGATGAGCTTAATATAAGAACGCAGAAGCACTCGCACGATCCTTCGTAAACGGTTGTGCGTGAAAAAGCCCGACGTTTAGAAAGCCTATATATGCTTGGCAGGTTACGCTCATTTATCGATATAGTCCTGCGTAAGGTAAAGCTTAAGCCTCTTTCGATAGGTGAAAAGTGTCGGCTTCAGTTCGGCGGGGCGGTTCTTCTTATCCTTAGTCTTGCGCTTATGATCCCTTATTTCTGGATGGGCAAGCTTACGGAAAAGAACGCTTTGGATTCCGGTCGTGCGATCGCCGATACCGTTTTCTTGAGGCACTTCCAATTAGACGGCGATAGCGGAAAGGGCCTGCCCGCACTGAACGAAATGGGTGTAACCCGCGATCCCGACGAACTGATCGTAAAATGGATCCGTCTTAACGGCCCGGAGCAAACCCCGCCGGAAAATATAACACCGAAACAGAAAGAAGCGATCGACGAGTTGGTCGAAGACGAGTATCGTTACGATGCGGCATGGCTCGAAGAGGCCGATGGCAAACTTGCGTATAACAATTATGTCCGGGTCGTTCGGGCTTTGGATGCGTGCATTGTTTGCCATAACCAGCAGGGTACAGCGGCGGTTTTCAATAAGAATGAGCCGGTTGGTGCCCTTGTTACGCGAACGCCGGCAAGGGATATCGCCAGAACGAGATGGATGAACAGCCTCTGGATCCTTGTTGCCGGTCTCATGGCTGCGGCGGGGGCAATGGTTGCGTTTTATTCGATAGCCCAGCGGATCATACTGCGACCGATCCGGCAGTTGCGTGCGCTTGTCAGTAATGTTTCCGAAGGCAATCTCGATGCGCGGAGCGCTATCAAGAGCGATGACGAATATGAAAAGCTCTCCGATGCTTTCAATGCTATGCTTGATGGATTGCAGGAGTCGCAGGAGAAACTGCGCCAAGCCAATAAGACTCTCGACGGTAAGATCGCCCAGCTTTCCGACCGGAACATCGAACTGTTCAAAGCCAATAAACTCAAAAGCGAATTTCTCGCGAATATGTCGCATGAGGTTCGCACGCCGCTAAACGCGATATTGGGATTTGCACAGATACTTCGTGAAAAGCCCGCCGATGATATCGATAAGTCGAAAAGATACGCCGAGAACATAATCACCAGCGGGCGGGCACTGCTTAATATGATCAACGATCTTCTCGATCTTGCCAAAGCAGAAGCCGGTAAGATGCGGCTGCATCTTGAAAAGACGAGTATCCGCACATTGTGTCAGGGACTTGTGATATTTTTCTACGCGATGGCCGCCCAGCATAAGGTTACGATCGACCTGAATGTCGAAGATGATATCCCCGTCGTTACGACCGATTACGGTAAGGTTCAGCAGGTGCTGTATAATCTGCTCAGTAACGCAATAAAGTTCACACCCGAAGACGGCAAGGTTGTGGTCTCTGCTAAGATGTTAGATGAAAAGACCGTTCGCATGTCGGTAACCGATACGGGACCGGGGATAGCCGAGGAAAATTACGATAATGTTTTCGAAAAATTCCGCCAGGTCGACGGCTCAATAACCCGACAAGGCGACGGCTCAGGCCTCGGCCTTGCGATATGCAAAGAACTAACAGAACTCCTCGCAGGCGAAATATCCATAGAAAGCACCCTGGGCCAAGGGTCGACGTTCCACTTAGACATACCATTAGTACTGTCGGTTAGTTGATTGGTGGACTAAATAGCAAATGAGGTTAAGAATTATGGCTAAGTCAAAAAAGGAAATCTGCTTAGTAAGTATTATGGTTATGTTTTTTGTCGGAGGGATAACTAATGCATCTTCACAGGCAAAAAAGATTGAAGACCTTAGTGTGGATCTTTTGCCCGAGTCCCAACGGTCAGAACGAGTTCGCCAGAATGACGAGTTATTTCTATGGATGGATATGCGTTTGAACCGACACAAAAAGGATTTTAAAAAGGCCGTGGCAGAAGTTGCTGATCTGGTCGCAAACGAGCAACCTGTAAAAGGGATGGATGGAGCCTGGCGCATAATAAAAACCATCGATTCTGACCAGATAATTATCTTCTGTAGGATGGAACCTGTAGTGACTCCACAGACGGTCGTCAAAACATCTTATTATATGAATCCCATATCTGGCAAGGAAGTGAGAGTTGTGAAATATCGCATGCATTATACTGATGGTGGAGAAGTCGGTCTTTTCTCGAAATCGGATGGCGAAAAATTAATGTTTTGGGAGGGTAAACTTGAGCGTTATACCTTTAGGTTAAATGAGAACAGATTCTATATCGCTACATTTGATGAAAAAGAAAAACTCAAGTGGTCGGTGATCGGCAAGCCTCGAACCCCCCAGAAGGAGAAAGTTCCTGACTATGAGTTGTATTTTCCAAATAAAAGTGATTTGGATATTGCAAAAAATAAAATACTGAACCGTTTGAAAAAAGCTGTTTTTGTCGCAAGCACAAAAGAAACTAAAAAAAATAAAGATCTCAAGCATAAGTCAGTTAAAACATTAGAACATGATATGGATTTCGATGGAGATGGAAAGACTGCTCGTTTCCTCAGAAAATCCACTGGCGAAGAGGTGTCTTTCTATTCGAACGGCAAAATAAAAAGTTTTTCCGTACCACTACCGAATGGCAAAAAATTCAAAGCCGAATGGGATGATCAGGGAAAACTTGTTCAGTAATCGACAGATAACTCAAAAAAAGGTAATTAAAGAAACCGGGATTCTTTTTGGCAAGATAGGCAATTTACACTTCGGGTAAGTTGACTTTAATAAGGCCGTAGATGCCCACGATAATGTCTGTTCTTCCTGCTGCGGCGTAGCTTTAGTGAAGTCGGGTATGGTTCGCAGGTTTCTCTTTTTCCTCTGCGGCAAATTTTTCCCAAAATTCACTTGACTTTTAACTCCAGCCTTTGTATAATGCACATATAACAATCAGGATAAAACAATGCAACTTAATAAAAACAAAATTACATACGCAAAGCTCCTTAATCGCAGGCCACGCCTGCGAATG
>SDBV01000878.1_pt1 | contig 43842 bp, 48 predicted proteins | sample 2277081 | NCBI WGS metagenome assembly SDBV01 (sample SAMN10402039, study PRJNA504765) | marine sediment metagenome | isolation source: marine sediment core GS10_PC15, 223 cmbsf | place: Arctic Ocean: Southern Knipovich Ridge | collected 2010
ATTTCATTTTTAATTTATCTTTATTACATAAGAAGATGTTTTGTTTTAATCTTGCAAATAATTCTGATTTCTTTTTCAAATCTCTTTGTTCAATAATTTCATCGAGATTAATACCAATTGTAATATTTTTTTTCTTTACTGCTTTTGCCATTACTTGATTAAATCCAGAGTTACGTTGTTTTTGAAAATCTTTTCTATTTGATAAACTAATTAGTATAATATTTACTGGAAGTTTCTCAATAACTTTTCTATTTAAATTATCATCTTCAGAAGAAAATATGATTGTTTTTTCTTTGTTTTTCTTAACTTCTTCTTTTAGTTTTGTGAAGTTTTTTTGTGTTAGGATTGTTTCCATATTGGGTTCCATGATAATTGGATAAATAATAAACTTTATAAAGCATTCTTGTTGTGGGATTTTATGAAGATTTTTGGAATTGGTTTACAAAAAACAGGAGGAACTAGTTTAATTTCTGCCTTAGACATGTTGGGCTATGAGGTAATTCAATCTCCTAGAGAAATGTTAAAATATAATGGAAAAGGATTAGGTATTGGTTTTGATCTTGTTGAGAAATATGATTACCTTTCAGACATACCCATTCCGTTATTTTATAAAGAATTAGATAAGGCGTTTCCTAATTCTAAATTTATAATGACTTCTAGGTCAGTAGATTCTTGGTTAAAATCAGCAGAGAGTCATTTCTCTTTTAATAGGAAAATTTTTAGAAACCTTATTAGAGGAAGAAGGGTTGGAAAGTATGTTGCACAACTTTTTGGGACAGAATGTTTTAATTCTGAAAAATATTTGGATGTTTTTAATAAACATGAAAGCGATGTTAAGGATTATTTTTCTGGAAGAGAAAAAGATTTATTGTGTTTTAATATTTTTCAAGGAGACGGTTGGAGAGAATTGTGTTCTTTTTTAGATAAGCCTCTTCCAAATGAAGGGTTTCCTGTTAAAAATAAGAAAACCCATCTTAAGAATCTTGTTTTGTCTGATTGGTGGATGCCTAACCATTAATTTTTGTACCTTTAAACTTTTTATTGTTAAGAAGTGCATCAAGTTGTTTTAAATCTTCTCCAAGAATGTAGGTTGTTATTTTATTTTTTTTAATTATTCCCGACGCTGTTTGGTCTAAGACAAAATGTTGTCCTGGATGGAATTTTAGTTTGTTTGCTATTTTATCAAATTTAGCCCAAGAAATCGCTGGAATGAATTTTGCATTTTTGAATTTGCTTGGATTTTTATCATATAATCCTGAGACATTTGTTAAATTAACAAATTCTGCTTTTAGTTTTTGTGCAATCTCAGCTGCTGTTGAATCAGAAGTTTGTTTTGTTCTGTATTCAAGCCCTCCACAGAAGATTATATTATATTTATCTAGGTATCTTTTTATTTCTGATAACTTGTGAGGAATTCCTCTTTCTTGATCTTGGTTGAAAAAGTAGCTCATAAATCGTGCATTCATTCTTGTTGCTGAAATTCCTGAAAATCCTTGGAATTTTTCACTCATTCCAATAGAAGAAAGAGCAGAAATATACTTTCTTGCGAGGTCTCCTCCACCGCAAACAATTATGAATTGATATTGTTTTTTATGTTTTAGAATTACTTGTTTGAATTTATTAAGATATTTTATGTTAACATCTTTAGGAATTATTAAACTTCCACCTAGACTTAGCACTATCACCTTTTTTGCCATGTTATGTATAATGAAGTTTGGTTTTTAAAGTTATTCTGATAACTAGTCTCTAGAAACTGGGTTTGGAATTAAATGCGCATCAAGAATTGCACTAAGTGCACTTTTTCTATCTTCTATGGAACTTCTCCTGCTAATCCCGTATACCCTTTTTTCTTTTCTTCTTCCGATTTTCTTTCTATTCCAACTTCCCCATATAAGAAATTTTCTTTTTTTGAATATTTTCTTAACATCCACTGTAATCCTTTGTTGGAATTGTTCAATATATCATCTAAGAGCTCATTATTTATGAAATAGTTTTTAGATGGGGTTTCTATTTTAGTCACTGGAATTTTTACTTTTTGAATCTCTAATATTATGTTTCCAGAAGAATCTACTGTAAATGGAGGGCATGGCATTTATTTATTATTCTTGATAAGTTTAAAAGAATTTATGTGGTTTATAATACAATAATGTTTATTTACTTCTTTAAGAATATTTTTTCATGGTAAAATTAATGGATATTCCCAAACCTTTTGGAAGAATAACTGGAGAGTCAGGAAATGCTCATGAATTAATGAATAATTTTTTTATTAATACTAAAGAATATATTCAGAGTAAATTAAATGATAATGATGTTAATAATTTTAAAATAGAAGGGGGTTATCTTGTTTCCAGCCCATCAGAAGTTATTTCAGACAATATAATTAATTATTTAACGTTTAGAGAAAAATATGTTGTTGCAACAATGTTTGAAACTAGAACAGAGTTTAATTATTTACAATTTACTTTTTTTAGAGATTTAAGTTGTTTGGAAGAATTACTTGATAGTAAATAATTTATCATCTTTTACATTAAATACATCAAGTCTTACACCCGAGTCTATCCAACCATGTGCATAGTTTAATGCGCCAAAAGCGTTAACAAAATCTCCTCCTTTTTCAAAGTGTTTTGCATCAAAAAGATAATTTGCAACCATTTCAATTATCTCTCTTGCTTCTTTTTCTTTTCCTTTGATAATATTCTTTTTTACCTCTGCTAATGCTGTGCTTGTAAGTTTGAAGTATTTTTCTAGTTTTTCTCTAGTAATGCATTTATTCATGATTTAATATATGATAAATAGTTTAAAAGAGTTGGGTTTATTTGGGTATTTATTATCCAGTAAAGTCGGAGATTTATGAGGATAAATCTTTTTGGTAGAGTTAATTATGAACTTTATTTATAAGGGGTTTTTGGAGATTTCTCCTAACAACAATCTTTAAATAGAAATTATGATTAGTATTTGTGTAAGATGGTGAAGGAAAAAGAAATTAAAAAAGAGGTCAAAAAGAGTGGACATGGTAAGAAAATTGCAATATATTTTGTCTTAATTGCAATTGTTTTTGTTACTTCGGGGGTTGTTGCAGAACAAGTTGGATTAAGTAATAGTGCTCAAAAAATTGTGGAAGATATTTTAAGTAATAAAGGAATAGACCCTGATACTGTTGAAAGTGTTGAAGAAGTAACCTTTGACGAATTACCAGAACAAATAGATGTTGAGAATATAGATGATACTAATTTAGTTGTGTATGAAATTAAACCCTTGGAAGGAAATTCTTTTTTTGTAGTTACTGCATCTGATAAAACCCTCAAGAAACAGCAACAAATTACTGGAATTGCTAGATACATTATGGATTTTGGATATAGTGGAGCTATGGCTGGTGATGGATTTTTAAGAACAGCAGTAGGTGTTGAAACAAGCCCTCATAAAGGGTATGTTATGATTAGGGATGGGAGTATAACAGGACTTTCCACTAACTTGGAAGTTATTGAAGGAAGTGGAGAAATTTCAGTAACATTATATAAGAATGGAGAAGCAATTGGTTTTAAGAATCATTTTATTATTGAATCAGAAGAACCAGGAAAAATTATGATTGATAGAGATATTCAATCTTCAGGAACAGTTACTTTTGAGCAAACAGATGTTATTTCTATGTATGTAGAATCTACTGGAAATGTTGTTTGGAGAGATGTTATAACTCAAGTAGAATTAACTGAAAATTAAACCTTTTGAAAAGCCTTTCCAAACCAGAACAAGAACGTTGATAAATTAATTTTATATACTTTAACTTCTTTTGATATTTATGGATTCAAGAGAACTTGTAAAAGGAATAATTAATAAAAATTTTCCTGAATTAAAAAGAAAAATAATTTTTGTTAGCGATGGGAGGGTATTTAATCTTAGATTTTCTGCAATGGTATCCTATTTTATCTTATTTTCTTGGATAGCTTTTCATCCAAAAAGTAGGAATTATTCTAAACAATCTTTAGAAGCTTTGACTGTTCATGAGCTTTCTCATTTAAGCATAATTGTTAATATGAATCTCTTTAAGAAAATTAAGTTTGCATTTAATTGGTTATTTGCAAAGAAAGGAAAAGCGAATTTTGAGAGGGAAGCAGATATTCTTACAGTGAAAAAGGGTTATGGAAAATCTTTGTTGAAGTTAATTGAGGAAGCAGAAAAAACATATACAAAAGAGGAGTGGAAAAAGAAAAGAAAAGGTTATTTAAATTCTAGAGAAATCAAAAAATATATGAAGGAGTTTGGTAAAAAATGACAATTGTTTTAGGAATTGAATCAACAGCACACACTTTTGGAATTGGTGTTGTTAAGGATGGTAAAATATTAAGTAATGCTAAACGAAGTTACACTACAGAAAAAGGAGGAATGATTCCTATGGACGTTGTAAAACACCATCGTGGAGTCAAGGATTTTGTTTACCTAGATGCTTTGAATGAGGCAGGAATTAAAGAAGGTGAAATAGAGGTTATTGCTTTTTCTCAAGGGCCTGGTTTAGCACCTTGTTTGCTTGAAGGAATGAAATTAGCTAAAGAATTATCAAAGAAGTTGAATAAGCCGGTTGTGGGGGTTAATCACTGTGTTGCTCATTTAGAAGTTGGAAAGGTTACTGGTGCTAAGGATCCTGTAATGTTGTATGCTTCTGGAGCAAATACTCAAGTTATTGCATATGCTGCTGGAAAATATAGAGTATTTGGAGAGACGCTTGATATAGGTGTTGGAAATTTTATTGATGGTTTTGCAAGATATGCTGATTTGGGTTTTCCAGGAGGTCCAAAAATTGAAGAAAAAGCAAAGAAAGGAAAATATATTGAATTGCCTTACAAAGTAAAAGGAATGGATGTTGCTTTATCTGGAATATTAACAAATTTAAAGCAGAAGATGGAAAAAGGAGAATCAATAGAAGACTTGGCTTATTCATTACAAGAGACTGTTTTTGCAATGCTTGTTGAGGTTTCTGAAAGAGCTCTTGCTCATGTTGGTAAAAATGAGTTGTTGTTAGGAGGAGGAGTTGCTTGTAATTCTAGGCTTCAGGAAATGGCGAAGATGATGTGTGGGGAAAGAGAAGAACCTGTTAAATATTTTTGTCCAGAAAGAAGTTTGTTAGTTGATAATGCTGGAATGATTGCTTATTTAGGAGAAATTATGTTTAAAGCAGGAGCTAATATTTTTTTACCTGAGCAGGTTGATAAAGTTGATATTTTACCAAAGCAAAGGACGGATGATGTTGAAGTTACTTGGAAATAAACCTTTTGAAAAGGTTTCCAAACCAGAACTTTTCCATAAACGAACCTTTCAAAAAAGATTAGACAAAACAAGAACTTTACTAGAAATAATAATCTTTATTAACTCATAATCCTTAACTATTCCAATGATAAAAAGAGAACTAAGTGATAAAAATAAGAGCACAATTTCTATTTTTGCTATTGTTGCTGTTGCAGGGATTCTTTTTGTTTACTTATTCTTTTCTACTAATTTATTTAATTTTGATGCAGAAGGAATGGCACGAATAAAAAAAGTTGATAAAGGTCTTGATGTTAAGATTCCTAATGTTATAATAGAAGGAGATAGCAATATTGATGTTCAAGAAAAAAAAGGAAGCATTGTAATTCCTTCTATTTCAGATATAAATCCTATTGATTTACAGAATTATGATTTTATTGCTTATCCTGGTTTTAGTGATCCTTATAGTACCAATATTAATAATAATGTTTTAAGTATTTCAGATAGGATAATTTATGATACTGGTTATTATAGTATTAATGGAAATCCTTGGAGGAGTTATACTTTACAAGGAAATCCCTACACTACTGGTTCTCCTTGGTTGTTAGATTCTGCTACTTATTCATTGCCTAGTTTTTTTGATACAGAAGGAACGCATTATGTTCTTGTTTATTCTTGTTCTCTTGTAAATAATGCTTGGGATTGTCATGGAAATATGTGGCAGTTGAATATTGTCGATAATCAAGGAAGTAATCCAGACCCGAACCCAACTACTAAAGAAACTTCTACTTGTACTAACTGTGGTGCTGGAGGAAGTTGTTCTTGTACAGGTGATGAGTATTGTTCTGATCAAGGTGTTTGCTTGCTTGATGTTGATTCTCATAATACTTACTTTGTTGCTCCTAGTGATAGAGGTGGAAGTGATAGTAATTCTGGTTCTTTTAGTAGCCCTTGGGGAACATGGGATTATGCTTTTGGGAGACTAGGTTCTGGAGATATATTATATTTAATGGGTGGTGAGTGGAGACCTACTGGTCGAGCAGGAGGAGCAGGTATGGGAGTATCAAATAGTTATCTTCAAGGTACTCAAAGTAATCCTATTAGGATTTTTAATTATCCTGGACAAACACCCATCATGGATTGTGGGTCTACTACTCCGGGTAGTGATGTTGGATGTGTTTATTTTGATGAGGCTGCTAATGTTCATCTTAAAGGTTTTACTGTTAGAAATGCACGTCAAAGTTCTAGTGCCACCCAACCAGTTAAAGGTATATGGTGCAATAAATGTAATAACATTATTTATGAGAGGCTTATAGTTCATGACATCGATGGAAGAGGATTTGAACATTCTCTTTGGCGGTCTGATATTGGAAACTCTGGAGCAGATACTACTTATTTCATAAATTGTGATGTGTATAATGTTTTTGATTTAGAATCTGGGGATCCTGGTAACGCTGCTGATGGTATTTTTGTTAGGTCTGATTATAATGATTTTATTACGATTGATGGTTGTCGTGCTTGGGCTTTTTCTGATGATGGGATAAATATTTATGGTGAAGGGCACCATATTATTAGGAATTCATGGTCTATGTCAACTGATAAATATTTTGGACGTTCTAGTTCTTGGCTTATTGAGGGTAATTCCTTTAAGTTTGGAGGAGATTTTTTTCCATCAAATGGTGATAATTATTTCATAGTGGAAAATTCCATAGCTGTTAATTCTATAGGCAGGGGGATTACAACTAATAATGGTTGTAGTGATTATGGTGGACCTAGTAATGCGATAGTACGTAATAACCTTGTATACGATGTAGGACAAGGAGGGAAGGCGACAGGTAGTTACTGGGATGCTTGCTCTAATGATGATACTACTTATAAAAATAATATAGCTCTTAGCTCTCAGGGAGGCGCAGGTTCTGGTTCTAGCCAAAGTAGTCATAACACATGGGATTCTGGGCCTAGTGCTTCTGAAAGTGATTTTGTGAGTCTTGATTATTGGGAACTTTTTAATACTCCAAGGAAACCAGATGGAAGTTTGCCTGATGTTAGTTTTGGTAAATTAAGACAAGGGTCTGATTTAATTAATGCAGGATTAGATGGAAATAATTTAGGTCCTTTTTGAGAGTAATTATTAATAATCTTTTTAGAAAAGATTAGACAAAACAAGAACTTTACTAGAAATAATAATATTTATTAACCTTTAATCCATATATATTATAATGGCAAATAAACCTTTTGAAAAGGTTTCCAAACTAGAAAAATGAAAAAAGAAGGAGGCTTAAGTGATAAAAACAAGAATATAATTTCTATTTTTGCTATTGTTACTGTTGCAATAATTCTTTTTGTTTACTTGTTTTTTTCTACTAATTTATTTAATTTTGATGCAGAAGGTATGGCAAGAATTAGTAAAGCAGACAAAGGTCTTGAAGTTGAAATTCCAAATATTGTAATTGAAGGAGAAGAAGATGTTCAAGAAAAAAAAGGAGGAATTGTAATTCCTTCCATTCCAATAAACCCTTCTGATTTAATGGATTATGATTTTATTGCTTATCCTGGTTTTAGTGATCCTTATAATACTAATATTAATAATAATGTTCTTAGTATTTCAGATAGAATAATTTACGACACTGGCTATTATAGTATTGGTGGTGCTCCTTGGACACCATATAATTTACAAGGAAGTTATTACCCTGGCAGTTCTGATTGGTTATTAGATTCTGCGAATTATAATTTACCTTCTGAACTTAATACTGGTGGACCACATTATGTTCTTGTTTATTCTTGTAGTTATACAAATGGTGCTTGGGATTGTCATGGAAATATGTGGCAGTTGAATATTGTTGATGATGAAGAGTGCACTCCTAATTGTAATGGAAAAGTTTGTGGAGATGATGGGTGTGGAAACAACAATAATTGTGGTTCTTGCACAGGAAACCAACATTGCAATTCTAATGGTCAATGTGCGACTATTCCAATTTCTAGTGGAGGAGCAATTATTGCAGACCATTATGCTGTTAATGATTTTGATAATATTCCTAGTTGTTGGATTGAAAAGGCAAAGGAAGACCTCAAAATATCTTATGCACATACCTCTCATGGAGGTCAGATAACAACTGGCTTGAACATGCTCGACTCGCAACCGCTCAACCGCCAAGATGAAGTCACCTGCAACTCTTTCAGCGGTATGCCTACCTTGTATTCTTACTGTGACGACAGAGAAGGAAGGACTACTCCTAGCGGCGTCCTCTCTTATTGGAATTATCATCAGAACAGGGGTAATCCGCTTACCCCCACCTCTACCTCTGATACATATGATCTAGGTTATGACAGATCAATGGCTTGGGTAGATCCGACTAGGGAACATCTCAATGGTGCCGGTTCTGATAGGAACGTGATGATATGGTCATGGGGGGGCGGCATGAGCTACCTCACGTCTGCAGAAGTCCCTTTGTATCTTACCGCGATGAATGGTTTAGAGAACGAGTTTCCAGAAGTTAAGTTCGTCTACATGACTGGTCATCTGGATAGTTCTAATTCTATCCATATAAAGAACGATTACATTAGAGACTATGTCCGTGAGAACAATAAAATACTCTACGACTTCGCGGATATCGAAGCTTGGGACCCTGCAGGCAATTATTATGAGGGTGGCTCTGGTGAGTGTGATTGGTGTGTCTCGTGGTGCGCGAACAATGACTGTCCTGATTGCGGTATGTGCGAGCATTCGGATTGTTTCAACTGTTACAATAAAGGGAAAGCGTTCTGGTGGTTGGCAGCGCGTATAGCTGGTTGGGATGGCACTGCTGGTGATGCATGTTAGCCATTTTTTAATATTTTAAATAATTATATTTATTAACCTCTAATTCTTGATTATTCTAATGAAAAATAAACCTTTTGAAAAGGTTTCCAAACTAAAAAAATGATAAAAAGAGAATTAAGTGATAAAAATAAGAATATAATCTCTATGTTTGCTATTGTTTGTGTTGCAGTACTTCTCTTTATTTATTTATTTTTTTCTACTAATTTATTTAATTTTGATGCAGAGGGAATGGCACGAATTCAAAAATTAGATAAAGGTCTTGATGTTAAAATTCCAAATGTTATAATTGAAGGTGAAGAAGATGTTAAAGTAAAAAAAGGAGATATTGTAATTCCTTCTATTTCAGTAAACCCTTTTGATTTAATTGATTATGATTTTATTGCTCATCCACTTTATCCTGATTTTGCTGAACCACATAACACTTACATTAATAATGGTCTTCTTAGTATTTCAGATGTAATAATTTACAACACTGGTTATTATAGCATTAATGGAAATCCTTGGACACCCTATACTTTGCAAGGAAATCCTTACTCAAGTGGTTCTCCTTGGTTATTAGATTCTGCTACTTATTCATTGCCTAGTGTTTTTGATACAGAAGGAACACATTATATTCTTGTTTACTCTTGTAGTCTTGTGAATAATGCCTGGGATTGTCATAAGAATATTTATAATCAAGATATGTGGCAGTTGAATATTGTTGATGGTGCTTCAAATAATAATGATCCTGTTTGTGGAGATGGAGATTGTAATAGTGGTGAAACACCTTCTAATTGTCCTGATGATTGTGGGAATGTTGATTCTAATCTTTTTGCAGGTATGGCTAAAGTGGATATTACTCCTTCTCCTGGTAGAAATCTTGTTGGTTATGGTAACGCTGCTCCGAGTACAGGAGTAAATGATCCTCTTCATGCTCGAGTTTTAGTACTTGAAGAAAATGGAGTTACTATAGCGTTTGTTTCAATAGATATTTTGATGTTTTCTTCGGATAGGGTAATAAATCAGGCAAAACAGCAATTTGATGTAGACCATGTTATTCTTAGTGTTTCACATACTCATGCCGGTCCGAGCTTAGAGCCTATGTCTACGTGGATGACTGCAGGTGATGATGGGCCGTATCCTGATGATTCTTTGTACACAGAGATGGAAGACAAAATAATTACAGCGATTGGCGAGGCAAGTAATAATCTTTTCTCAGCAAGTATTTCAGCAGGTAAAGGAACGCTCGATGATGCGTATTATTTTGATCATAATGTAAGGAAGGTTTATGCTAATGGAACTGTGGTGGAGTGGTGGGAGAACCTTGATAAGGTAGAAACTTATCCTGTCGACCATACTGTGGGGGTTGTTCGTATTGATGATTCTTCAGGAAATACTCGTGCTATGATTGTTAACTATGCTGCTCACCCACAACATACAGAAGTTTGGAACACTATTATAAGTGCTGATTATCCTGGTGCAATGTCTTCTTACATTGAGAATCAATTAGGTCCTGGTAGTGTTGCTCTATTTATACAGGGTGCTGGGGGGGATATTAGCCCTTATTATGCTGGTTCACCTGGGTCTGATCCTTTTGAAAATATTGAAGGAGCTGGAGCAGAACTTGCTCAAGCAGCATTAAACGTACCAACCGTTAAGACTAACGGGGGTTCCATAGAAGTGGAAAATACTATTATGGAATTTGATTATCGTTGGTACGGGTCAGAAACTCTTGAAGCGGGGTTGACTACGATTGTTATTGATGACGCTATGGCATTTGTTGTTGCACCTGGAGAATTTTTTGTACAACATCAAATAAATCTTCGTGCAGGATCACCTCTTCCTAATACATTTCTTTTTGGTTATTCTTATAGTGGTATAGGAGAGCATTTCATGTTGTATTTACCAACAAGACAAGCAGCTGCTGAAGGAGGTTATGGTGCTGATGAAGTAACTTATTTTGCAGTAGGTACAGGGGAAGCTATGATTGATAAAGCTCTTGAAATTATTAATGGGTTTTTGAACTAGTAAGAAGTGTTTCTGATTTAGGTCCTTTTGAATCTAATTGTTAAAAATGGCTTATCCAAAACTTTATAAACCAAATTATTTTGAATATCTTATCCGATGAACGTTTGGAGTGAGGGCTTTTAGTTCTCAGTTTAATTAAATACCGTATAACGGGAAAAATTACCATGGATGCATATCAAATAATTGAAAAAGCGAAGAAAACCGGAAAGGTTGAGAAAGGCACTAACGAAGTTACTAAAGCTATTGAAAGAGGAACTGCAAAATTTGTTGCTTATGCAAGTGATGTAGAACCAAAGGAAATTGTTCAACATTTAGCTTTACTTTGCAAGGAAAAGAACATTCCTTGTCAGGAAGTAGATAGTAAACAAAAATTAGGTCTTTCAGTAGGAATTCAAGTTCCTTCATCTTCAGTTGCTGTTGTTGATGCTGGTGATGCTGAAAATGACATCGCTAGTATTAAGAAATAACAATAACAACATACTTATTCATAATTAACACATAAAATGGCAAAGAAAAACCAAGGGTTTTCAAAACCACTTTATAGGAAATAAAATGGCAAAAACACAAAAGGTTAAAGATACGAAACAACAAGGAAGTAAAGGTAGTGATAGAATTGTTTCAGAACATGCTGTTCCTGCAGTGGTTGAAGAAATTGTAGGAAGAACTGGTTTTAGAGGAGAAATTACACAGATTAGATGTTTAGTTCAAGAAGGTAAAGATCAAGGAAGAAGTATGAGAAGAAATGTTAAAGGATCAGTTAGAATTGGAGATGTTTTAATGTTAAGAGAAACTGAAATTGAAGCTAGAAGAATTAAATCAAATATTACTAAAGGGAGTTACTCATAATGAAAAATAAATTACCAACAAGTTGGATGCAAATCAACACAGTTATTTGCATAAAGCGGAGTTACAGTTAAGATGCCCATGCTTGGTGAATCAAATAAAAGATTAGAAGAAGAACTTAAGAGATTAGGAAATGGAAATGTTGTTAATTATTTCTCTCCTGATAAAGAAAAAGTTGAAGGTGTAAAATCTTTTTATGAGTCCCAATATGGAATTATTGGACCAGTATTCACCAAACAAAAAAATGATTGTGGGGAAGTTGAGGAAGGGCATTTAATTACTTTTTCTTATAAGAAGAAAAAGAGAGTTGAAGCTGAGGAGGCACAATCAAATGCTTAAATGTTCATTCTGTAAAAAAGATTATGATTTACACAAGGGAGTAACTCTTGTATTAAAAGATGGAACTCCAAAACATCTTTGTTCTTCTAAATGTCGTAAGAATATGCTTATGAAAAGAAGAAAAGTTCGATGGATCCCGGGGTTTAAAAGAGTTAGAAAGTAAATTTATTTTTTAACATAATTGTTCTTGCATTTCTTTAGGTCTTGGATCTTCCCAATTATTATCTACTACTAAAATTGCTCCTGTTATTGGTGTTTGAGAAATAACTTTATTGTCTTTGCAACGTATTTCATAATCTTGGCAAGAGTTTTCATCACATATTGCTTTTGTCCACATCATATCATATTCTCTTTGTTCGGGTGTTAGTTTACTGGCGATTATTTTTTCAACATTAAGTAATGTTATTGTTAAAAGTACGACTAAAAGAGTAATGAGTGCCATTAGTAAGAATATTTCTTTTCTCATAATTTTGCCATGTTTAAGGGGTTTTTAAATATTTTCTTAGTCTAAACTTCTTTTAATTTTTTTTAATTTTTTTTCCTATTTTTTCCTGTTTTTTTATTTTATCGTCGATAAAACAGGAGAAAGGTTTATAAATAAAGTTTCATTTTTTTAAGCACTGATTAGAGAAATCTAAATAGAATTTATATTAAAATGACAGCAAAAAAATCATATGACGCAGGAGCTATCAAGGTTTTAGAAGGCCTTGAGGGAGTAAGGAAAAACTTTGATGTAGTTGAGCTCTCAAGAAAGATTAAGAAAAAAGGAGACGTTTTAATTCTTTCTAATGAATTAAAAATTAAACCAAGGATATTAAATTCAGCAATTGATGAAGGGAGGGTTTTAAGAATTATCCCTAATATTCAAAAAAGCAAAGCAGGAATTTTGGCAGGGCTTAGAACAGATAGAGAAATTGCGATTTTTAAGCAGAAACATGATTTTGGTAAAATATCTCCTAAAAAATTAAGAGAATTGGTTAAGGGATGGCAAAATAATCTTCAAAAGAACCCTCATTTAATGCTTACTTCGATAGAACATGACTTGATATTGGGAAGTTTGATGGGTGACGCTAGTGTAAGAAAAAGAGAAAAAAATTCTTGTTTTAGGGTTGCGCATTCTATAAAACAAAAAGACTATATTGAATGGAAGTTAGAAATATTAAAATATTTTAATATATCCGAATTTGAAGAAAGAAAGAGAATTATTAATGAGAGGGAAGTTAAGATGATTTATTTAGCTACAAAGACCCATCAAGTATTTAATTATTATAGGAATTTATTTTATAGAGAGGGTATGAAGAAAATTACCTTGGAAATTTTAAATCAATTAACTCCTAGGAGCTTGGCTATCTGGGTTTGTGATGATGGGAGTTACAATAATAAGCAAGGGTATATTGTTTTATGTACTAATTCTTTTTCTTTTGAAGAGCATAAATTAATGAAAGAGTTCTTTAATAAAAAATTTGGATTAGATCCAACAATAGGTTTTAGAGATGGAAAATATTATTATTTAAGGTTTAAGCAAGAAGATACAGGAAAGTTAATAAACATTATTGAACCTTTTATACCCAATTCAATGCTCTATAAAATTGGAGGAAATAAATAATGGCTGCTAAGAAAGACTACGGTGCTGGTTCTATAAAAGTGCTTGAGGGTTTAGAAGGCGTCAGGAGGCGTCCCCGCAATGTATATAGGTGGAACTGGAAAAGAAGGCTTACACCATTTAATTTACGAAGTTGTTGATAATTCTGTAGATGAAGCTTTAGCTGGATTTTGTAATGAAATAGTTGTTATTTTGAATAAAGATGGTTCCGTAACAGTGGAAGATGATGGTAGGGGTATTCCTGTTGAAAGACATAAACAGTTTAAGATGCCTGCTGTTGAAGTAGCACTTACTAAATTACATGCAGGAGGTAAATTTGATAAAGATTCTTATGCAATTTCAGGTGGTTTGCATGGGGTTGGTATTTCTGTTGTTAATGCGCTTTCAAAAAAGCTTAAAGTTGAGATAAGAAGAGATAAAAAAATCTATAGTCAGGAATATTCTCGTGGAAAATCAACGAGTAAATTAAAAGTAGGTGGAAAGTCAACAAAAACAGGAACTACAATTACTTTTTGGCCAGATGAACAAATATTTCCTTCTGTTGCATTTGATTATAAAGTACTTGAAACAAGATTTAGAGAAATAACTTTTTTGAATGCAGGATTAAAAATAAAATTAATTGATGAAACAAAGAATAAAATACAGGAATTTTTTTCAGCTGGGGGATTAGTTGAATTTGTTAAATGGGTAAATAAATCAAAAGAAGTTTTACATCCTAAACCTGTTTATTTTAAGAGAGAAGGAAATAAGCAAGGAGTTGTTGAAATTGCTATCCAATATAATTCTGGTTATAATGATTCTATTTTTGGATTTGTTAATACTATTAATACTGTTGAAGGTGGAACTCATATTTCTGGTTTTAAAACTGCTTTAACTCGTGTTATAAATGATTATGGAAAGAAAAAAGGAATGCTAAAAAATGGGGAATCCTTATCAGGAGATGATGTTCGTGAAGGGCTTGCGGCTATTGTTAGTGTTAAAATGCCTGAACCTCAATTTGAAGGACAGACAAAAACAAAATTAGGAAATTCAGAAATGAAGGGGTTTGTTGATTCAATTGTTACAACTGCTTTATCGGAGTTTTTTGAAGAAAATCCTACTGTTGCAAAGAAGATTACTATGAAAGCACTTGATTCTGCTAAAGCTAGATTAGCTGCTAAGAAAGCAAAAGATTTAGTTAGAAGGAAAAATGCATTTTCAGTTGGGGGGCTTCCAGGGAAATTAGCTGATTGTTCTAATAAGAAAGCAGATAATACTGAATTATATCTTGTAGAGGGTGAAAGTGCAGGGGGTTGTTTTTCTGGAGATACAAAGATTGCTTTAGTTGATGGGAGAGACTTAAGTTTTAAGGAATTAATAGAAGAAGAGAAAATAGGAAAGGAAAATTTTTGTTATACTATAAAAGAAAATGGCAGAGTAGGTGTTGAAAGTATAAGAAACTCTAGAATAACTAAAAAAAATGCCCAAGTTATTAAAATTATTTTGGATAATAGTGAAGAAATAACTTGCACTCCTAATCATAAATTTATGTTGAGGGATAATAGTTATAAAGAAGCAAGAAATTTAACTCCTGAGGATTCTTTGATGCCTTTGAATAAAAAATTTTCCAAAATTGGGGGAAGAATAACTTTAGAGGGATATGAAATGATTTGGGATAGAAATTTATGGATGTTTACACATGTATTGTCAGATAGGTATAATTTGGAAAAAGATAATTATCTTGAGAGACAAGGATCTCACAAGCATCATATTGATTTTAATAAGTTAAATAATAATCCAACTAACATCATTAGAATGCAAAAAGAAGATCATTTAATACTTCATACAGAGCATCTGAAAAAAACATTGCATAGGGAAGATGTTAAAGAAAAAGCTAGGATGGCGCATAGAACTCAAGAGTATAGAAAGAAAATGAGCAATTGGGCAAAGCAACCAGATGTCAACGAAATGCTTTCTAAAAGGGCAAAGAAGCAATGGGAAAGTAATGAATATGAGTTATTTATGGTACAGAAGTTTAAAGAATTTTGTGAAAATAATCCAGAATATGTAGAATTAAATAAAGCCATTCTTGATAAAGCGCAAAAAGAATATTGGGCTAACCCTGAGAATAGAAAAAAAGCTTCTGAAAAAGTTAAAGCCTTTTTTAAAGAAAATCCTGATGCAAAAGTATATCTTTCTAATTTAGCAAAAGAACAATGGAAGAATCAGGATTTAATTGAATGGAGAATACAAAAAACAAAGGAACAATGGACTCCGGAATTTAGAAGGAAAAGGAAAACTGCTTTGAATAAAACTTACTATGATAAGACAATTAAATTAATGAAAAAGACCTTGGAGGAAGATAATTCTTTAGAAAACTTTGATAAGATTAGGATTCAAAATAGAAACAAATCTGTTTTAAGTATGGAAACTTTTTGTAATAGATATTTTGATAATGATTCTGAACAAATGTTGGAGAGCGTTAAGAATTATAATCATAAAATAAAAAGAATTATTTCATTAAATGAAAAAATTGATGTGTATGATTTAGAGGTTCCAGGGACTCATAATTTTGCTTTAGCTTCTGGAGTTTTTGTGCACAATAGTGCCAAAATGGCTCGTAACAAAGAAATGCAAGCGATTCTTGGACTGAAAGGTAAGATATTAAATGTTGAAAAATCAAGTCCTTCTCGTGCTTTATCTAGTGAAGAAATTGCAAATATGATTACTGCAATTGGAACTGGTGTTGGTGAAAGTTTTGATATTGAAAAATTAAGATATAATAAAGTAATTATTATGACTGATGCAGATGTTGATGGGGAACACATTAAAACATTATTATTAACTTTTTTCTTTAGATTTATGCCTCAATTAATTGAAAATGGAAATATATATGCTGCAATGCCTCCTTTGTTTAGAGTTAGAAAAAGAGTAGATAGATATGTTTATTCAGAAGAAGAATTAAAGAAAGTTGTTAAGGAATTAAATGTTTTAGAAGGTGGAGTAACTCGATTTAAAGGTTTGGGTGAAATGAGTGCGAATCAACTTTGGGATACTACTATGAATCCTAAAACTAGAAAACTGAAAAAGATTTATATTGAAGATGCTTTACAAGCGGACCAAGTATTTAGTATGCTAATGGGAGATGATGTTCAAGCTCGTAAAGAGTTTATACAAGAGAATGCTAAGGAGGCTGATTTAGATATATAAAATAATCTTTTTAAAAAAGATTAGGCAAAACCAGAGATTAAAAAAATGGCAAAGAAAAATAGGAAATTTTCAAAGCCACTTTATAGGATATAAAATGGCAAAGAAAAAAGCAAAATTATCAACACCTGCGTGGATTATTGGAGGATTTGACAGCGAAGCTGATTATAATAAATCCAAAGGAATTACAAAAGAAAAAAAGGAAGGAAAAGTTTTCAAGATTAAAGAATGTCCTAAATGTGAAAGTGATCAAATTGGGCTTGTTTTGAGTAATTCTGATTCAGAAGAAGGTGGAGGAAAAGAATGGGAATGTCGTAAGTGTAGTTGGACTGGTTCAGATGTTATTGAAAAAAATTTAACAGAAGATGAATTTATGAAATATTTAGATGATAAAGGGGAGGCAGTAGCATGACACCAAACATAGACGAAAAAAGAATTGAAGAAAAGGAAAGAGGAATAATCCAAACAGAAATAACAGCTGAAATGAAGAAAGCTTATTTGGATTATGCAATGAGTGTAATTGTTTCTCGTGCAATTCCTTCTATTGAAGATGGTGTAAAACCTGTTCAGAGAAGAATTCTTTATGCAATGCATCAAATGGGTTTAAAATCTAATACTCAAACTAAAAAATCAGCAAGAGTAGTTGGTGAGGTTATGGGTAAGTACCATCCACATGGGGATAGTTCTATTTATGAGGCAATGGTTAGAATGTCTCAGGATTTTTCATTAAGATATCCTTTGGTTTTTGGACAGGGTAATTTTGGAAGTATTGATGGGGATAGTGCGGCTGCTATGCGATATTGTGTAACAGGAGATACCCTTATTTTAACAGATAAAGGGATTTTACCAATAAGTGAAATCTCTTCTAAAAAAGAAACAAAGATTAATATGAAGATTTTATCTTATGAAGGTAAAGAGAATTTGGCTTCCAAATTTTTTAATTCTGGTAAACACAAGACAATTAAGATTTTAACAAAAGCAGGTTATGGTCTTGAAGGTTCATACAATCATCCTGTTTTGGTTTGGAATATTGGAGAGGATTTTAAGCCAAGAATCTCATGGAAACTTTTGGAAGAATTAGAAGAAAGTGATGTTCTTGTTCTTAATAGAAACCATGGTTTATTTTCCAAGGAGATTTATGATTTAAAGAATTATTCTCCTAGAACAGGTTTTAGGAATAATATTCAACTTCCTTCTAAGATGAATAATGATTTAGCCTTTTTATTGGGTGCGTTAGTAAGTGAAGGAAGTTTTCACAACAAACAAATTTTATTTAATAATAAAGATGTGGAATTTTATAACAAAGTAAAATCAATTATCTTATCTCAGTTTAAGGGTGTTCAATTATATGAAAGGAAAATAAAGGGAGATTGTACTGAGTTAAGCATTTATGAACAAAAAGTTGTTATGTTTTTACAAAATATAGGTTTGAAGAGTGTAAAATCTCATGAAAAAGAAATACCTTTTTCAGTATTAGAGTCTAAGAAAGAACACATTAAAAATTTTCTAATTGCATTATTCGAAGGAGATGGAAGTGTGCAGAATATTGTTGATAAGAGGCATGGGGGAAAATCTATTCAATTATCTTATGATTCAAAGAGCGATATTTTGATTAAACAAATTAAAAATGTTTTAATGAATTTTGGAGTTGTTTCTAATAATCCTCATAAAGACAAAAGAAATGGTTGTTTAAAATTATATTTTTCTTCTCATGAGAATATTAATAGATTTTACGAAGAAATAGGATTTTTTTCAAAGAGAAAACAAAATTTATTGAAATCAATAAAAAATTTAAATTCTACAAGATTGAGCAAGACTGATTTTATTCCTTTTTTGAATGATTATTTAAGAATGAAATATGAATCACAATTTATTATTAAAAATAATTTTGATAGATATAATTCTTTAATTAAAAATTATGCTTCTCTTGTGAAGATTATTGATAAACAGGATAAGATTCTGGTTGATTGGATATTAAAGAATAGATTTTATTTTGATCAGTTAGTTAGTATTGAGAAGACAAAAAAACCAAAGACTGTCTATTCTGTTAAAGTTAATAGTAAATGCCATTCGTTTATTGCTAATTCATTTGTGAACCACAACACAGAAGCTAAGCTTGAAGCAATTTCAGCCGAGTTATTACAAGATATAGATAAAGAGACAGTTAAATTTGTTCCAAATTATGATGGGTCTGTACAAGAGCCAAAATTATTACCTGGTAAGCTTCCTACTTTAATGTTAAATGGAGCTACTGGTATTGCTGTTGGTATGGCTACTAATATTCCTCCACACAATATTGTTGAGGTTTGCGATGCTATTATTGCTTATATTAAGAAACCAAAAATAACTTTTGAAGAACTTACTGAAATTGTTACTGGTCCTGACTTTCCTACTGGTGGGAGTGTGACTGGAGACATGCTTGAGCTATACAAGACAGGTAGGGGAAAGATGATTATGAGGGGTAAAACAACAATAGAGACTCTTAAGAAAAAAGAAGCAGTTATTATTACCGAAATTCCCTATATGTTAAATAAATCAACATTAATAGAACAAATTGCCAAGTTAGTTGCTGATAAGAGAGTTAAAGATATTTCTGATTTACGTGATGAAAGTGCCAGAGGGAAAATAAGAATTGTTATTGAATTAAAGAAAGATGCTAATCCTAAGTTTATTATTAATTCTTTGTATAAATATACTAGATTGCAAGATAGTTTTAATGTAAATTTCTTAGCATTACATAACAACCAACCTCAAGTTATGAATTTAAAACAAGTACTTGATGCATATGTTTCTCACAGAAAATTAATAATTACTAATAGAACAAAATATGAGCTAAAGAAAGCAAAAGAAAGACAAGAAATTGTTGAAGGGTTGTTAATAGCATTAAAAGATATTGATGGAGTAATTAATTTAATTAAGAAATCAAAGAGCAAGACAGAAGCAGAAGAAGGGTTAATGAAGAAATATAAATTAACAAAGAAACAAGCAAATGCTGTTCTTGAAATTAAATTACAACAATTAACTTCATTAGAAGTTGATAAACTTAAGAAAGAAGCTAAAGAACTTAAAGAAAAGATTAAGGATTTGGAAACTATTCTGGGGGATATTAAAGAGGTTCTTAAGATAATTACTAAGGAAGTTAACGAATTAAAGAAAAATTATGGAGATGCTAGAAGAACAACAGTATTAAAGAATATTAAAGAAATTAAAGAAAAAGATTTAGTTCAAAAGAAAGAAGTTGTTGTTACAATTACTGATAAAGGATATTGTAAGAGAATGGATGTTCAATCTTACAGAGAACAGAAGCGAGGTGGTAAAGGTGTTATCGGAAGTAATCTAGCTACTGGTGATTTTGTTAAACAATTAATTACTTGTTCAACTCATGATTATTTAATGTTCTTTACTTCGCGTGGTAGACTTCTTTGGTTGAAGACTTATGATATTCCTGCTGCAGAGAAATATAGTAAAGGAAGAGCAATAAATAATATGTTAAGTTTGAAAGATGAAACAATTACAAGTGTGATTTCTGTATCTAATTTTGAGGATAGTTTATTCATGGCAACTAAACTTGGGCAGGTTAAGAGAATTTCATTAAATCACTTTTCTAAACCTAGAGCAAGTGGAATAAAAGCAATTAATTTACCTAATGATAATTCTGATTTCTTAATTGGTGTTGAAGTTGTTAAGAAAGGACAAGAGATTTTACTTGCAACACAAAAAGGAAAAGCAATTAGGTTTAATTCAGGTGATGTACGTGAAATGGGTCGTGCTAGTTATGGTGTTACAGGAATTAAGTTGGATAAGGAAGACAAAGTTGTTTCTATGGAAGTTCTTTCAACTGCTGCTGTTATTACAATTACTGAAAAAGGATATGGTAAGAGAACAAGTGTTGTTGATTATAGAAAAACAGCAAGAGCTGGAAAAGGAGTAATTAATCTTAAAGTAACAGATAAAACAGGAGAAGTTGTTACAACTGTTGCTGTTAATGACAAAGATGGAATAATTATTACAACTGCTAAAGGAATTGTTATTAGAACACCACTTACAAACATCCGTGTTATGGGAAGAGCTGCTCAAGGTGTTAGAATTGTTAAACTTCAACAAGGAGATAAAGTAACTGATTTAACAAAGATTGTTGATACAGAAGATCTTCCTAATGGTGATGGTGAAGAATAAATTTTTAAAATAGTTAAAACATAACTCCTGGAGGAGGTGTTGGAGGGGTCATGTCATATTTTTTTAAAACTAACTCATAATTATTTTCTTTACAAAATTCATTTATTGCGGTATATTCTTTTCTTGGTTTTTTGTTTAGGTTCCATTCTTTAAAAGATTCATTAAAATGAATAATTGTTTTTCCCTCACTATCTACTGTTACTTCGTAAAGGGGAGCTATAAATACTGGCCCATATCTTGCTCTTCCTATTGTTCCTTTTAAAAAAATAGGTTCTTCAACTACTTCTTTTATATCGCTTGCAATTTTGACTAAATTATTCATAAATTTCCTACCACAAATCTATTTTTAAGTATTATTATACTAGAATCACCAAATATCTAACTTATTTTTATTGTTGTTTTCAAAGTTTTCTTGAGTTTTAATATATTTTTTTGTTGTTGGAAAATCGTTGAGGTTTGTTTGGCTGATAAATGTTTGATGTGTTGAGTTGGGATTGTGTGCTGGGCACATTCCTTTGAATTCACACCAATTACAAAGTATCATTGGTTTGAAAGGGAAATCTTTTGTTGCTTCAATTTTTCTTATTAATGCTTTTGTATCGTCTTTTAATTTAGCTAGTTGTTCATTAGTTCTTCTAGAAACTATTTTTGTATCATGTGCTAAATAATGCCAAACAAGTGCCACTTCTTTATCCTGACCATATAATTCTTTTATTGCAATTGAGTAAAGTGCTAATTGTCTATCCTCATCCATTTTTGCTTGACTGGGTAGGGTGTTTGCTGTTTTATAATCATGAACTTCATATTCATTTGTTTCAATGTTATGAACTAATCTATCTATGAACCCTTGAAGCTTAGTATCTTTATCAAGCTCTATAACAATCTTTTTTTCACATTCAATTGTTCCATCTTTGAATGGAGCATGTTTTTTGAAATAATTTAGTAAAAATTCAACACCTTTATTGAAATAATCTTTAGCATTAAGCTGTTTCTTAACAATTAATATAGCATCTGTATATGATTCTTGCCATTTAATTGCATAAAAAGTTATTATGTCATCTACTGTAAACTTTTTTTGAGGGTTTTCTTTTATTGTATTATATATCCATTCTAATGTATCGTGCACTGAACTTCCTAGGTGTAATTCTATTGTCTTTTCAATATCAGGACGTATTTTATCAATATATCTTAGTTTATACTTAAATGGACATTGTTCAAAACTTGATAATTTAGAATGTGAATAAAAAGTCACCATGTAGGGTTAAAATTAATTAGGGGTTATAAATGTTATTGTGATAAAATTAGAATTTTGTTAGGTGTTTGTGTAAAGGATGTTTATTATCTAGGTAATAAGGGCATTTTATGTAAAATGCTTTTTGGTTATATTAATTTATTATGGGCTCTATTTTAAGAATTATTATTATTCACTTGTTTCTTCTTCAGAAACATCTTCTCTAACATCTCTAGCTAAGAATCCCCACCAAGAATATCTTTGCTTTATAATAGAACCTGTTTCAGCATCTACTTGTGTGTGCATTTTTTCTTTAACAGGGATTATCCAGAATAATCTTGCTCTTTTTTTCCCTTGTATTTCATAGTATCCATCTTCATTTAATGTAATGTTCTCATCTGTGAAGTTAATTCTTTTTCTATTTCTTTGATTTTCTTTAATTCTTTCTTGTAGTTTTTGTCTTGCCACTTCACTTGCTTGGTCGGGTAGAATTATTTTCTTTGTTTGATTTCCTCTGAAAACTCCAAATACTTGCCCATCTTCTGATTTAAATAATTGAACCATTGTAGACATATTTACATTTTTAACCTGAACAATTGTATTTCCTGAACTCCCAGCACGAATAATCATTTCCCTAGAACCATTTGCAAAAGTACATTTCATTCCAGCCCCTGTGCAAACGCAATTATCTGGGCAAGTTCCATTTGCTTGTTGAATTCTATATTCAAGCCTATTTTTTGCTTGAATTACGTGTTGAACTTGGATTGCTTTTCTTTCTTGGACATTTTCTCTTATTTGGGTTGGGCTAGGTTTTATTTGTCTTTCATTATTTTCACAAAATTTTCCATTCCAACACTTATCTTGTCCACAATCGCAACTATCTGTTATTGCTTGTGTACACATTAATGGGTCTTCTGGATCTTGTCTTTCGTAAGCACATGAATCTGCGCACCCATTATTGAATGTTGTCCAAGTTCCCCCCTTCTTTACACAAATATCTTCTATTGAAGTGTCGGTGGACATATTTGTAACAGAATCATTTGTTTCATTAGTATTGTTATCAGCCAATACAGCTCCCATCGCGAATAAGAAACTTGCCACAATTAAAAATACCATAACTCTTTTCATATTTCATATAATAATATAGGGTTTATAAAATTTCACCAAAACCGATTAATCTCCAATGATTATCAATATTTCTTGCAATACCCACATTATCTCCTTTTATTGCAACAATTGGTATATTTAATGAGAGTTCAATTTCATCTTCATGAACTTTTTCAACAATCCCAACTGTAATTGTTGTATTTACTGAAAGCATTAGCATTTCTTTTGTTTTAATTGCTTCAACTTTTTGATGTTCTTCTGTTCCTAAAACTTCTTTGAACATTTCTTTTTTTATTTTAATCTTGTAAGTTATGTCTGGAAGGTTTCCTTTTGTTGAAACAACACACCCTGTTAATGAATCTGTTTTTGCTAAGAAAGGATCAAGATTTGTTTCAATTGAAATGCTTGAACCTGGTTCTACTTCTTTTAGTTTTTCAGAACCTTTGTTTAATGAAATTATTTTTGTTGTTAATGGTTTGTAAGTTGCTTGGTTATTCTTTTTTGCATATAATCCTGGTTTAATCTCAATTTCATCCCCTACTTTTAATACTCCTTTTTTTAAAATTCCCCCTAAAACTCCTCCATTTAGGTTTTCAATTTCTTTTCCAGGTTTATTTATGTCAAAACTTCTAGCAACTAAGAAAATAGGTTTTGATTTTGTGTCTCTTTCTGGAATTTTTACTTTTGCTATTTCTTCAAGTATTTTATCTATTCCAACCCCCTGTTGTGCAGAGATTGGAATTATTGGGCAGTTTTCTACCTTTGTTCCTTTTACAAACTCCTTTATTTTTTTATAGTTTTCAAGTGCTTGTTCTTTTGAGACTAAATCAATTTTATTTTGAACAATTATTAGGTTGTTAATTCCTTTTGCTTGTAAAGCAGTAAAATGTTCTTGTGTTTGGGGTTTTATTCCTTCATTAGCAGCTATTACTAATATAGCAGCATCCATTGTTGCAGCACCTGAAAGCATTGTTGCCATTAACATTTCGTGTCCTGGTGCGTCAATAAAAGAAACATATCTTTCTGGTTTACCTTTTCCTTTTACATTATACTCTTTCCCATCTTTACATATGATTAAATCTGCATATCCTAATTTTATTGTGATTCCTCTCTTTAATTCTTCTGAGTGAGTGTCTGTGAATTTACCTGTTAGTCTACTAAGTAAGGTTGTTTTTCCGTGGTCAATGTGTCCAACAACACCAATATTTATTGAAGGTAAATCTTTTGTTTTATTTGTCATTTTTTTGGTTTGGAAACCTTTTTGAAAGGTTTATTTGTCATGGAATTTAATGATTGGGGCGGTTTATAATGTTTTTGATTGCAATAATCTTTATTAAAAAGAGCTTCATTTTTTTTGGATGGATTTGTTTAAACCTTCTGAGAAAGTATGCAAAATGATTTCTTCTTCAGGGGAAAAAATTCGGAGAACTTACGAGGCTTATCCCTTTGGAGATCCTAGAGAGATGTTGGAGTTTACCGGTCTCTATGTTGTTGGTTTACTTGAGAAACTAAGGGAATTTTATCTGATTGGAGATGGAGAAAATAGAGAGAGGTTGAACGTTAATGAAATTTCACACGTTGTTAATGAACTTTTTAAAAATTGGGCAGACCATTCTCCGGAAGGTTCAAATCTTTATACAGGGTTGTTTTTGGGGGATTTGGGTGTTTGTTATGGTTTTCAAGATGAAGGAGATTTTTTTAAAAATCCAGAAATAAAAAACAAACTTGAGAATAAAATCTTAATAGAAGATTTTAATAAAAATTCGAGAGAAGAATGCAATCATAACGAGGGATTTAATGAATATGTTTTTCCTTATACAGAATTAATAGAAGTTGATTCAGAAAAGGGAATTTTTTATGGTGTTCAATTGAGAGAAAACATAATTGCTCCAGAAGGAACAAAGAATGGTTCTAGTTATTTTTATAATTTGAGGGAGAAAAAAGGTTTGGGTTAATAAGAATTATTCTTTTTTCTTCTCTTCTGTTTCAGGAGCTTTATTTTGGTCTGGAAAAACTTCTGAAAGTTTTTTCTTTCCTTCTTTAAGAATTTTTAAATTTATTTGTGAAGTTTTATCTGAAAGAACTTCACCTCGCACTTTTTTCCTCATTCTTAATCCACGTGGTGTTGGATTTGAACGTTTCTTTTTTCCTTCAAATTTTTGTCTTTTACGCATACCTTTTCCATATCTTAATAATACTTTTTTTACTGAGAATCCTTCAACACCTTTCATATGTGTAAATCCTGTTTTATCTGAAGCACCTGTAATTTCAAATTCATATCCATCTAAATCTTCTGAAATTGCTTTGCCTGGCAACATATCGTGTAATTTTTTACCATCTACTGCTTCTGAATCTGCTTCTAGCTTGAAAGTCTTTCCTTCTTTAGTTGCTATATTTATTTTATAAGGCATGGGAATTAATAACTGAAATGGTTTAAAAAGGTTTGGGAGGGGTTTTCTATTGTATTAATATATAACAATAATGCTTATAAATTGATTATAATATAATTTGTATATGACTACAATAAGATTTGAGCCTAGTTTAGATAAACTAAATAAAATTAATAATTATCTTTCTCAAAATAAATCTTTTCTTGAAGGGCAAGTTACGCATATTGGAACAGGAAAATCTTCTACTGGACAGAAAAAGAATTTTGGACTTCATAAAGCAGATGAACCTAATTTAAATCTTGGATGTAATTTTTATAGGTTTGGAAATGTTACATTAGAGCTTCCTGAAAAAGGAGAAATAGGTTATCTTCATATGCATGGTAAACGTATGGGGCAGATTAATAGACATTATAAAAAGTTAGAAAAATTAGCTGAAGCAAACAAGTAAATTTCCCCCACCAAAACCTTTATAACATCACATGTTTTAAGGAAATTATAATAATGAAAAAGAAAGTAAACAAGAATTATAGTAAAAATACAAAAAAGACTGATAAATTCTCAAAAAATACTGAAGTTAGGAAAATATTAATAAAAAATGTTAGCGAAGCAAAAGGCAGAGTTTCTATTATAGCAAGAATTAATAGGGTTGTTCAAACAGGCGGACCTACAATATTTATGGTTTCAGATGGAACTGGAAGTTTAGCAATAAAGGGTTTCATAAAACCAGGTGAAAGAGCTTATCCTGAAATTGAAGAAGAAAGCATTGTTAAGGCAGTGATTGAGATTGGTGAATTCAGAGGAGAGGTTGAAGGAGAAGTTAGAAATATGTACGAACTTTCTGGAAACCAGAAACAGGAATTTTTAAGATCAATTGAAGAGATAGAAAGGGAGAGGGCCAAGGTAACTCAAGATAGTTTTTTAGTTAAGAGTAAAATTTTAGATAAATTAAAGAAGGATTTCATTAAAGCTGCTACTGAGATTAGATTAGCTATTATTCAAGACCGTCCTATTGTTGTAAGACATCATAATGATGCAGATGGTTATAGTTCTGGTTTTGCATTAGAAAGAGCGATTTTACCTTTAATTGAAAAACAACATAGTTCTGAAAAAGCTGCTTGGGAATTTTTCCAAAGAGCTCCTTGCGCTGCTCCTTTTTATGAAATAGATGATTCTATAAGAGACACTGCAAATTCTTTGAGAAATGTTGCAAAGTTTTCAAATAAAATGCCATTAATTATAATTGCAGATAATGGTTCAAGTGAGCAAGATTTAATGGCTATTAAACAAGGAAAAATTCATGGAGCTGATTTTATTGTTATAGACCACCATGGTTTTGATAAAGATGTTATTTCTGCTGAAGTTAAAGTTCATATTAATCCTTTTTTAGTTGGAGAAGATGGTGGACATTTTTCTGCTGGAATGCTTTGCTCTGAAATTGCAAGATTTATTAATCCTGATGTTGAAAATATTTCACAAATTCCTGCAATGGCTGGATTTGCAGATATGATTCATTTAGGAAATCCAGAAGTAATGGAACAATATTTGAAAATTGCTGAAAAAGAAGGATATACAAGAAAACTATTGAGTGATATTTCATTAGTTACTGATTATGTTTCTACACGAGTTAGATTTATGGAAGTTAGAGAATATATTGAAGTATTATTTGGAGAACCAAGAGATAAACAAAAAGAATTAGTTGGTTTAATGGCTCCCTATATTAGAGATTTATATGATAAAGGATTAGCAATGGGTAAATCAAATGCAGTAATTGAAAAAATTGGAAAAGCAACACTTCAAATGATTGATGTTGATGAAACTTTTCCTGGATTTGGATTTGTTCCTAGACCAGGACTTGCAATTGAATTAGTTCATGATGATTTACATCATGCTGGAAAGGTTGATGCTTTAGTTACTGCTGGAGTTATGAGAACAGCAATATCATTTAGAGCAACAGATGAAGCAAACTTTTCTGTTCATGAATTAATTGAATTTATTGGAAAAAAATGCCCTGAATGTTTTGTTGGTGGTGGTGGACATAAAAACGCAGGTTCAATTAATTTTTTACCTTACAAACAAAAAGAAGTTTTGAAGTTGTTGAAAGAGTTTGTTAGGAAACGATAAATTAAAGTTTATTGTTTTCTAAGAGAGGCCATTTCTTCATTAGTTCTTAAAATACCTTCATATTTTTGAACCATTGACTTTTGAGATTCATAGTTTTGTAAAAGTTCAATAAATTCTTGAGATTGTATTGTTTCTCCATTCTCTATTGCTTTATTATACTTTCTTTCAATTTTATTTAGATCTCTATTTTCTTTTTTTAAGATTTTTTGAGTTATCTCATATTCTTTTCTATCTAGTTGGTTATGTATCGTGGAATATTTTTGTGTTGCACAACTTCCAAGTAAGAAAGTTGAAAGTACGCCAATTCCTATTTTTTTTGTTAAATTTTTCATTTGTTTTTATCTCTTTTGATCACTCTTAATTGTGATTAATCAGATAGTTTTTCTAAGTCATTATACTATTTAAACCTTTCTATTTGTTACTACTATCTAATTAATACTATCCTTATCTTTTAGAAAAAAAGAATGTCAGAATGTTTGTGAATAGGAATAAGAAGATGGTTGTTAATTATTGCTTTTATTTATCCTCTTTTTTTAAAAAGTTTAATAAAATATAAAATCTCTTTTAATAAAATGATGGAACAACAAGTTATTTTAGTTGATGAAAATAATAAAGAAATTGGTGTTGAGGAAAAAATAAAAGCTCACCAAGAAGGCAAACTTCACAGAGCATTTTCTATTTTTGTTTTTAATTCTAAAGGAGAATTATTGATTCAACAAAGAGCTAAAACAAAATATCATTCTGAGGGTTTGTGGTCTAACACTGTTTGTAGTCATCCAAGACCAAATGAAACTTATTTTCAAGCAACCCATAGAAGATTAAGGGAAGAAATGGGTTTTGATTGTGAACTGAAGAAATTATTTTGTTTTATTTATAATACAGGTTTTCAAAATGGATTAATTGAAAATGAATATGATTGTGTTTTTATAGGAAAATTTGATGGAACTCCAAAACCAAATCCTCAAGAGATTATGGATTACAAGTGGGTTTCAATGAAAGAACTAAGAGATGATATAATTTCCAATCCCAATAAATATTCTGTTTGGTTAAAGATAGCTTTGGAGAAGATTGAACCTTCGCATGTAGATGATTTAATAAAATAATGATTTAGATAACTTTATTAATTAACCAGATTTATTCTAAACATGACAAAAAAAGATGATGATGTAGTAATTAATTTGAAAGGTGTTGCAAAACATTATCAAATGGGAGATGAGGTTGTTAAGGCAGTTGATGGCGTAGATGTAACTGTTAAGAGAGGTGATTTTGTCGCTGTAATGGGTCCAAGTGGGAGTGGTAAAAGTACTGCTATGAATTTAATTGGAAGTTTAGACGTTCCAACAAAAGGAAGTATTTTTTTAGATGGGATTGATATTTCTGTTCTTGGGGAAAGTGATTTAGCCCAATTAAGAGGGAAAAATGTGGGATTTATTTTTCAACAGTTTAATTTAATTCCAACACTAACTGTTAAAGAAAATATTATGTTGCCTATGAATCTGCAAAATCTTGATGAAATTGAAAGAGAGGACCGTGTTTTGGAGATTTTGAAAAAAGTTGATTTACTTGATAGAGCTGATCATTATCCTAATCAAATTTCAGGAGGACAACAACAAAGAGTTGCAATTGGCAGAGCACTTGCGAATGATCCTGGAGTTATTTTAGCTGATGAACCAACTGGAAATTTAGATAGTAAAACAGGTTTAATGGTTATGGATGTTTTGAAACAACTTAATGAAGAGGGGAAAACCATTGTTATGGTTACTCATGACCCTAATCTTGCAAAAACTTATGCTAATACTATTTATTGGCTTAAAGATGGTAAAGTTGAGAAAGTTACTAGAAAGAGAGGTAAGTGAGGATGAACTACTTTATTTTTGCACTAAAAAATTTAAAAAGAAAAGGAATTCGTAGTTGGTTGACCTTGCTTGGGGTTTTTGTTGGGGTCATGGCTGTTGTTGCGTTGGTTAGTTTAGGAAATGCATTACAAGTTGCTGTCACATCTCAATTTGGAATTGCTCAAACAGAAATAATAACAATCCAAGCAAGTGGAACTGCATTTGGTCCTCCTGGTTCAGGGGCTATTACTCCTTTAGATATTAAAGATGCAGAAGCTATTGAAAAATTAGGTAGTGTTGAAAGAGCAGTCCATAGAAAAATGGAGTCAGGAAAATTAGAATATAATGATAAGGTTGTTTTTGGAATTTCTACTAATATTCCTTCTGGAGACGACAGAGATTTTATTTATGAGCAACTAGGAGATCAACTTGAATTTGGAAGGTTTTTAGATGATGGGGAAGTTGGAAAAGTTTTTCTTGGATATAATTTTTATGCAAATAAAGTTGGTTTAGATAAGGCAGTAATTCCAGGTAGAACTGTTTTAATTGATGATAAAGGATTTGTGGTTGTAGGCATTTTAGCTAAACAAGGTAGTTTCATCTTCGATAATATGGTTTATATGAATGATGCAGATATGAAAGATTTATTTGACTATGATGATGAGGTTGATATGATAGCTGCTCAACCAAAGAATAAAGATGAAATGGATAAAACAAAAGAAGATATTGAGAAGTTAATGAGAAAGCGTAGAGATGTTAAAGTTGGTGAAGAAGATTTCCAGGTTTCAACACCAGAAGCTGCTTTAGAAAGTGTTAATAGTATTTTAGGAGGAGTTAAGATATTTATTGCATTGGTTGCAGGAATTTCAATATTTATTGGTGCAATTGGAATTGTTAATACAATGACTACTTCTGTTTTAGAAAGAAAAAAAGAAATTGGAATTATGAAAGCAATTGGAGCAAGAAATTCTCAAATATTTTTACAGTTTTTTGTTGAATCAGGAATGTTAGGCCTAGTTGGAGGTGCAATAGGAGTTATCTTTGGGGTTGCATTTGGATATTTCGGAACAGTTGCAATTAATAATTTTGTAGGAGCAGATATTAAACCTGCTATTGACTTTGGATTAATATTTTTCTCTTTATTAGGAAGTTTCCTAATTGGAGGAATTGCAGGAATTGTTCCAGCAATGCATGCAGCTAAACAAAATCCAGTTGAGGCGTTGAGAGGATGAAATGAAAATAAGAAAAGCAAGGAAAAGAGATTTTAAGGAAATGGCAAAGATTTATGTGGAAGGGTTTTCAGAGCCTCCATATAGTGAAGGATGGACAATTAGTAAAGCAATAAAAAAATTAAAGATTTTTTCAAAGTATTGTGATATTTGGGTATCAGTTATAGATAAAGAAATAGTTGGACTTTTTGTTGTTAATCCTAGTCATTGGTTAATTGGAGAAAGCGTTTTTGGCGAAGAGATGGCAATTAAAAAAGAATTTAGGGGAAAAGGAGTTGCAACTAAGTTACTAAAATTTGTTTTTGAATATTATAGGGGTAAAGGATATAAGGATTATTTTGCAGTTGTTCTTGAAGGTTCTACCTCAAAAGAGATGCATAAATCTTTAGGTTTTGAAAAATGTAAAAAGGAGTTTATGTGGGAGAAAGAACTATGATACTTGACAAAGAAAACATAAATTATTCCTTGAGGAATTTGAAGCAACGAAAAGGTAGAAGTTTCTTAACTGTGTTCTCAATATTAATTGGCATTGCAACAATTTTCATTTTCATTAGTTATGGTTGGGGACTTTATGCTTATACAGACTCCTTGGCATCTAGTTCATCTGCTGATAAAGTTTTAGTCATGGCAAAAGGAATGGGGGGAGCTACTGGAGGAGATAGTTCGTTTGCATTAACAAAAGATGATTTAGATGCAGTTGAAAAAGCATCTGGTGTTTATGAGGCCTCTGGAGTTTATATGCTGTCAGTTGAAATTAGTAAATCAAATGAATTGAAATATGCATATATGATGGCTTATGATCCTAAAAAACCCTTGATATTAGATTTGTTCCAGGCTGAACCAGAGAAAGGAAGATTTTTGCGTTCAGGAGATACAGGGGTTGTTCTTGGATATGGTTATTATGTGGATGAAAAGATTTTTCCTCGTGCTTATGAAATTAATGAAGTTATTGAGATTAATGGGGATAAATTAAGGATTATAGGATTTATGGAAAGTGTTGGAAATCCAGCTGATGATGCCAATATTTATATGACTAATGATAAATTTGAAGATTTGTTTCCTGAAAAAGAATCTTATGCCCAAATTATAGCTAGAGTTGATACTGACAATATGGCTCGTACTATAGATAATATAGAACGGAACTTACGTAAAGAAAGAGATTTAGAAAAAGGAAAAGAAGACTTTTTTGTTCAGAGTTTTGAAGAGATGCTTGAATCTTATGCTGGTGCAATAAACATTATTATTGGTTTTGTAATTTTAATTGCATTAATTTCTGTATTAGTTTCTGGAATTAATACTGCTAATACAATGATTACTTCTGTTCTTGAAAGATATAAAGAAATTGGTGTCTTGAAAGCAATTGGAGCAAGAAACTCTAGGATATTTACTATCTTTTTATTTGAAAGTTCATTCTTGGGATTAGTTGCAGGTGTTTTAGGAACCTTGATTGGTTTTGGACTTAGCTGGGCCGGGGGCAGAATTTTATTGAGCCAGGGTCTAGGATTTTTACAACCTTATTTTGCTTGGCAATTATTTGTGGGGTGTATTACATTTGCTGTTTTAACAGGAGCAATATCTGGTGTAATTCCTGCAATAAATGCTTCTAAAACAAATACTGTTGATGCATTGAGGTATGAGTAATTAGTTATTTTGAAATGCAATAATCCTTAAAAAGAAAGTTGTTTTTTGAATTTTTATGAGTGTAAGTTTTCATCTTCCTGGATATGGGGAAGCTCCTAAAGAAATTAAAGATAGATTTCCAAAAAAGCTAGAGGCTCTTACCCAGGTTCTTAAAACTAATCCTGATTTGGAAAGAGGAAGTTACACCTTTCTAGGAATGGGGGTTTTAACCTTTGAGCATGATTTTACAATAGAAAAAGTGGGTTCAATGGAATCTCGCTTAGTTGGCAGTGACCATAATAAAGTTCTCAAAAGAGAAGGGGTTAAAAAAGGAGGGATTTATGGAGAAGTTCCTAAAGAAGCAACACATTACTTTTTAGGAGAGGGTCATACAGAACAAGAATTATATATTAAAAAACCAGAAAATTCTTTTTCAAGAGATATTTTTCCAATAGCTTTTCTTAGATGAATAATTTTTATATAAATACTTAAAAATAATAACCGATTTGATTTAATATGTTAATAAGCATGTTGCCTGGTAGCTCTTATAGAAAAATTGAAAGGAGATATGGTGAGAGAGGGAAATATGTTTTAAGCCGTGTTTCTCCTTTGGCCGAAAGAATTATTTTTACAGGGGGAGCGTTAACTGCTTTTATTTATTGTTCTGCTTTAGATAAATATAGGAAAGGAAAAGAGATAGAATCTAATTTAGAAAAGGAAGCAGAAAATTTTGAACTTCCTAAAGAATCATTACTTTTACCTTAGAATTATTTTTTAATGATTGGTTATTTTCAACCTATATTTACCTACTATTTGAACTAAATCTTCATTATCTTGAAAAGTTGTTATTATTAGTTTTTTACCCAATTTGTTATCTTTCATGTGTTTTATTGAATCTAGGACTCCATTGTAAATATCTTTATTATTTTTGTATAATAATTGTAGGCATGTCTCTCCAGGTTTACAACCTCCATATATAACTTTTTTTGGATGTGGAATTCTTATTCCATTAAAAGAATCAGAAAGCTCTAATTCACTTCCACTAAAAGAAAGGGTTTTTTCTAAGAGATTTATGGTTATTGTTAAGTCTTCCATTCATTTCATAGATAGTCAAAGTATTTTATAAGATTTATTATAATAGAATTGTATTTTACTATTTAGAAGTGTGCTTTTTTTGTAAGTTCTTTTTCTTCTTAGCTTTCTTGATTCTACTCCAAACAATCCAAACAATAACTAATCCAGCTAATACATATGCCCAAATTGGTTGTTTCTTTGTTTCACCAGTTCTATCCATGAAATAAGAAGAATCAAACATTACTTCTTTTGTAATTTCTCTTCTAACATTAATAACGTCTGTATAAATCATTTTTACTTCTATTTTACCATCTTCCACTGTTGCTTCAAAATCAGCAGTTGTATATTCATTTGAGTCTAAATCTCCAATAACTTTTCTATTAGCTCCTTTTATTACGATATTTGGTTGTTTTGGTATTTCTAATGATAATGCTTCAATATCATTATCTTCAATGTTTAATATTTCGAATGTTAATGTTTTTGTTAGAGGATCATAATCCTTAACATAAATCTCAAAATCAGCGTGAGTGTTTTCAATGTTTAGGTTAAACTCTTTTAATTTTTCAACACCATCTGTTGAATATGAAATTTCTATTGGATTATCTCCATCAATTGCGTTTTCATTTATTAATATTTCATAAGGAGCAATGTAAAATGAGCTATATTTTCTACTATAAGTTCCTGAACGGATTTCAATTGGATTTTCTGTTTCTGGTCGTATGGAGAAAGGAAATTCTTCTTTAATTTGGAATGTAACAACCCCGCATCCTGGATTTGATAATCCATCTATTTGGAAAACCACTTTAACATAATCGCCTGGGTTAGCAGGATATGGGTCTTGATTAATTAGAGAGACACCTAATATACATCCTTCTGCAGCAACTAAACCAGAAAGTAAGACTACACTAAAAATTGCTAATGTAAATATCATGCTCTTTTTCATTTTAATATTATGAATTATTTGTTTTTAAATATTTGGATTGGTGTTTTTTTAATTTTTAGATTCAAGTTCCTCTTGAACCTGCCAGTCAAAAAGCCCTTCATCAGGGGCTCTCTTTAAATCTTCAATTTTTTGTTTATTACCATTTTTTATTTCATAAACTAATTCTAAATTATCTTTTTGTTCAGGATCATCAAAATCATATGTAGATATATAGGCGTTATCTAAGCTCAATTCAAACTCAGATTTTTTTAATCTTTTTTCTAATCTTTCTGCTTCTTTTATTTGGGGTTTTTGAGCATTTCTGTAAAATCTAATTGCTTTTTCAAAAAGTCCATTTTCTTCTGTAAGTTTTCCTGAATATCTTGGAGAGACTTTATTTTTTTCAAGTAATTTTTCATAAATGTCCATCCTTTTATCAGTGGTTGACTCTGGGCCATGATAAAAACTCATCAAATCAAGCGCTTTAAAATACATTCCTTCATCTATAGCATTGTTAATTTGTTCAATAGTCACATTTTGAGGAGCTTTAATTATCCCTTTTTCTCTTAAATAATCAGATATTGAAGGTAATTCTCTATCTTCAAGTATTTTGTTTACTTTTTCTGTTATTGATTCCATGTTTTTTAGAAGCATAATTAATATTTAAACCTTTCTATATGTTACCTTTTTTAAGTAACAACTATTTAACTTACTTACCCCAATCATCATTCTTTTTTCGTTTTATTTCAGCAATTTCTTGGAGTGTTTTTATTTCACCTTGGGTTAGAAGGTCTTTGTTTTTCTTGAATTCACGAAATTGCTTTTCTGAAATATCTGTGAAAAGGAAATTTCTTTTCTTTAAAACTCTATCAAAATTAATTCCAGGTAGAGCCATTGCAAGTTCTGAACCTTGCTTTGCGTCATTAACTGATTTTTTATCTAATTCAATATTTTTTACTCGAGCTATTTTTTCACCTTCTTCATCAATTAATGAAAGTCCTTTAGTAACTTTTCCTCCTAATACACGAACTCCAAAGATTGCAGGGCTTGTGTTTCTGAAAACATATTCATGTAATATTTCAAGTTTACAAATTGTAGTAAGGCCCATCATTCTTTTCTTTTCAATTTCTTTTGATTTTTCTAAACGCCATTCACTTAATTCTTCAATTAATTTATAGATAACTTCTTCTTCTAGAACTTTTATGTTTTTTTCTGATTTGAGTAATTCTTTCGCATCTTCATCAATAGAAGCATTGAATCCTACAACAACAGCATCTAATTCATTAATTTCTAAATTTGCTTTTGCATTAATAATATCTGCTTTGTTTATTTTTCCAATGCCTGCTTTTAAAACTGGAATATTTTGTTGTTTTAATAAAACTAAAAGTGCTTCTAGACTTCCTAGTGAATCTGCTTTTGCAATTATTCCTTTGTTTGACGTTTTTAATGTTTCTCCTATCTCTTTTTTGAATTTTTCTTGTAATTCTTTTTTATTATTTTTGAATATTTCAAAAGGCATCCCAGGAAGTATTTCTGATTTGTCTGTTAGTTGTATTCTAATTCCTGTTGATGCTTGAACTGATTTTACTGGGGAAAATCTTGCACAAAGAGGTTCAATCTCTTCAAGGATTCTCATTTTAGAAATAATTGGTTCTGAATTCTTTCCAAAAGACGCAACTGCAATTTCATCTGTTTTTTTAAGGGACCCATCATATAAAATAGCTTCAATGTAATTTGTTGATTTATCTCTTTTTACTTCAAGCATTACTCCTTTTGCATCTTTTCCTAATTTTAATTTATCTCCTAAATATTTTTGACTTAATCCACACAACATCATTACTAATTCTTGAATTCCTTGGTGTGTTCTTGCTGAAGTTGGAACTAGTGCTATTTTTTTTGAAAAATCTTTTACGTTGTAAAATAAATCAGCTTCAAAACCATGAGAATGTAATGATCCAATTAAGGTCATATATCTTTCATCAAATACTTGTTTAACATTTTGTGCTTGTGATTCAATTGAGTCTTGTAAAGGAGTGTTTTCATCTGCTGCTGGCGTTCTCCAACCAGAGATATTATCTATTTTGTTTAGAGCAATAATGAAAGGGGTTTTGTTATGTTTTAATATTTGTATTACTTCTGCTGTTTGAGGTTTTATTCCTTCATTAATATCAATAACAAGAACAGCTAAATCAGATAATGAACCTCCTCTCTTACGTAAATTAGTGAATGCAGCATGTCCGGGTGTATCAATAAGCAAGAAACCTGGAATATTTACTTTAATTCCTGAGCTATCAATTAATGGACAAGCAGCTTTTAATTGGTCCATTGGGTAACTTGTAAATGATATTTTTTGTGTTATTCCTCCGCATTCTCCTTCTTGAACAGAGCTACCTCTAAGAGAATCTAATATTGATGTTTTTCCATGGTCTACGTGACCGCAAACTGTTACTATTGGTTGTCTTATTTCTGTCATTGTTCTGGTTTGGAAACCTTTTTGAAAGGTTTATTTTCATGAAAAATCAAGTTAAAATTAGATTAAAAAGCTTTTGAAAGGGGGTTAAATCCACCCAACCAACAAGGATAATCCTACTAAGAATAATAATATTCCAGCTATTAAATGAAGTTTTCTAATATTTTTTTCTTTCCAAGCTGAAACATCTTCAACTCTTGTTAAGCCGAAGAATATTATTAATGTAATAATTATCATTGGCAATACAAAGATGAATGTATAGTAGAGTAACCAAGGTATTACTTGAATCCAAGTTAAACTAGATAAAATTCCAGTTGCAATAACTAAAGGTCCTGCTGTGCAAGGCAATAAAAATAAAGTTACTATGAACCCAATTATGAATGCTCCTTTTGGAGAGGTAATTTTGTTTATTGTTTTTTTTGCTTTTGGTCTTAGGAACAAAGGCATTTCTGTTCCAATGCTCCCTGCTTTGTAATAAATAGAATCTTTAATGTTTAAAGCTCCGAGAAGCATTGCTAGGGACCCAAAAATAATTTTGAAAGTTCCAGAGTTTTTGGCAAGAGCCTCTGCAAATATTCTAAATATTTGATAAAGTATTCCTGCATAAATCATATATCCAATAAATACTGCTGCACTGAACGCAAGTCCTGCACTTAAGACTTTTTTCTTTTTTTCTGGGTTTGCAACAAGAATTGCAACAAGAACCATTGTAAGAACTGCAATTGCACAGGGATTTACAGAATCAGTCAATGCAAGTCCTGTTATTTCAATAAACATGCCCATCAAAAGACACCTCCGGTTTCTTTTGTAAACTTCCCGCTAAATTTGTACTTAAGGTTAATTTCAATTTAACACCCAGTTAATTCTTGAAGTTTTTCAATTTCTTGAACTCCTTCATAATTTTTATTTTTTATTTTCCAAGTGGGAGTAACAGTTATGTCTGAACATTTTTCCCTTTCATAAAAGCAATCAATTACTGTTAAATATTGATAATTTTCTCCAAACATTTTTTCTTGGGTTTCACAAGCATGACACCCTAATTGGGTATACAAGACTGAATTTTCTCCAATGCATTTTGCAATTTCTTCGGTTGTTGTATTTATTGGTTTGTTTTTAAGAACAACTAAGACTATTATTAATATAAAAACAATTGTTATTGTTATGGTGTTAATTAAATATTTTTTTGTACTCTTTTTCATTCTTTAAATAAATAGAAATATGTTTTAAATGTTTGCTCTTTTTCTTTTGTAGAATTCTATATTTTCAATTAATTCCTTAACCATTTCAGGTGCAACTTCTTTTCCTAATGGAATGTAAAATTCTTCTGAATCTTTTATCTTTTTATCCACATATTTTTTTGGCAGATCAACCAAGTCTTTTGTGTTATCAATCATGTCTGCAATTTTTATTCTTTGGACTTTATTTCTTGCAAAGGATAATCTTTGTTTGTATTCTTCATCGTTTAGTTTATGTTTACTTATATTTTTCCCTTTATTTTTTGATAAAATGAATACTCCATGAGCTATTTCATGTCCAAATGTTTCTTGAATTTCATGCAGTGTTAGATCAGTATCTTCAATTGTATCATGTAGATAAGCAACACACAAAGTTATCATGTCATTATGCCCATATTTTTTTAAGATTTCTGCAACATGGCCTGGATGTGCATGAAATGGTTTTCCATCAACTTTTCTAAATTTACCTAAATGATGGTGTTTAGAATACTTTTCTGCAAGTTCTATTTTGTTTTGAGGATTTAGTTTCATTTTCCCTTAACTAAAAAGGTGATTTTTCTTATTTAAGGGTTTTGTATAGTGAGAATTTGATTGAATATATTTTATAACAATTTAATTTTTAAAGTCGAAAGTTTATGTCTTTCTTATGAAATTAGAAAGAATTCCAGATAATTATTCTTCCACAAGTATAATATATAAGGAGCATGGAGATTTAATTTATTTTGTTAGACCAAACAAAAAGGATGGAGAAGACAGGACGAAGACCCGTTTATTATGGGATGAAAAAAATACTCGATGGTATGCTCTGATTGAAGGGAGTTATAGTGATAATTTAGGGGAGGGGTTTTTTGCTAAAGGTCCGTTTATGATTGATTTTGATGCAACTGAAAATCTTTGTAAACATTTTGGGATTCCTGTCGAGTTTGGAAATAGAGAAGGGACGATAGATCTTATTTCTATGACTAGTCCAGAACGGTTTATCCAAATTAAACAGAATTCCAAACTAGAGAAAGCTTCTAAAAAATTAAAAAATTAAAAAAATTTAATAATCAGGTAAAGTTTCTTGGCCAGCTTCAGGTTTTGCTTCTGTCATTGGTTCTTTTGGTTCTGCTGGTTCTTGAGGTTCAGCTGTTGCCATGTCGCTATCAGAAATTGAATTAATCATTTCTTTAAAGCTTGGGTAATCAGCTGAAAGGATTCTAACTCCTGCTTTTGTAAAACCAGTGTATCTATCACTTGTTACAAATTCACGAATTGTCAAACCAGTTCTTCCACCAAAGTCATCAATTCTTACAACAATGTCTGTTGTATCGTTTTTCTTTATTTTTCCTATGTCTTTTTCCATTTGACTTGTTAAATAGAACTTATGAGATTTTATAATCTCAGTTTTTCCATTGTATGGAATTTAATATTCTTTGTTTTTTAAATCTTTTGAAGAGTTGATTGTTACTTTCAAGCATGAATATTCCGAATAATAGGGTAATCCAGAATGAGAATAATGCATAAATTAGAGCAGGATGGCCTAATACTGGCTGTAGTAATATTACATCTGTTACAACTAATGCTAAAACAGTGTTTTGCAAACCTACTTCTATTCCCATTGTTGTTGATGTTTTATTATTTAATTTAAATAAACGAGAGATTCCCCAACCTAAGAATAACCCTCCAATATTTAGGAAAACTATCCAAGGTAAGATTGTCATTATTAGTTCTTTGCTTAGTCCAATTCCTCCAACTTGTTCAGAACCTAGGAATTTTATTATGAAAAATATAGCAAGAAAAATGCTTGAGACTAACTTTAGTAATTTTTGAGATTTATTTGCTTTTTTAGGGTATAAATGATTAATTAAAGAACCAATTAGAATAGGAAGGATTACTAAGAATGAAACAGTTCCCAATATCTCTAATACCGGAGGAACAACAGAGACTGCTTCTCCTAAAAATGTTTTGAATGCTAGTGTGATGTAAATTGGAATAGTTGCTAGGATAACAAGACTATTTGTTGTGGTTAAGCTAACTGATAATGGGACGTCTGCTTTTACAAGATAAGATATAAAGTTGCTTAATGTTCCTCCTGGACAAGCAGCTAGTATTATTAGCCCGATTTTATACTCTGGAGATAAACTTGAGAGATTTGCAATTAAAAATGCAAACAAAGGGAAAAGAATTATCTGAAGAACTAAACCTAAAATTAATTTTTTTGGTCTTTTGAATATTTCTTTTAGTTCTTTGAATCGTATTGAAGAACCAATACTAATCATAATCAGAAATATTGTTGCTGATAATAATAGATTAATCACCTCCATGAATTTACTTAGATATTGGTGTTAATAAAATTGTGGGTTTGGATAAGTTTAAATAATTATTTTCAATAATATTTATATGAAAAAAGGGGTTATATTTGGGATTTTTTTAGTATTCTTTATTGGAATAATTTCTGCAACACCTTACATTTTGTTTGTTAATCCAACTCCTTCCAACAATTCTCAGACAACAGGGAGTTCTTTGGTGATTAATTCCACAATTGAGAACATGACTAACATGCAGGAGTTTGTATTTAATTGGGCTGGGACTAATTATTCCTTGTATGATGAAGATTTAATCTTAATGTTAAATTTGAATAATAATTCTAATCTTGGGGAGAATGATAGTATTGTTTATGATTCATCTAGAGCAGGGCATAATGGGAGTGTTCTTGGAGGTGCGGAGTTTATTAGTAGTGGAAAATATGCTGGGGCTTATAATTTTACAGGAGGGCAAGGAATAAACATTTCTGCTTCTGAGGATTTTAATGTTGATGAGTTTACGATTAGTATGTGGGTGAAGTTGAGGAAGAAACTTGTTGAATCTCTTTCTTTAGGTTGGGATTTTAGTTGTGCTTTACTAGAAGAGGACTCTATTTATTGTTGGGGTTTTAATGATAATGGTCAATTAGGTGATGGTTCTACTACAACAAGAAGTATTCCTTTAGGGGTTTCTGGAAATTATAGTTTTAAACAAGTTTCAGCGGGATTATATAACACATGCGGATTACTTCATAATGGTTCAGCACTATGCTGGGGACAAAATAATTATGGGCAAACAGGTTTAGGAGGAGATAATACTACTGAAATGCACACCCCTACTTTTACTGCCGGCAATAATAATTTTTCTCAAATTGAGCTTGGATGGGAACATGTTTGTGGATTGCTTCAAAATGGTTCTGCACTTTGCTGGGGAAGAAATAACTATGGGCAATTAGGAGATAATACAATAATACAAAGAAATATTTCAACTCCTGTTTATGGAAATCTTGCTTTTAATCAAATTAGTTTAGGTGATGACCATACTTGCGGATTGTTAACAAATGGTAGTGTTTTATGTTGGGGGGCTAATGATGAAGCTGCCTTGGGTATTGGGGTTTCTGGAAATAGGTTGGTTCCAACACAAATTGATAGTAATCTAAATTTCTCTTATATTGATCTTAAAGAGGATGGTGGTTGTGGATTGTTGCAAAATGGTTCAGCACTATGCTGGGGAGAAGGAGATTATGGAGAATTAGGAGATGGTAGAGTCATAGATGGGAGTGATGCTTGGTCTCCAGTTTTTGTTAAGGGAAATCATAATTTTACTAAATTGGATTTGGGAAAGCACGGAGTATGTGGCTTGTTAGTTAATGGTTCTATAATGTGTTGGGGATTGAATAATAATGGACAAATAGGTGATGGGACAACAACTATGAAAAATGTCCCCACTTTTGTTTCTTCTCCTTATTTGTTTAAAGAAATCTCTAAGAATATTGCTCATGTTTGCGGAATAACTACTTTGGATGAGATATATTGTTGGGGAGATAATTCTGAAGGACAATTAGGAGAAAACACACCTTCTGCAAGGAATATTCCTTATCCTATTTATGGGAATTATAATTTTTCAAGTATTTATTCGGGGTCTACAGAATTTTGTGGAATAACTACGTTAAATGAAGCATATTGTTGGGGATACAATGGTTATGGGCAATTAGGAGATAACTCTACTGAAAATAAATATGCTCCAACACCCATTTATGGAAATTATAGCTTTTATTCAATTTCTTCAGAAACGAATGCATGCGGGTTGTTGCAAAATGGAACTGCATTATGTTGGGGAGGAAATACTCATGGAGAAATTGGGGATAACACCATAATTCAAAGAAATATTCCAACATCTGTATTTGGAAATTATAATTTTTCGTATATAGACTCTGCTTGGTGGGTTACTTGTGGTTTGTTAACAAATGGAACTGCATTATGTTGGGGGGATAATAGTTTGGGTCAACTAGGGGATAATAATTTACCTACAGATAGTTTAATTCCCATACAAGTTTATGGAAATTATATTTTTAGATCAATCTCTGTTGGAAATGCTCAGGTTTGTGGGTTACTACATAATGGTTCAGCACTATGTTGGGGAAATAATGGGCAGGGACAATTAGGGATAAATAATACAGACAATCAAGAAGTTCCAACCTATGTTTTTGGGAATTATAATTTTTCGTCCATTACAGTTGGATTTAAACACGCTTGCGGATTCCTACAAAATAGGTCTCTAGCTTGTTGGGGAGCAAACTCTTATGGAGAATTAGGAAATGGAACTGCTGGAGGTAAAGGGTTAATTCCACAAATAGTTCTGAGCGGATATTCTTTTTCTTCAATATCCCCTGGATTTGATTTTGGTTGTGGCCTGTTAACAAATGGAACTGCATTGTGTTGGGGAAAGAACACTTGGGGACAATTAGGAGAAAGCACTTATGAAAATAAAATCTTTCCAACACAGGTTTATGGAAATTATAATTTTTCTTCATTATTAGTAGGAAGATTTTCTTCATGTGGATTACTTTACGATGGAACTGCATTGTGTTGGGGAAGAAACCATTACGGACAACTAGGAATTAGTTTTACTTCGGAGTTATTTGTAGCATTAACTGAAGGAAATTTATTTGGGAAAGATTCTTCTTCATATAGTTTTTATTCAACATTTGGGGGGAATGTTAAAGGATATGGGGATGAGGTAATGATGTCTGGAGTTTTAGGTTCTGGATGGAATAATGTTATCTATAGTTATGATGGTGCGAAAGGAAATTTATATCTTAATGGGGAATTTAACAATAATTTTTCTGTGGATGTAATAATCCAAGATTCTTTAATTGATTTAAGCATAGGTGAAAACGTCTCAGGCCAAATAGACGAAATCTTCATGTGGAACAGAACTCTAACAGCGTCGGAGATTGAACAAGTTTACCTTTCATCATTGAAGCAGAAAAACCACACTGCATGGGAATTTTATTCAACACAAACATTGCCGAGTGTTGGAACTTACAGTTATTCACTGTTTGCTCTTGACAATACTGGTTCTTTTTCCCTCCTAAGAAGAATAATAAAATA
>SDBV01000879.1_pt1 | contig 43842 bp, 48 predicted proteins | sample 2277081 | NCBI WGS metagenome assembly SDBV01 (sample SAMN10402039, study PRJNA504765) | marine sediment metagenome | isolation source: marine sediment core GS10_PC15, 223 cmbsf | place: Arctic Ocean: Southern Knipovich Ridge | collected 2010
ACGGCTATCACTTCGACAGGTCTTGCCATCCAGAACTTAAGCGTTACCTCGGTTGAGGGCGCGCTCAGCGCATTGGCCAGGCTCGACACCGCGATAGCAACGGTTACGGACGGACGCGGACGGTTAGGCGCCGTTCAGAACAGGCTGGTGCATACGGTCGCCAACCTTGCGGTTACCGCAGAAAACCTTATCGCGGCGGAATCGCAGATAAGGGACGCGGACTACGCCGCCGAAATTTCAACATTTACGAGGAACCAGATACTGGTGCAGGCTTCAACGGCAATTTTGGCCCAGGCCAATCTTGTGCCGCAGACAGTTCTTCAGCTTCTCGGGTAAGTGAAGTAAGGTAGTGAAAGGAGGTATCAACTATGATTCAGGGAATATCTGATCAAGTTGACAAGATGGTGCAAAGCATTGTTTTGCCCCAGGCTCGGCCCGTCGATATAGACACCGCCGCTTCGAAGAGCCCAATGCAACCTCCCACGCCCGAAAAGGTAGAGGTTAATGCGGAATCCGTTCCCAAGCCTGAAATTGATCCGAAAGTTCTTAAAGAGCTTATAAGCGAGATCAATACAGAGGCTGCAAGAATGAATTACCGGTTAAGCTTATCTATCGATCACGATACGAACAGGGTCTTGATAAAATTCAAAGACCCTGAGTCGGGCGAGGTAGTAAGGCAAATACCCTCAGAAGTAGTACTTGAGATAGCAAAAAGATTTGACGAGCTTAAAGGAGCACTTTTCGATAGTCAGGGGTAAGGTTGTGAGGACCTTACGAGAGAGAGAGAGGGAAGAGGGAACCGCAAGGTTCCCTCTAACCTTCCTTCGCCCTTTTTGAGTCCATACTTCGGCGGACCTTTTTTACGAATCCGCAAAGTTCTTTAATTCTCGCCGCTTTTGATCCCCTGCCCCCAATGATTTTTACCAGCGCGCTTCCCATAATAACGCCGTCGGTAACACGGCTTATTTCCGCCGCCTCCTTCGGAGTGGATATGCCAAATCCGCAGGCAACTGGAAGCGATGTGGCCTTTTTTATTTTATCCACGTGCCTTTTCACTTCGTCCACTGTCGGTTTTTGCTTTCCGGTAATTCCGGCTACCGATATGTAATAAACGAATCCACGGCTTTTTTTCGTAATCTTCTTAATGCGTTCGGCGCCGCCCGTCGGCGCCGCCAGAAATATCGGGCATATGCCGTTCCTTTTTAAATGGGGAAGAATTCCTCCGGATTCGTCCGGCGTGAGATCGGGGAAAATGACTCCATCCACGCCGCATTTTCCGGCGTCTCTTGCGAAAGCGGCGTCGCCGTAACTGTAAATAAGGTTGTAGGCCGTCATGAAAACTATCGGTTCATCGCACTTTTGTCTTATGTCTTTTACCATGCGTAAAATTTTTCGCGGAGATGTTCCACTTTTAAGGGCGCGCATGTGCGACGCCTGAATTGTCGGCCCGTCCGCAAGCGGATCGGAAAACGGGATACCCAATTCTACTATGTCCGCCCCCGCCTCGAAAAGTTTCGGTACCAGCTTTTGCGTCGTGCTAAGGTCGGGATCGCCTGCGGTAATAAAAATGATCAGCGCCTTTTTGCCGGATTTTTTCAGTTGCGCGAATTTATTGTCAATTCTGTTCATTTCTTTTTACGTTTTTCTTTTTTGGCTGACATCGTTTCAACGTCCTTGTCGCCGCGTCCTGAAAGGCACACAACAACTATTGAATCTTTTTTCATCTTCGGAACCGTTTTGCAAAGATGCGCTATAGCATGGGCCGATTCGAGCGCGGGCATGATGCCTTCCAGCCTGCTAAGAAGCCTGAAGGCGTCCACAGCTTCGGCATCAGTTACCGTTACATAATCCGCGCGTCCACTGTCCTTGTAAAAACTGTGTTCCGGCCCCACGCCCGGGTAATCGAGTCCGGCTGAAATGGAATGCGTATGCGCTATCTGGCCGTCCCTGTCCTGCAATAAGAAACTTTTGCTCCCGTGCAATATGCCCACCCTGCCAAGGGCAAGTGGCGCACCGTGCCTGCCGGGTCCGCTTCCCGTTCCGCCGGCCTCCACACCTACCATCTTTACGGAGGCGTCGTTGTAAAACGGATGAAAAAGCCCCATGGCATTACTTCCGCCGCCGACGCACGCAACAAGAACGTCCGGCAGTTTTTTTTCCAATATCAGCATTTGCCTTCTTGCTTCCTTTCCTATTACCGCCTGAAAGTCGCGGACTATGGTGGGGAAAGGATGCGGGCCGACTACGGAGCCGAGAATGTAATGCGTGTTTTCGACAGACGCTATCCAATCCCTCATTGCTTCGTTAGTAGCGTCTTTCAGCGTTTTGCTGCCGGAAGAAACCGGGATCACGCGCGCGTTCATAAGCTCCATGCGGTACACGTTCAGCTTCTGGCGCGCCATGTCCTCCACGCCCATGTAAACGTCGCACTCAAGCCCAAAAAGAGCCGCCGCCGTTGCCGTTGCCACGCCGTGCTGTCCCGCGCCCGTTTCGGCTATTACGCGCTTTTTACCCATTCGCACGGTAAGAAGCCCCTGCCCTATCGTGTTGTTTATCTTGTGCGCACCGGTATGGTTTAAATCCTCGCGCTTGAGGTAAATCCTGGCGCCGCCCAGGTAATCGGTAAGGCGCGTTGCAAAGTAAAGGGGAGACGGCCGTCCGGCATAGACGGAAAGAAGCCTTACGAGTTCGCTTTTGAACTCTTTGTCCCGCCGGGCCTTTTTGTATTCGGCTTCAAGCTGTTCGAGGGCGGGTATGAGCGTTTCTATTACATACCTGCCCCCGAATTCACCGAAATACCCCCGGCGGTCAGCTTCCGCCATTGTTACTCAACCGGCGGTATGGCCTCAATCGACTTCTTAAGATCTTCATCAGAAAGCGAATAATCCTCCAGCTCCTTCGCGAAATACGCGTCGTAAGCCGCCATATCAAAATGCCCGTGGCCGGACATGTTGAATACTATAGTTTCTTCTTTCTTCTCGGCTGTGCATCGCTTTGCCTCTTCTATCGTCTGCTTGATCGCGTGCGCGGTTTCCGGGGCCGGAATGATTCCTTCAGTTCTCGCAAATAGCGTTGCGGCCTCGAAGACCTCGTTCTGGTGGTAAGACGTGGCTTCGATTATCTTGTCCGCCATGAGCTGGGAAATGATTGGCGAATCGCCGTGATACCGGAGTCCGCCCGCGTGAATGCCCGGAGGCACAAACGTGTGGCCCAGCGTGTACATTCTCACGAGGGGGGTAAGTCCAATTGCATCGCCGAAATCATATGCGTATTTGCCCCTTGTAAGCGTCGGGCACGCGGCAGGCTCTACGCCGACTAGACGCATTTCGCTATTTTCCAGCTTATCCGGAATGAACGGAAGAATTAGTCCGGCAAAGTTGCTGCCTCCGCCAACACATCCGATCAACACATCCGGTTTGACGCCCGCTATATCAAGCTGCTTTTTAGTCTCAAGCCCGATTATCGTCTGGTGCAATAAAACATGGTTCAGCACCGAACCAAGCGAGTACTTGGTGTCGTCGTGGGTGGCCGCATCTTCGACCGCTTCGGAGATCGCTATTCCAAGCGAGCCGGTGGAATCGGGGTCGGCCTCCAATATCTTTTTGCCTGCCTGCGTCCTGTCGGTGGGCGAAGCGAATACCTCCGCGCCCCACGTTTCTATCATCGAACGCCTGTAAGGTTTTTGCTCGTACGAAACCTTGACCATGTAAATCGTGCATTCGAGTCCGAAGAGCTGGCACGCCAGCGAAAGAGCGCTGCCCCACTGGCCGGCTCCCGTTTCGGATGCAATCCTCTTTGTGCCGGTTATCTTGTTGTAATAGGCCTGCGGAATGGCGGTGTTGGGCTTGTGCGATCCTGCGGGCGATACGCCTTCGTACTTATAAAAAATCTTCGCCGGGGTTCCAAGCTTCTCTTCGAGATTATACGCACGGTAAAGCGGCGACGGCCTCCAAAGCGTGAGGATATCGAGTATCTCTTCCGGGATGTCAATCCAGCGGTCGGTTGAAACCTCCTGCCCGATAAGGGGCATTGGGAAAAGCGGCGCGAGGTCGTCCGGCCCGATAGGCTGTTTGGTGCCCGGATGAAGCGGCGGCGGCGGCGGGTTTGGCATGTCTGGAATCACGTTGTACCACTGGCGCGGAATGTCTTTCTCCGATAGAACTATCTTTCTTTCTTTCAATTTGAGTCCCCCTCTAAATTGTGTTTATTGAGTTTTCAGCGATATATATTACCCGATTTTACCCCGATTGGCGATATGTCATCGTTTAAAAAAATACTTCTATAAATTGTCCAAATAATTTAATATTCATAGAAATGAATTGGGAGAGTCATCGTATTCATTTAATCGGCTCCCCATTCCCCTCCAGCGTATTGCATTATATGGTTACATGCTTTTCCCATAGGTTCCCGCAACCGCCATGATACATAATGACTTTCCATTGTGATAGCATATTTCCATGGATTTGGAAAAGGCAATAGATTTTATAAAGGAAAATGACGGTTTTCTTTTAAGCTCTCACATCAATCCCGACGGCGACGGAGTGGGCGGAGTTCTTGGCATAATTGGACTCCTTAAAAAGCTGGGAAAAAAGTACACCGCAATATTCAACGACACTCCGCAGAAAAAGCTTTCTTTCCTCGAATGGTTTACCGAAATAAAAGTCTTTGACGCTTCGATGGAAGGGAACCATTCTTTCAAAAACGCGATTATAGTCGACGTGCCGCTCCTCAAACGGGTCGGTAATCCCGTAAAACTTTTGGAAAAGGACGCACGGATACTGAACATCGACCACCATATCAGCAACACCAACTACGGCGAAATTAACCTGGTCGATCCCGATTCCGCGGCCTCTACCCAGATCATAGCCTCCATTTACGAAAAAATGGGAATCGAATATGGCAGGGATGTTGCCATGTCGCTGTATACGGGGATATGCGTCGATACCGGCAGTTTCCGGTACAGCAACACGACGTCGGAAGTGCTCAAACTTGCGGCCCGGTTGGTGGATGGCGGAGCCGAACCGGCCACCGTAACCGAATACCTGTACCAGTATTGCAATATGGAAACGACAATGGGCCTCAGCAGAATGATCGATACGATAGAAATTCATTTGAACGGCAAAGTTGCCAGCGCCTACCTCGATTATCAATTTCTGTCTTCAGAGGAAGGCAAGCACGTCGATACCGAAGGGTTCGTAAACTATCCCCTTTCGATAAACGGCGTCGATGTGGCCATCCTCATACGTGAAAACGAGGAGGGTAAAACGCGCTTAAGCCTGCGCTCCAGTTCCGATTTCGACGTTAACGTCCTCGCCAAGGAATTCAACGGGGGCGGTCACGCTAAAGCCGCCGGATGCCTGGTAGAAGGCAGCATCGAAGAAGTAAAGAAAAAGCTGATTGAAGCCATTGATGCTGAAATGAAGAGGCCGAAATAAACAGATAGCGTCCGGTCTTACTGATCCGATTCGATAATAAGATCGGTACCACCACCATTCTGGTGGCAGGCAGCCCCGCCCTCGGCTGTGCATTCCCGCAGGCGGGGGCGCCTACGGTACCAAATTCAGAGAAACGCTACCAATATCGTCTCACCTTTATCGCAACTTGATATCAGCCCTTGAGTTTTCTTACAACCGCGTCTTTCATCTCCCTTGCCTCTTGGGAACCCGCGACGAGCGTAAAGGCGAAATAAGAAAAGGCCGAAACGGTTATGATCGCCGCAAGGCCCAAAACCGTATAACCGGTTTTAAAGAAAACGTCCCATGCCAAATAAATAACGGCCCCCATTAAAAGCGAACAGGCCGTAAGTTTTAAAAACGATTTCAACATAACGCCGCCGTCAACGCCCCCCAGCCTTTTACGCAGGATGAATAAAAGGGCCAGGAAATTTACCGCCGAGGAAATCGACGTTGCAAGGGCCAGCCCCCCGTGCTGTAACGGGCCCATTAGAAGAAGGTTGAGCGCGATATTCAACAGCATCGCGTATGAGGCGATTCTCACCGGCGTTTTGGTGTCTCCCATAGCGTAGAAGGCGGTAACGAATATCTTGACCGACGCAAATGCAAGGAGGCCTATAGAATAAAACGCGAGGGCATACGCGGTGTTGGCCGTGGAATAGCCGTCGAATTCCCCCCTTTCGAAAATAAGGCGCACGATAGGCTCCCTTAGGACAATAAGCCCGACAGTTGAAGGCAGTATCAAAAGCATCATCGTGCGGAACGACCCGGAAAGCTTTTCCATCAGGGCCGCAGTATCGTTTTTCCCCGCATCGAAAGAGAGCGAGGGAAGTAGCGCCGTGCTCATTGCTATGGCAAATATTCCCATCGGAAACTGCACCAGCCTGTTGGAATAATAAAGGAACGAAACCGAACCCTCTTTAAGGAGCGAGGCGAGTATCGTATCGACAAACATATTTATCTCGGCCACGGCAAAACCGAATGCGGCGGGAATTGTCAGCTTGACGACCTTTCTTAAAAGCTCCGAGCGTAGATCGAACACCCATGCAAAGACAAAGCCCTCCCTGACGGCGAAAGGAACCTGCAGTAAAAGCTGCAACACTCCTCCGATAATGACTCCAACGGCAAGGGCATACGAAGGAAGCTCAAAACGGTCGTAAAGGAATACCGTGGAAAGTATTATCGACAGATTCAACATTATGGGTGAGGCGGCCGGTGCGGCGAAATGGTGCATCGTGTTAAGGATTCCCATTACGATAGCGGCAAGCGAAACGAAAAGAATGTACGGAAAAAGGAGCCTTGTTAGTTTTACCGTCAGCTCAAACTTCTCAGGATCGTCCGTAAAGCCTATGGCGATGAACTTAACTATTACAGGCGCGGCGACGATCCCCGCTATAACGAGAAGAACGAGGAACATCGTCATGCTTACAAGGATGTTGTTTGCAAAGCGGATCGCGCGGCGGCGGTCTTCCATGAGCGTCTTGGCGAAAACCGGAATGAAAGCGGCGCTTAGCGCACCTTCCGCCGTAAGACGCCTTAAAAGGTTCGGTATGCGGAAGGCGACGAAGAAGGCGTCGGCGGCCGCCTTCGTGCCGAAATAATGGGCTATTATCATGTCGCGCACGAAGCCCGCAATTCTGCTTATAAATGTGAAAAAGGCCACGGTGCCTGCCGCGCCAATTATCGATCTTTTTTGCGCGGCTGGATTCACCGTCCGGCGGTTACTTCCGATATCATTCCCTCTGTGAGAAGCGGGGAGAGATGCTTTATGAGGTATTTCTTAATATCTTCCATCCTGCTTAACCTCATTATCTCCTCAACGTGTTCCCTCACCTCCCGTGCGGAAACCTCCCTAATAATCTTTTTAATCTTCGGTATGTTGTGCGAATCCATTGAAAGATGTGCGATGTCGCCCATGCCCAAAAGGATCAGGGCGTAAATCGGGTCGGCGCTCATCTGTCCGCATATGCTTACGTCTATCCCGTTCCGGTTTGCCGCCAGTATAACGGCGCGGATGAGTTTCAAGACGGCCGGGTGCATGGGCTGAAAAAGGTGTGCAACCCTCTCGTTACCCCTGTCTATCGCCAGCAAGTATTGGATAAGGTCGTTCGTACCGATGGAAAAGAAATCGACGTAACGTGCAAACTGGTCCGCCAAAAGCGCCGCAGATGGAACTTCTATCATTATTCCCACCCTGATGTTTTCGTCGAAAGGTATCCCTTCCTTTTTCAGCCTGTTTTTTTGCCGCGTAAGGATTCTGTTGGCCCTTCTAAGTTCCTCCAGCCCGCTTACCATCGGGTACATTATTTCCAGTTTTCCGTAATGCGACGCCCTTAATATCGCCCTCAGTTGCGCATGGAAGATTTCGGGGTTTTCCAGGCAGTAGCGTATGGCCCTTTGGCCAAGCGCCGGGTTGCCCTCCGGCTCGTCGTTAAATCCATATGGAACCTTGTCGCCGCCCACGTCGAAAGTCCGGATAATGGCTTCGCCCGGGGCAATTTTTTCCGCCACATTTTTGTAGTCCTTAAACTGCTCCTCTTCCGTTGTGAACCTGTTTCCGCGTGTAAAGAGAAATTCCGTCCTGTAAAGTCCTACTCCCTCGGCGCCATGCACCAGCGCCTTTCCAACGTCGTCGTAGGACTCTATATTCGCCATCAGCTTTACAAGTACGCCGTCCGTCGTTTTCGCAGACAGCTTGGCAACACTCTCCATTTCCTTGCTGTAATAAATAAACTGCTGTCTCTTTTTATTGTAGAACCTGAACTGATCCTCGTTTGGTTTTATGACAACGTGGCCGCTTACGGCATCGACAATCACGGGGTCTCCGGTTTTGACCATGTCCGTAATTTTGCTCACTCCCACAAGCGCGGGTATCTGCATTGTGGACGCGATGATACCGGCGTGAGACGTCTTTCCACCTACTTCCGTAACGAATCCAAGCACCTTTCTTGACGCCAGATGCGCGGTGTCGAAAGGCGTTAAATCGTGTGCGATTACGATGAAAGGCTCAAGGAGCGCATCCAGGCTTTCATATTCCGCGCCCATCAGGTTCTGTATCACTTTGTTTACCACAGTCTCTATTTCCTGCATCCTGTCCTTGAAGTAGGGGTCTTTTATCTTTTTAAACCTTGCGGCAAATTTTTCGTAGGTATCCTGCAAGGCCCATTCCGCGTTTACGCACTCCTTTTCCACAACTTTCTTTGTCTGACCGATGAGTATGGGGTCGTTCAAGAGCTGTATCTGCGGATTCAGTATGTAGCTAGCCTTGTCGTCTATTTTTTTGGCTCCGCTTCTTGCGGTATCTTTCATCTCGTTCTTGATTTTCTCAATGACCGCTTCAAAGCGTTCAATCTCTTTTTTGACCTCTTCTTTCTGCAAACTAATCTTCATCACGCACAGGTGGAACCTGTTCATGACGTATGCTTTCCCTATCGCAATGCCGGGAGACGCCAGAATTCCTTTAGCTAATTTCATCCGATTTTAAAAGCTTGAAGAATCAACTTGAACAAGTCTGGAAAGTGTTTCAATGGCCGCATTTTCGTCTTCACCCTCTGTCTCGACGGTTATAACTTCACCGGGCCCCGTGGCAAGCGCAAGAATATCCATTACGTCTTTACCGTCTCCCGAACCGCTTTTGTTTTTTACGGTTACGGAGGAACGGAATCCTTCGCTTTTTTTGGCGAACTTGAACGCGAGCCTTGCGTGCATCCCCCAGGGACTTGCCACTTTCAATTTAGCTTTTCTCACTGTCATCTTTCCTTGATCCCAGTAAATCCGAAGCCAGTATAATGTTTTCCCTTCCGTATTCCCTGAGTTTTTTCGCCATCGTTTCGAGATCGGAGTTCTTTTGAAGCGAGACCGCCTTTATCAAAACCGGCAGGTTAACACCCGCAATGATTTCCATCTTAAGTTCGTTCTGAAAAGATATGGCAAGGTTTGACGGGGTGCCTCCGTACAAGTCGGTGGCAACCAGAACCCCGTTGCCTTCGTCAGCGGCGCGTACGGCTTCCTTGACGATCTTACGCGCCTGCGCCACATCCATATTGTGGTCAACGGCAACGGCCGTCATATTGCCTTCGCCGCCAGTAATGAATCTAAGCGTGGTCAGCAGTTCATGGGCAAGGTTTCCGTGCGCCAGAATTACAATACCTACCATACCCCCCCTTTCCCGCTATCGAATTTAAAGTTCCTGTTCCGCCTTGTCTATGGTATCCATGATTTCCTTTGACGTGGAAAGTCCTTTCAGGCTATTGCAGAAATCCTCCTGTTTGAACAGCCTGGAAATTCGCGCAAGCGTCTTAAGGTGCATTCCGGCTTCGTTCTTCGAGGCAAAGAGCAGGAATATGTAATGCACCTTTTTCCCGTCAATCGCATCGAAATCAACGCCCGCCTCGGACTTTCCGAAAGCGGCCAAAAGGCCGTCGATACCGTCATGTTTGGCGTGAGGTATTGCCACCTTGTTGCCTATGCCGGTGCTGCCGAGCTTCTCCCTGTCGAGTAGAGCCTTTACGGCCTTCCCCCTATCCTCAATCAACTTCTGGTCGTACATTCGTTCGACCATTTCAGTTATAATCCCCACTTTGTCGGTCGCTTTCAGCTCCGCAATAATCGTATCTTCCGTAAGAAGGCTTGCCAGTCTCATTCTTTTGTCAGTCTTGGTCGCCGGTTATACTTCAATAAGGCCCAGCGTTCCGTCGCTCAGGTGGTAAAGAACGTTAAGTTTTTCGTCGCTCTCGTTCTTATAGATAACGAACGCCTTGTTTTCATCGTTCAGTTTGTTTATAGCGTCGTCCGTCGACATCGGCTTTTCAAACTTTAACTTCTTACGCACGATTTTCGTCTTGATGTTTTCCGGTTCAATTTCCGCCAGTGGAATTTCTCCCAAGCTCGGCGCGTGATGGTCTTTCCTTTTTTCCTTTACCTTCCTCGCCTGCCTTGCGATCTTGTCCATAAGCTTGTCGATGGATGCATACATATCCTCGCCTTCCTCCACGCCATGGAGGTGCGCGCCCTTGCCGTTAACGGCGATTTCCGCCTTCTGGCGGAACTTGTTAGTGGAAAGGGTCACATGGATACGCAAGTTGAAGTCAAGGTATTTGTTTAACACGGAAACCTTCTCAAGAGCATAACTTTTAAGCGCGGGAGTAACCTTCATGTTTCTTCCCTGAATATTTACCAGCATTACTTCACCCCTTTAGGCAAAAGGTTATCAATAGATACGTTTACGTTTTGAAGCCGGCGGTATGGAAAGTTCCTTGCGGTACTTCGTGACCGTGCGCCTGGCTATTTTTACATTTTGAGTCTGGAGTAATTTTACCATCTGATCGTCTGTGGCCGGTTTTTTTTGATCCTCCTCCGAAACGATTGTCTTAATCATTTCCTTTACCCTCACGGAGGAGACCATACTGCCAAGATATGAGTTAACGCCTCCGTGGAAAAAGAATTTAAGTTCGAAAATACCCTGCGGAGTATGAATGTACTTGTTTCGCGTTACGCGGCTTATTGTCGATTCGTGCATGCCCGTGTCTTCGGCAACATCTTTCAGCACAAGGGGCTTAAGGTATGTAATTCCGTTGTCCATGAATTCCCCCTGGAATTTCACTAGGCTTCGCCCCACCTTAAGCATGGTCTGCCTCCTCTGTTCAATGCTCTTTATAAGCCATTCGGCCGAACGGAATTTGTTTTCCACAAATTCCTTCGTCTTCCCCTGCATGCTGTTCTTGTTTTTCAGAATATTCCTGTAATACGAATTGACCTTGAGCCTTGGCACCCCTTCATCGTTTAAATGTACCTGGTACTCGCCGTCAACGTTAACAAGATACAAATCCGGCACAACATAAAAGGGCCTGTCCTTGCTGAATGCCTTTCCCGGCGCAGGGTCTAGGACGCGGATAAACTCGACGGCTTCCATGATCCTTTCAACATCCACCTTCAGTTCCTTGGCTATTTTGGCGTAATTTTTTTCATCCAGGTGGTGCAGATGGTCTGAAATAAGTTCGCGCACAATGGGGTCGTCAGGCTCCAGGGCTTCCGCCTGGATGAGCAGGCATTCCTTTAGGTCGGCGGCGCCTACACCAGTCGGTTCGAACTTCTTAATAATAACGAGCACTTTTTTCACATCCTCCAAGTCCGCGCCCGTCTGTTCGGCAATATCCTGATGCTCCATTTTGAAATAGCCGTTGTCGTCAATATCCGAAATAATCACAAGTCCTATTTCATTAAGCTTTTCGTCTGTAATGGTAGCATTGAGCTGCCACAACAGATGATCCTGAAGCGACTCCGTTTCGTGGAGCGTATTTTCAATCGACGGTCTTTCCTGAAACCCGCCTCCGCCTGTAGCCCCGTCGTAAGCCTCTTCGCGCATGTAATAGTCCCAATCCATTTCCTCTTTTTTTGGTTCTTCTTTGGCTTTGTCTATCACCGTTTCCTGTTCAAAACCTTCTTCCTTGCCGGACTGTATATTCTCGCCTTCGTCGGATTTTGCGGCTTCCTGTTTTTCTTCATCTTCCGGCATCAACTCTTCAAGAAACGGATTTTCCTCCATTTCCGTCCTTATGGTGCTTAGGAGTTCCAGGCGCGTCATCGGTAAAAGCTTTATTGCCTGCTGGAGCATCGGCGCCATGATGAGCCTCTGGCTCAACTTCATGCTTAATCTCATTTCCATGCCCATAAAGTCTCTACCTCAACGAAAAGTTCTTGCCTAGATAAAATTCGCGCGCCTTTTCCGATTCCACTATCCAATCCGGCGCGCCGCTTTCTATTATCTTTCCATCTTTAATTATGTAAGCCCTATCAACTATCTCAAGCGTTTCGTGAACGTTGTGATCCGTAATCAAAACTCCAATTCCTTTTTCCTTGAGTTCGGTAATTATCGATTGAATTTCTATAACCGCAATGGGGTCTATGCCGGCAAAAGGCTCGTCCAAAAGCAAAAATGAAGGCCGGGTAGCCATTGACCTGCTGATTTCAAGCCTGCGCCTTTCGCCTCCTGAAAGCGAATATGCTACGTTGTCTGCAAGATGGTAAATATTGAGGTCTTCAAGCAACTCCCGCGCCCTTTTTTCCCTTTTAAAGCGCGACATCGGCATCATTTCGAGAATGGCCAACACGTTTTCCATTACGGTAAGCTTCCTGAAAACCGACGGCTCCTGGGCCAGATATCCGATGCCTTCCCTTGAACGCCGATACATTGGCATAAAGGTTATGTCGTAATCGTCAAGATAGACAGAGCCGGATTCCGGCCTGGTAAGTCCAACCATCATATAAAAAGTCGTGGTCTTTCCAGCGCCATTAGGCCCCAAAAGACCTACTATTTCACCGCTTTTGATTTCAATATCAACACTGCTGACAACTTTGCGCCTTTTGTAACTCTTAGTCAGTCCTTGCGCTCGAAATATTCGCAATAATAAACCTCCGGAAAACAACCAGTTGCTGTAAAAGGTTCTTTTTATTACCTTTCATCCGTACTTTCACTCTCTTCTGACGGAACTATTAGCACAGAGGCTTTTTTTTCGTTGCCTCCATGTACAATTATACCCTCTTTGGCATAGAAATATATGATTTTTTCTCCTGCAATCCTGTTGCCTTTTTCGGTTACTTCCGGATTTCCTGTCATAATAATCTTTTCTTCATCGGCGAAAAGTTCAGCCTTGTCACACGATATAACCCGTTCACCTTTTGTTATCAACACGTTACCTGTTGCTATTATTTTAATCAGCTTTTTTTTGGTTTCATCTGAATATACTTCCATTTCATCCGACTTCATATATAAATCGCCGTGTATCAGCTCCACGTTTCCACTGAATCGCATCATGCCCTTATCATTTTCCGATACCATTTCCTTGGAGGTTATAACGGTTTTCACTTTTTTTTCTGCTTCTTGGGCCGAAATTTGCCCATAATGCGTTAAAATGGCGGTAAATATTAAAAAAAGCCGGGTTAAGCGCCGAGTGTTCAAAATAAGACGGCCTTAACGGAGTTTAGAATTGCCAAGTTTTTTTTATTTAAGTCTATAACCATGCCTTCACCGCTTATAAATCCAGACCCGGTTTCAACAAAGACCTTTTCGTCTGAAGTCAAAAGCCTCTCTTGAGGCCTCCATACAAGATACTCGGTAGTCAGCGTAAGTTGTTTTTCGGAGCGAACGCGCACTTTTCCAGAAAAAAGGACATTCCGTGAGTGGTTTTCCATTACCCCCTTTTTCGCTGTAAGTTCAAGGTCATCATTATCTATTGAACTGTAAGACATTCTAACATCATCCATCGAAGTATCCGAACTCCTGATTTCAACTTCTTTTGCAATTAACTTCCAGATGTCGCCATTCGATGTTTTTTCAAAAAGCTTTATATCTATTATTTTGGTTATGAGCCCGCTCTTTCCCCCAACCTCTGTTTGCGTTTTTGCGGCCTTATGATCCGGCTTCCTTGAAAATTGGTAAATTCCCACAAACATTAGCGCTAATATGCCCACGAATAATGAGAGTCTAAAAATAAATGTCAATGTATCACCCATTTTCCGGAATATTCGCCGATATTTTCCTTTCGGTTTCAGAAGTTATTTCAATTATTACATCAATCACTCTTGCCGGCAATGAATTACAAAACTTTTTAGGCCACTCAACCAGGCAAATGCCCCTTCCCCAATATTCATTCAGGCCCAACGCCTCTATATCGCCGCTGTTTTCCGTTCGGTAGAAATCGAAGTGATATACGGTTGGGTTTCCCTCATAGACGTTTAAAAAAGTATATGTGGGTGATTTTACCGTTACCTTCGGGTCTTTATGCAAAGTCTTTACGATGCGTCTGGCGATGAAAGTCTTGCCGGAGCCGAGTTCGCCGCGGAGAAGAACAACGTCCCCCGCTTCCAGAATCGAGGCGAGTTCGTCGGCGAAATCTTCGGTATGCCGTTCATCGCGGCTTTCAAAAGTGATGGAGGACAGGTTTTCAGCCTCCGAGCCTTGCCTTTTGTTTTGTTATTTCTTCAAACAGGTCCTTAGCCTCCTGGAAATCCGGGTCGATTCGCAATGCTTCCTTTATGTTGTCAAGCGCCTGATCCACCCTTTTTGCCTCTACGTAGGCCTTTGAGATATTAAAATAAAGAACCTCGTCATCGGGCGCAACCGAAAGGGCTTTTTTGTATTCCTCTATGGCTTCCATATGCCTGCCTTTTCTCCTCAAAGCTATTCCGAGCCTGTTATATACGTGAATGTTATTAGGATCGACTGCAAGCGACTTCTTGAAGGAATTTGCGGCCAAGTCCGCCATGCCGGCTTCCAGGTACATTTCGCCAATTTCCGTGCTGACGGAATGGTCTGAACCGGCATTTTTAAGAGCTGCGTTGAAAGCGGTCTGCGCCTTGGCCGTGTTTCCTTTTTTAAGGTGAATCTTGCCTATTTCTTTTTGTCGGTCGGGGTCGTTCGGGCTGACTAATGCCGCCTTTTCCAAAATGGCTACCGCACTGTCCAGATCTCCTTTTTCCTTCAGAAGATCGGCGTACCCCTGCATCGCCTTCATAAAGAGTGGATTAATCTCAACCGCTTTCTTGTAAGCGGCTTCCGCCCTTACACTATCCCCGGATTGTACATAACAATCGGCCATTGCCGCCAACAGGCGGGAGCTTTTAGGAAACTTTGGCAGCGCAGTTGTGTATTCGATAAGAGCCCGGTCGAACATTTTTCCATCAACAAGCGCTTTGCCGATATTAAGAATTGTTTCAAGCTTATTGGGCTTTGATCTTCTCTCCAGAATTTCGTCAATTTTCTTTTCGAGGGTTTTCACTTCAAACGGCTTTAGTATGTAGCCGTCCACCGTTTTTTCCGCGGCGTGCGCTACCTGCGCTTCGGAAAGTTCGGCGGTAACCATCAATACCGGCGTGTTTTGGGTATCCTGATCCTCGCGGATTTTCTTGAGCAGTTCAAAGCCCGTAATTTTTGGCATGTTCCAGTCCGTGACAACAAAATCAATTCGATTCGCTTTAATCTTTTCCCACGCCTTTTGGCCGTCGGATGCTTCAATGACATTTTTAAACCCTATGGTTCGAAGCATGTTCTTTATCGTCCGGCGCATATTACTCATATCGTCGGCAACAAGCACGGTCATTTTATCTTTTTCTGCGACTATCATTGGTAAATACCTGCCACCTCTCCTAAATCCCTAGGATTGCTTATATTCAAGCATACTATCATACAGATTAGGCAACATGTCCAAAAAATCACACATTATAAATATTCTCTTTACAAAATCAGTAGAAGTGTGGTAAATATTATCGATTAATTTAACGTAAAGAAATAATGATAAAGAAGGAATTATGGCACTAACAAAAGAACAGAAAACGGAAATTACCGGAAAGTTTAAGAAAAGCGATGAAGACACGGGTTCTCCCGAAGTCCAGATAGCCATTTTAAGCAATCGGATTAACTATCTTTCAGATCATTTTAAGGTTCATAAAAAGGACAACCATTCGAGGCGCAGCCTAATTGCAATGGTCAGCAGGCGCAGAAAGCTCCTTGATTACCTTAAAGGAGAAGAGTACAACCGTTACAAGACGGTTATTGAAGCGTTGGGAATAAGGAAATAGTCTTTTTTTGAAAATTTGCCTTCTTTGCGGATTGTTCATTTATTATCCAATAACCATCTGCAATCATAATCTAACTTTAGGAGAGATCACAAAATGAAAACCCGTGTAGAAGTTGAAATAGGCGCGTCCACACTGTCTGTGGAAACGGGAGAAATTGCCCGCCAGGCAGGCGGTTCCGTATTTGTGCAATGCGGCGATTCGATAGTATTCGCCGCCGCCACGGCACAGGACAGCGTTAGGGAAGGAATAGATTTCTTTCCGCTCACCGTAGACTATAGGGAAAAGTTTTACGCCGCAGGCAAGATACCCGGTGGCTTTTTAAAGCGCGAAGCCCGCCCTTCGGACAAGGAAACCCTTGTATGCCGCCTGGTGGACAGACCTTTAAGGCCGTTATTCCCGAAAGGTTTTGCAAACGAAACCCAGGTGCTCCTATACACCTACTCGTACGACGGGGAAAACGAAGTGGACGTTATGGCCATTACCGCGGCTTCGGCGGCGCTGATGGTTTCAAACGTACCGTTTAACGGCCCCGTATCCGCCGTGCGTGTGGGCTACGTTGACGATAAGCTGGCGGTAAATCCAACGGCTCCGCAACGAAAAGAAAGCAAGCTGGACATGATTGTGGCCGGAACCGACGAGTCCATAATGATGGTCGAGGGCGAGGCAAAAGAGCTTACCGAACACCAGATGGTTGAGGCGCTGGAGTTCGCCCATAACGCAATAAAAAAACTCTGTGAAATGCAAAAAGAGCTGGCTACGAAAGCTCCAAAGGAAAAAATGGAGTTTGCGGCCCCTGAAAAGGATACGGAGTGGCATGAAAAGGTTAAAAGCGGCTACGAAGCCGATATAAAAACCGCCGTCACCGTACCGGGAAAGGATAAGAAAAGCGCGGCGCTTTCCGAGCTTAAGAAAAGGGTCATCGAAGAACAGACCACCGAGGAAAACCGTGATGAACTTAAAGGAACAATAAAGGAAGCATTCGGCGACATTCAAAAAAATGTCGTACGCAAAATGATTCTGGAAGAAGGCGTACGCGCGGACGGCCGCGGCCTTGCCGATGTCCGCCCGATAGAGATACGCACAGGCGTTTTGCCGCGAACGCACGGTTCGGCCCTATTTACAAGGGGTGAAACGCAGGCGCTGGTGGTAGTCACTCTGGGCACCGGCCAGGACGAACAGATGACCGACAACATCACGGGCAAATCGTATTCGCCTTACATCTTCCATTACAACTTCCCCCCGTTTTCGGTTGGCGAAGTCAAGTTCCACGGAGGCCCCGGAAGGCGCGAGATAGGCCATGGAGCTTTGGCCGGCAGGGCCGTTTCGTTTGTCCTCCCCGATCATGACGATTTCCCGTACACGATAAGAATTGTTTCCGAGATACTTGAATCCAACGGTTCGTCTTCGATGGCTTCCGTATGCGGCGGCACGCTGGCGCTCATGGACGCGGGAGTACAGATAAAGGCGCCCGTGGCGGGCGTTGCAATGGGGCTGGTAATGGAAGACGGCAAATCGGCCATCCTTACCGACATTCTGGGACTAGAAGACGCGCTGGGCGACATGGACTTCAAGGTGGCCGGAACCCGCAACGGCATAACCGCCATCCAAATGGACATAAAGGTCGCGGGCATATCTACCGACCTTATGGAAAAGGCGCTGGAACAGGCGCATCAGGCAAGATTGCACATACTAGACGAGATGCATAAAGCGATGCCCGAAGCTAGAGCGGATGTATCGACATACGCGCCGAGGATGAAGATAATACATATCCCCACGGATATGACAGGCGCCCTTATCGGCCCGGGCGGAAAAAATATCCGCGCTATTACGGAAGAAACCGACTGCATGATAGATATCGAAGACGGCGGCATTGTGAAAATATTCTCGGCAAACTCCGAAAATTTAGCCAGGGCGATAAAGGCGGTCGAGGCTGTCGTAACCCCGGCCGAAATCGGAAAAGATTACATGGGCAAGGTAGTAAGGATAGTGGACTTCGGCGCTTTTGTCCAAATAGCTCCCGGTACCGACGGGCTGGTGCATATCTCCCACCTTGCAGACCACAGGGTTAACAAGGTTACGGATATACTCACCGAGGGAGACGAAATTTGGGTGAAAGTCATCGAAATAGACCAGCGCAGTAAAAAGATACGCCTCAGCCACAAGGAAGCGCTCAGCGAAATGAGCGATGAACAGCAAAAAGAGCAGAAATTCATAGGTAAATAACGCGCGCTAAAACCGCGCGCATTTTAAAAGCCGCCATTAACAAGGCGGTTTTTTTTTGCTTTTTCTACCCGCCTGCGCATGACATTTTTTGTCGCCCTTCGACCACCTAAAGGTGGCGTTCAGGCTCCCTTCGTGCCTCAGGACAGGCAGGGTGACAAGGGGGGCTTAATCGCCGCCACCTATTAGTTTTTTTACCGTATCCACCGCAATCTCACTAATCTTCCCCCTATTGACTATTCTAGTTGGTTCCGGTATCGTTATTCCCATAAGGGAATAACGATATGGACGCGCTAAAAACAAACGAAAGAACAAAAGGCAAAAACGCGCGCGCTAAAAAGGCCGGCTACGCCATAAAGGGAAGACTTTGGATAGAAGGCAAATCGGGAACCTTTATAGGTTTCGGCAGGGTCGTGCTGCTCGAAAGGGTTCGAAGGTACGGCTCGATCACAAACGCCGCGAAATCGATGAAAATCTCATACAGGCACGCGTGGGAACTTGTCGATTCAATGAACAGCCAGAGTAAAAAGCCGCTTGTTAAAACCGCAACCGGAGGTAAAAACGGTGGTGGCGCAAAGTTAACCGAAACCGGCCACGCCGCCATTGTAGAATTTTGGACTTTATACAAAAAACTTGCCCGGTTTCTTGAAAAGGAAAACGCTAACCTGAAATTTTGACCTGAATTTTTAAGTAGGTAGATTTGATATGAGCAGTAAAGAAGGGGCGAATAGACCCGGTTTCTTGTCGCGGCTGGGCGAATTGCGTTTCAACATGGCGGAGGCTTCCGGTTCGTTGGGCGATTTAGGGCTTTTCATTCCCTTAGCGGTGGCGTTGGTCAGCGTGAACGGTTTGGACGGCGGCACGATTCTGCTATTTGCGGGACTTTTCAATTTAATCACGGGTGTCATGTTCAATCAGCCTGTTCCGGTTCAGCCGATGAAAGCGATTGCGGCAGTGGCTATCGCCGAAGGCCTGGCGCCGGGCGAGATTGCGGCTGCAGGTTTCTTGGCGGGCGTCGTTGTACTATTCCTCGGACTTACCGGATTTATCACCATCGTAGAAAAACTCGTCCCGCGGCCCGTGGTTCGGGGCATTCAACTTGGCGTGGGGCTTAAGCTTGCCGCCAAGGGGGTGGCGCTTGTTTTGGTCACGCAATGGTTTGCATGGGACGGCAAAATCGCCGCCATAGCCGCCGCAACCCTTGTTCTGGCTATGCATCACCGCGAAAAATTTCCTTCGGCCCTCATTCTTTTTGTCGCAGGTTTTGCATTGATGCTATTGAACAGTCCGGGAGTTTTTCATGGGTTACAGATGGGATGGGACTGGCCGGGCGTTGTAATCCCCTCAAGTGAACAGTGGGTCAACGGGTTCTTTCGAGGCACTTTGCCACAGGTGCCGCTTACCCTGCTTAACAGCGTCATTGCCGTATGTGCGCTAAGCGCCGATCTATATCCCGGCCGGGGCATAAAAACAAAATCGATGGCGTCAAGCGTTGGGATGATGAACGGATTGGCTTGCCTGTTGGGGGCAATGCCTATGTGCCATGGGTCGGGCGGATTGGCGGGTCAGCACAGGTTCGGCGCGAGAACCGGCGGCAGTGTGGTTATGCTTGGTATGGCTAAAATCATTATTGCCGTTTTATTCGGCACGGCCACAATAACTATCCTTGCGGCCTATCCAAAATCGATTCTTGGAGTGCTGCTTGTTTTCTCCGGGCTGGAGCTTACATTACCCGCAAGGGACTGTGCAAAGCGCAACGCCTTTTTAATCGCCGCTACTACCGCTAGCGGAATTTTGGCGGCAAACACCGCCGTCGGCTTTATTTTTGGCCTTATTACCGCCCTTTTCCTGCAACGAAAACACACTATAACCCACTCGAAAGATAATTAGCAGGGTGCTGAAAAAGCAACCTGATAAGCAATCCATGGAGGGATTGCCCAAATTGCGTAGGCTGAAAGCCAAGCAATTTGAAAGGCTTGGACGAATTTATTTCGATCAAGCCGTAGCTGAAAAAGTCCCGGACGGACTTTTTCAGCAAACTGTTAGGGCCAGGTTTCTAAGCTTTAATCGGTGTACTTGAAGGAAAGGCGCACCCTTGTCCGAAAACACTTTACCTTGCCGTCCTCTATCCTCATATCCTGCTCCACCACTTCGGCAACCCTTAGGTCTCTCAAGCTTTTGCCGGCCTTCTCGACGGCTTTTTTAGCGGCATCGTCCCACGAATTTTCACTTGTACCTATAATCTCTATTACTTTATAAATGCTGTCAGACATGACTCCCTCCAATCAAAATATTTAAAAAATCCTTATGTTCTCGACGCCTGTAATTTACCATAACGACCTAAACAAAGTGACGAATATTCTTTCCGATTACTTATCCCTGAAACGAAAAAGTAAATTATTCCTGCAATTTCATATTATAATCCTTTATGCTATTTTACTAGAAGGAGGGTTTGAAACTGGAAAATCCGGAATTTATATACTACGGGGGGGTACTGTTAGTAGTGGCTTCAGCGCTGATTTTCTTTATCTACCGCAGGGAACAAAGAAGCGGCCAAGAAAGAAGAAAAAGAGAGATGGATATAGCACTTCACGGACTCACTGAAGACAGGCGGAAAGTCACCAGGCGAAATTAGTTGAAAGTACTTATAGCCGAAGACGACGTAACGCAACTGAACAGGGTCAAACTGTATCTGCAAAAATGGAACTACGATTTAGCCGAATGCAGGGATGGAATTAAGGCATGGGATATAATCCAGTCCGTAGACCCTCCCAATATTCTGTTGCTCGACTGGAAGATGCCCGGCATGAGCGGAATCAGCATTTGCAGGAAAGTGCGGAAGATGGAGAACGGCGGCGATTTTTACATAATTATGCTCACCGCCAAATCGACCGAAGAAAGCGTTTCCGAAGGCATTGAAGCCGGTACCGACGACTTCATCTCAAAACCCTTTTATCCGCTCGATTTAAAAGTGAGACTGCGGACCGCCGAGAAAATTATGGACCTTAAGCGTAAACTTTCAAAGGCCGAGAAAGCCTTAAAGGAAAAAGGCATATCTATCGACTAAGCTCTTTGAGCATCCCGACGGCGGCTTACGAACTATACTGGGCCCAGAGTCTGGGAGCTTCTCTCATGTACTGGGGAAAATTACTCGTCAAAAAATCGTTCAACGTATTCTGGTCGGGATAGAACAGCCTTCCTTCCGCGATCAGATCGGCTGTCCAGCTTTCAAAAAGACATAAAACCTGATCTTTTTCAACCTTAGTATCTATGGCATCTATTTTTCCATTCATTACGTTCCTCCTTAATTATCTTTAATTACTTTAAATTGCAAAGGAGATACCATAAGGCGTTTTTTAATGTTGATTAATGGATTTATCTAGTAACCTGCTGATATTGAAAGTGTATAGTTATGCGATTTCTGGCTGGGCTTTCAGGGTTGTTACAAACAGGGATGAATTATTGACGTTGTGCGTCCTTTATCCGGCAAATTTTGCCACTATCCCCCTATGCCGTAAAAGAGGTACATGACCGTTATCATAACTACGATGAAGAGTATGCTTATTACCGAGCCAGCCTTCATGTAATCGACGCTCCTGTAGCGGCCAGGCCCCATGTACAGGGCGTTGACCTGGTGCGTGGGCAGGATAAAAGAATTGGAAACGGCTATTGCGACTACAAGCGCCGCCATTCGCGGGTCAGCCCCCGCCTCCATCGCCATGTTTACCACCAAGGGCACCAGAAGAACCGTTGCCCCAACGTTTGAAATGACCAGAGTAAATCCGGTTGAAAGAATCGCTATCATCGTAAACAGTACGAGGGGCGAAACGTCTCCCATGATCCCCAATATCGCTTGCGCTATCCACGCGGCGGCGCCAGATTTTTGAGTCGCGATTCCAAGCGGAATAAGGCCTGCCAGAAGGAATACCGTTCTCCAGTCAACCGCTTTGTACGCCTCGTCTATGCTGAGCACGCGCGTAATGATGATCCCCAGCGCGCCCGTCATAAGGCTTACCGATAGCTGAATCTCGAAGAATATGACCATCGAAAGGGCTACAGCCAGCCAGAAAACGGAAAGGAACGACTTCTCCGGCCGCATCACTTCCGCCGTTACTGGCGTGGTGAATATGAAGTTGGGGTTCCTTTCGAGTATCTTCAGTCTCTCCCACGAGCCGTGAACAAGCACGGCGTCCCCCACCTTCAAAGGAACCTTGCTGAGGTTGGCCTTGAAAATCTCGTCCTTGCTCCTGTAAATGGCCATCGGCACAACGTGGTACCTTTTGCGGAAATCAAAATCCAGAAAGGTCTTTCCCACCATGTCCGAGTGGGGCGCGACTACCGCTTCAACTGTGCCCGACATGATAGGCGAAAGGAGGGACCTGAAAACGTCGAGTTTCTTTTTAAAAGTCAGCCCGAATTTGTCCGCAAACTTTTCCACGTTTTCTTCAGTGCCGAAGACGCCGAACGTCTGTCCGGCCATGAGTACCATTTCCCTTTCGGGGGCAAGGTGCACCTCCCTGTCGCGGCCTACCATCGCCACAATGCTTACAAGGTACTCCCTGCGGATCATAGTGATCGTAAGTTCCCCTCCCCCGCTTGATATCCACCCTTCCGGCGTTTCCAGCTCGAACGGAGCCCCCAGAAAACCGTAATGGTTGTTGATAACATCTTCATCGCTACCGGTTTCCCCACTGCCTTCGCCGTCGTTTCCCTGCGGCAAAACGTAGCGTCCGAAAAAGACGAAAAAGGTTATACCGGAAACGACCAGCGCCAGACCTATAGGCGCGACCGCGAACAGGCCGAACGGCTCCAGCTCGAAAGGGATTAACAGGTCGTTTAGAAGGATAAGGGGACTTGAACCAACCATTGTAACGGTTCCACCCAGGATGGCGCTGAATCCCACGGGCATGAGAATACGCGATATCGGTATCTTCATTGAGTTGCTGACGCGCCTCAGCGCTGGAAGGAAAAGAGCCGCCGCGCCGATATTCTGCATGAAGCTTGAGATAAGGGCCACGGTCATAGAGATCGACATTATTACCCGGCTTTGGGAGTTGCCGGCAATCTTTAACACAGGTTCCACTAGCCTGTTTATTGCGCCCGTCTTATCGAGCCCCGCCCCGATAATTATCACGGCGATAATCGAGACTACCGCGTTCGAGCTAAGGCCGATAAAGGCTTCTGTGGGGGTAACAAGACCCAAAAGCGGAAGCGAAACCATCATGAGTATTGCCACAACGTCCACGCGGATCCATTCCACAATGAAAAGAAAGACCGCCAAGACGATCATAGCCATTACCATCATCATTTCAGCTGTTAATTCCATTTGCCCTTTTCCGTAATCTATGTAAAAAATTCCATCATAATGCCTTACTGGCGGTAACTAATTTTTCGCATCTCCCATTCGCTTAAAAAGAGATTCTCCCCCGGCATATAGCCGTTTCGGATTGCGTGGTGCACAATTCGTTCCAGACGTTTTCCCACAAATCCAATTTTCTTATTTTATCTTTAAATTAACAGCGGTTTGCAAAATCATTGTGTTAGTAAATATTATAGCGTTGATTTTGGTTTATTTTTTAAGGTTTTGGGATTATCATAGGTATTGGAAGAGAAATTATGGTAATTACACCACAATTTGATAATATAAATGTGGTTATTCCTGAATATGGGTTATTTTTCAAATCGTTAGTAAAGGCCCATACTGGTATAATGATTGCTCTTCTATAACATTTGGATAAAAAATGAATAAACAAAGCATCGCACCCGCTCCGGCTAAATTGAGGCCAAAAAAGAAAAATGCGTCTAAAAAACCGAAAGACAGCCCCATTTTGCAATCGATTTTCAACGGCATTCCGGACGCGATTCTTGTAATAGACCGCAACTTCAACATTGTTATGTTCAACAACGCCATGCAGAAGTTTCTGCATTTGCCGAAGGAGCAGATAGAGGGGTCCAACTGCTACACTGTGTGTTACGATACCTCGCACGCATGTTCGGACTGCCAGGCGCAGGCGGTTCTTCAGAACATGACCCCCCCTTCCCGCATACGGACGTGTTTCAGGGATAACATAAGCCGTCAGTTTGAAATCTGGAATTTCCCCATCCGCGACGAAAACGGTGAAGTTAACTACATTATCGAATACATGAAGGACATCACCGACAGGCTAAGAATGGAAAAGGAGCTTATGCAGGCCGAGCGACTTGCAATCATCGGCGAAGTGGCCGCCAAGACGACGCACGAAATCCGCAATCCGCTTAACGCAATGGAAGGCGCGGCGCATTACCTCCTTAACGAATACGATGACGACCCCAAGATTCAAAAATACCTCGGACTGATAAAGGAACAGATATCCCGGCTGGACAACATAGCTTCCAACCTGTTGGGAGCCGCGAAACCGCGGTTGGTGATGGGCGAAAAGACTCTTATCAACAGCGCCCTCTTAAAATCGATCGATATCGTGGAATACATAGCGCGTGACAAGAAAATAGAGATGGAAATTTACCTCGATGAAAACCTGCCAAAAATACGGTTCGACGAAGCAAAAATACAGCAGGTTTTTATAAACATCCTCAGGAACGCCTGCGACGCCATTGAGGACAGCGGCAAAATAGAGATTACCGGCCAGCTCAGACAAAGAACCGGGGAAAACTTCGTGGAAATAAGCATTCTTGACAACGGCGTGGGGATATCACCCGAAGATTCTGGAAAACTTTTTGATACCTTCTACACGACCAAGGAAAACGGAACGGGACTCGGCCTGGGGGTTGTAAAAGATATAATGAAAAGCCACGGCGGTTACGTCTTTATCGAAAGCCAAAAATTGGGAACGTGCGTAAGTATGGGGTTACCGATCAGATGAGCGAAAAAACTTACCCTTTCCCCATACTGGTGGTTGACGACGAACCGGCGATCCTTGAAGTAATGAGCGCCAACCTTGAGAAAAAATACAACGTCCATACAGCCCAAACTGGGCAGGAAGCCCTTACGCTCAACGATGAAAATGAATACGCCGCCATAATCCTCGACTACAACCTGCCGGATATCGACGGTATGGCGGTTCTCTCGCATGTTAAAAGGGCGGATAAGGATGTTGTCGTCATAATGATAACCGCCCACGGAACGATAGAAATGGCGGTGGAATCGATGAAGGCGGGCGCATTCAACTACCTCGTAAAACCGATAAATTATGATGAGATGGGCCTTTTGGTTGAAAAAGCTATCGAGCACCACAAAATACTTACCGAACTGCTGGACCTGCGAAAACAGATAGACGCCGGCCTTGAGATGGACAACATAATCGGCCGGAGCAGGAAGATGCTCAAAATTTATGAAAAGGTAAAGGTAGTTGCGGAAAGCGACGCAACCGTTCTGATCCGAGGGGAAACCGGCACCGGAAAGGAACTGGTGGCAAGGGCAATTCACAGGAACAGCCCGAGGCGCAACAAGAACTTCGTCCGCATCAACTGTGCGGCGATTCCTGAAACACTGCTGGAGGCCGAACTCTTTGGATACGAAAGAGGCGCATTTACGGGAGCCGTCGCGCAAAGGATCGGGAAATTCGAACGCGCCAACGGCGGAACCATATACCTTGACGAAATCGGAGAAATTTCCCCGGCAATGCAGGCCAAGTTGCTGCGCGTCCTCCAGGAGGGCGAGTTCGACAGAATGGGCGGCAACGAGACAATCCAGGTCGATACCCGGATTGTGGCAACCACGAACAGGGACCTTGAAGCGGCGATCAAGGAAGGAATGTTCAGGATAGACCTTTTCTACCGCCTTAATGTCATACCGATAGTAATGCCGCCCTTAAGGGAACGACAGGAAGACATCGCCCTGCTTGCAAACCATTTCATCAATAAATTCGGCAAGAAAAACAACAAAGATATAAAAGGCCTTTCACCGGCGGCGATGGCAACGCTGATGCAGCACAACTGGCCGGGCAACGTGCGCGAACTTGAAAACGTTATTGAAAGAACCGTGGTGCTAACGCAAAATAACAGGGTAGAATCGATTGACCTTTCGCTTTCCGGCTCCAACGGGCAGTTCGTTAACATCGGCGGACAGGATACGACCTTCCAGCAGGCAAAGAAAAAGGTCGTTGAGACTTTCGAAACGCATTACCTTTCGCAGCTACTCAAAAAGCACAAGGGCAATATAAGCGCATCCGCCAAGGAAGCCTCGCTGGATTACAAGAACTTTCACAACAAACTGAAGAAATACCAGATTAAGAAGTCCCGGTTTGAATAAAGAGGTTATAAGAATTTATTAACGTTCACTTTATGGAAAGGGGGAAATCATGGATGTAACAAAAGTTTTGGACTGCAAGGGATTAAGTTGCCCGGAGCCTATCCTCAACATGAAAATGGCGATGCGTGACCTGAATACCGGAGACATCGTGGAAATGACAGCCACCGACCCGGGGTCGGTACAAGACATGAAGTCTTGGTCGAAAAGGACAGGCCACGAGATACTTGAAGAGAAGCAGGATGGCGACGTTTACACTTACTACGTCAAGAAAAAGTAAAGGAGATACACCATGAGTGAAGAAAAACAGAAAAGCATCTGCATGATAGCCGCCAACGGCACGCTGGATCAGGCATTTCCGCCTTTGTTACTGGCGACCACGGCAATTGCGATGGACATGAAGGCGTCTATCTTTTTCACCTTTTACGGGTTAGAGATAATAAAGAAGAACGCCAAGCTGGGGGTGGCGCCCCTTGCAAACCCGGCGGCGCCTATGCCAATTCCGAACATTGTCGGAGTCCTGCCCGGAATGACCGCGATGGCCACCATGATGATGAAAAGCTGGATGAGTGGCGCGAATGTGCTAACGATCGAAAAGTTGCTGAATATCTGCATAAAAGAAAAGGTGCTGATGATCGGTTGCCAGATGACGATGGACGTAATGGGAGTCAAAAAGGAAGAGTTTATAGACGGTATCACATTAGGCGGGGCCGGCTTGTACCTCGACACCGCCCTTGATGCGGATATTAATCTGGCGTTTTAATTAAACAAACGCTGGATGGACGCTGAACCTCCGGTCTGGCTCTTCAACCGTTCAGCCTGTGGTGGGACTGCGCCTTGAAGATTTCCTAGTCCTCTTCCACCAGTTCCATGTCCTCTTTAACGGATCCGCACTCGCACGCGGGCGCCACATGGCACTGGTCGTCCTCGCAATTGATTATCGCGCCGCAATTCAGGCATTTCCAGACAATTACCATTGTATTTACCTCTCAAAAATCGAAACCGGTTTATTACAGTAATTATAACATTATGGCGGACTTTTTTGTGAGGTTTTTGAAAGCTCATTTGACAAAATACCCGCCTCCAAATTAGAATCACGAGAGGTTTTATAAAAATGTTTGCTAAACTTAAGGTATTGGTTTTAAACAATTCCTTCGAGCCGCTTCACTTTTGTGTTGCAAGGCGCGCCATCGTGATGGTTATCACAGGCCGCGCCCAACAGGTGGAGTGCGACGGCTTCATGATACGCTCTTTCAGAGCCTCTTTCGCATGCCCCACGGTAATCCGCCTCAACCGCTACATAAGAATCCCGAATTTCGGCGGGGTATCGTTCAGCAAGAAGAACGTCTTAAGGCGTGACCGCAAAACCTGCCAATACTGCGGCAGCAACCACACTGAAATGACGATTGACCACATAATACCCCGCTCGCAGGGCGGCAGAACGGAGTGGCTTAACGTAGTGGCCGCCTGCAGGAAATGCAACCTAAAAAAGGGCAGCCGCAGCCCGGACGATTCAGGAATGAACCTTATCAGGGAACCGTTCAAGCCGAAATTCATGGCCGTGCTCTCACAGCCCACAGACGCGCCCAACAGCTTCAGCGAAGCATGGAAGAAGTACCTGTCGTCGTACGCCTTTAATAGCTGATAAAAAACAAATAAAAAATACCGGATAATCTGCAAAAGCTCGGACAGCCGATACTCCTACATGCAATTATTAGTTTGCCTAATAATTACCGCTTTGCTAAAATATATTTATAACCAGAACCTTAGAGTCAAATGTCTGTCGGATTTATAAAGGAAATCGTCATGATAAAATATTTGATCGGCTCATTGATCTGTCTTTCAACCTTCCTGGCATGGACGGCAGACGCCGCCAATAATTCTGATTATTTCACCGTTTACCTCGACCCCGATTCCAAAAAACAGCTTGGGGAGAAAAGCTATAACGAGATACTGGATTTCTTCAAAAAAGCCGAAACGGCAATTGAGGCGAACGATATCGACGGGGTTATGGCGCTATATTCCGATAACTACGCCAACGGGCTTCACGATAAGAAATCCGCCAAACGGATATGGAAAAGAATTTTCAAACTTTTCGACGGCATGGCAACGAAACATATTATGCGGCTTGTAACTCATTCGAAAGGCAATGTTGCGGTGATAAGTTGCAGCGGCTTTTTGATGGGCATACCCAACGGCGAAAAAGATCTAATAACCATAGACCATTGGGCCAATCAGGACCACATAATTGCCAAAGAGGATGGAAAATGGAAATTGATTGGAACCTCCGGCAAAGAGGAAAAGCGCTTATGGTTTGATAAGCCGTTGCACCCGCTCTTTTAGAGCCTTTCCGGCCAGCGATATTATTTTATCCCCCGTCAGTGACTCCGCGTCCTCTTCAGTACCGTAGGCGCCCTCGCCTGCGGAAAAGTAGCGTAGGCAATCCTGCCTGCGGAAAAGTAGCGTAGGCAATCCTGCCTGCGTCTTGCTCAGCCGGGGGCGGCTAAGCTACAAATCACGATGCCTTCCCCGTGCGGCGGCGCAGGGCGGTATAATTCGTCTTATGAAGTTCAAAATACGCGCCGATTTCTTGCCAACGGGCGATCAGCCCGCCGCCATCGAAAATCTTGCAAAAAACCTCGCAAATAACTGCGGACACCAGACGCTTCTGGGCGTAACCGGATCGGGAAAAACATTTACGCTTGCCAACGTTATTGAGAAGGTCCAAAAACCCACACTCGTCTTCGCGCCGAACAAAACACTTGCGGCACAGCTATATAACGAGTTTAAGATGTTTTTCCCGGAGAATGCCGTTGAATATTTCGTAAGCTATTACGACTATTACCAGCCGGAAGCCTACCTGCCGAAAACGGATACATATATAGAAAAGGATTCGTCCATCAACGACGAGATCGACAAGATGCGACACTCCGCCACAAGATCGCTCCTCGAAAGGCGCGACGTTTTAATAGTCGCTTCGGTATCGTGCATATACGGCATCGGCTCGCCGGAAACGTATTACGGAATGCTTTTGCGCCTCGAATCCGGCCAGCGCATGGAGCGCGACGAGTTTCTGGAAAAGCTCGTCGACATGCGTTATTCGCGCAACAACATAGATTTCCGCCGGGGAACCTTCCGCGTGAACGGCGACGTGGTTGAGATATTTCCGATCTACGAATCCGAAGAGGCGCTAAGGGTGGAATTTTTCGGCGACGAGATAGACTCGATATCCCGCGTCGATTCGCTCACAGGCAGGGTTATACAAAAACTCGAAAAAGCGCCCATCTACCCCGGCAGTCATTACGTTGTAACGGGTCAGGCTATAGAGGAGACGATAAAGGCCATCCGCCGGGAACTCATAGAAGTCGCCGAAGAACACAGGCGCCAAAACCGCTTGGTGGAGTGCCAGCGCCTCGAACAGCGTACTATGTTCGACCTCGAAATGCTCAAGGAGGCGGGCTACTGCAACGGAATCGAGAATTATTCGCGCTACCTCACCGGACGCAAAGCGGGCGAGGCTCCCCCTACCCTTTTGGACTACTTCCCGCCAGATTCGCTTCTGATAATCGACGAAAGCCACGTATCGATGGGACAGATACGCGGAATGTATCACGGCGACCGCTCACGGAAAGAAACGCTGGTGAATTACGGCTTCCGCCTTCCGTCGGCGCTGGACAACAGGCCCCTGAACTTCGATGAATTCGAGGGCGACCCCAAACAGAGGATTTACGTTTCCGCCACGCCAGCCGAATACGAATTGCGGAAATCGGACGGAAAGGTGGTGGAGCTTCTGGTACGTCCCACCGGCCTGATCGATCCCGAGGTATCTATAAGGCCGGTTTCCGGCCAGGTTGACGACCTTATACACGAGATAAAGATCAGGGCTTCGCGAGAAGAAAGGACGCTTGTTACAACGCTTACAAAACGTTTTGCCGAAGACCTTACCGATTACATGCGCGATGCGGACATAAAGGTAAAGTATTTGCACTCGGATATAGTTACGCTCGAACGCACGGAAATTCTTCGCGAGCTTCGCTTGGGCGAGTTCGATGTCCTAGTGGGCATAAACCTTTTGCGCGAAGGGCTTGATCTTCCCGAAGTGTCGCTTGTCGCCATACTCGATGCTGACAAGGAAGGTTTTTTACGTTCCGAAACATCGTTGATCCAGACGTCCGGAAGGGCGGCGCGCAACCTTGCGGGAACGGTAATAATGTATGCCGATAAGGTTACCGGTTCGATGAAAAGAGCGATAGATGAAATGGAACGTCGCAGAAAGATACAGATCAAGTTCAACCAAAAACACGGAATCACCCCCCAAAGCATTGAAAAGAAGGTATATGGGAAAATGACCTCAACCCTTTACGACGCCCCGCTGGTCTCGGAGGAGAAAAGCGAGTACGGCAGTGTTGATGAAATAGAGGAAATGATACGAAAGCTCGAAAAAGAAATGAACGAAGCCGCAAGGGAACTTAACTTTGAATTTGCCGCCGAATGCCGCGATAAAATAAAGGAATTAAAGCAACTCGATCTTCTGTATCGTTAGAACGTATTATTTTCGACTTTCTTTTTAAAATCAATGCGCGCAAATTTTTTTTTAAAAAAACGAATTTGATCGTTGACAAATTTTTTTTATTTGTTAATATTTGTCCACTGAGGAGTTTGTGTGATCATGGGGTTTGTGTGATTGTTAACCAATAATTTTTTTTCTGCCAATAAATGACTATCGACGATATTATTCAGAACGAGCTTAAAAAGCATCTAGCGAAGATCAAGCGAATGGAGAACGGCGGCCTCCACAAAATGGTGATGGGAGCGGTCGAAAAGTCATTGGTACGTCTTGTCATCAAGGAAACGGAAGGCAACCAGTCCGACGCCGCCAAATTACTTGGTATTAACCGTAACACGCTGAGAAAAAAGCTTCAGGAATACAAGATCAGGCACTGATCTGCCATGGTACTCCTTGAATTCAGCATGACGCCGCTCGACAAGGGCGAAAGCGTGAGTGAATACGTAAGTAGATCGCTGGATATAATCGATAAAAGCGGCCTGCCCTACCTCCTTAACCCGATGGGGACAGTTGTAGAAGGCACCCTTGACGAAGTGCTTAAGGTTGTAAAAGACTGCCACGAAAAAATGTCCTCCGAATGCAACCGCATCTCAACGCAAATAAAGATCGATTACCGCAAAGGCAAATCCGGCCGCCTGGAATCGAAGATCAAAAGCGTCGAAGGCAAGCTGGGGCGCAAGCTCTCCACCTGAAACTTTGCGTGATCCACAATAAAACGCCGCTTTTATAAAAGTTCGCTTAAGTTTATAAGGCTGAGGAACTCGCTCCTCGTGCGGCTGTCGGACTTAAAACTGCCTAGCATTGCGGATGTTACCGCATAGCCGCTTTTGCTTTCTACACCGCGCATCGTCATGCACATGTGCCGTGCCTCTATAACCACCCCCACACCACTGGGATCGACGTGCCGCTTGATAGTCTCGGCAATCTGCGTCGTCAGGCGTTCCTGAACCTGCAAACGGCGCGAAAAGACTTCTACAAGACGCGGTATCTTGGAAAGGCCGACGATCTTTTTCTTGGGAATATACCCTACGTGGCACTTTCCGAAAAAAGGAAGCATGTGATGTTCGCAAAGGCTGAACACCTCGATGTCCTTCACCAGCACCATTTCATCGTAGCTTTCTTCGAAAAGCGCGTTGCCGATGAGTTCGTCGGGATCGACGGCATAGCCGGAGGTAAGGAATTTGAGCGATTCTTCAACCCTCATAGGGGTATCCAGCAAACCTTCCCTGTCTGGGTCTTCGCCGAGTTCTAGAAGGATTTTTCGGATTTCATCTTGCATAAACTGAAATCGGTTTCTTGTTAGTGATTTATAGCGGTCTTGAAATATTTTCCGGCCTTAAAGCGTACGACGTTGCGCGCGGTTATATCGGCTTCTTCGCCAGTTTTCGGATTTCTTCCAACGCGGGCGTTTTTGTGCCTTACCTGGAAAGAACCGAACCTTCTTAATATTACGCTTTCTCCATTACCGAGGGAATCTTTAACAAGGGAAATAATTGTTTCTACAGCCGTTTCGGCTTCAGGCTTTTGCAGACCGGCTTGCTCGGATATTTTATTTACAAGATCGATTTTCGTCATACCAGTTCCTCCCGCAAAAGGTTTCCCTCATTTATTCTTTTCGGTTCCTCATATTTTATAGCATATCCCATTTTCATCTACAACTCGATTTTTCAGGTACTTTGTAAACTCATTGGCTCTTATAAAATCTCCGCTAAATATATCCGGCGGCTTTTTGCCTTGCCTCGCTGTCTGCGTCAATTATTGACTTAATGCTTTTTGCCCTTAAGAACCGGGTTGATTCCATTGTTTTTTCAATAATAACGGGAATGTCCACATGCCTTATTTTTCCATCCAGAAATGCTTTCACGGCGATTTCGTTTGCCGCGTTAAGCGCCGCTGGTAGGATACCTCCTTTTTTTATAGCGCGGTACGCCAGATCCAGGCACGGAAACTTCTTTTTATCTGGCGGAATAAATTCCAGTTTCCCAAGCCTGGAAATATCGAGCCCCCTAAAACCCGTTGCCGGCCAGCGATCCGGGTACGACAATGCATAGGCAATCGGAACGCGCATGTCCGGCAAACCCAGTTGGGCCATCACAGACGTGTCGGTAAACTCGACCATGGAGTGGACAATACTTTGCGGGTGAATGACCACATCTATTCCGTCCACCGGCATATTGAACAGCCAGTGAGCCTCTATCACTTCCAGCCCCTTGTTCATAAGGGTGGAAGAATCGATTGTTATCTTCGGCCCCATCTTCCACCTTGGGTGTTTCAGGGCCTGAGCGGGAGTTATCTTTTTCATTTTCGCCGTGCTCATACGCAAAAAAGGCCCGCCGGAAGCCGTCAGGACAAGCTTTGCGACGCGCTTGCGGGGCTCACCGTTGAGGCACTGCCATATGGCCGAATGCTCGCTGTCAACCGGTATGATCTCCACCTTTTCCCTTTTCGCCTTGGAGATTATTAATCCCCCCGCCATAACCAGCGATTCCTTGTTAGCCAATCCGATGCGGACGCCCTTCCTTATTGCCGCAAAGGTCGGCAAAAGACCGGACGCGCCCACAATTGCGGAAACGACCACGTCCGCCTTTAGCGATTCAACAAGCTCAACCGCGCCGCCAGCTCCCCCCAATATTCCGGTTTTCGGCAGACCCGCCTTTTTGATCGACGTAAACGCCTTATCGCTTGCCACCGAAACTTTTTTCGGCTTGAATTCGCGTATCTGCTTTTCAAGCTCCACCACGTTCTTGTGAGAGGCCAGGCCGACCACTTCGAACCTCTTTCGATTGTTGCGTATAACATCCAGACAGCTTTTGCCTATCGAACCGGTGGAGCCCAGGATTATTATCCTTTTTTTCAAAAGAGCCCGCCCTTTAGCGCAAGGAAAATGTAGAAAAACGGAAGGCTGAACATCATGGCGTCCGCACGGTCCAAAAGGCCCCCGTGTCCGGGTAGGATGGTTCCGGAATCCTTCACCCCGAAATACCTTTTAAGCTTGGATTCCGCCATGTCTCCAACCGGGCCTATGAAGCCGCCTATAAGCCCTGCGGCCAATACAGTAACGGGGTCGGCAGACCGGAAAAAGGCCACGGCAAATAAAACGGAAAGTCCAATGCTTAAAACCACGCCGCCGAAGAATCCTTCGACGGTTTTATTAGGGGAAATCGAGGGTACCAGCTTTGTTTTGCCGAAAGACCTTCCCGTATAATACGCGCCTATGTCCGCTCCCCATGTGGCGACACACGCCAGCAAAAACAGCATGGCCCCGTCCGGCATCGAACGGATTAAAAGTGCGGGTGAAAATGCCAGCCCTATATAAAAAACCCCAAATGTCGTAAAAGCCGCGCTCTCCACCCCTTCCCTTTCTCCTTGGGCCGCAAGACCTCCCGTAATGATTGACGCAAGAATCAGAACCAGCAGAATGTAAACAATGGGAGCAGTGTGTATGAAAGACAGCGGCAGAATAAAAGACGCCAAAAACCCTCTAAACCTGAAAACCTTGATGCCCCGGTTTTCCGCCATAGCGGAATATTCGTTAAAACAGACCCCGGCCAGCAGTGCAAAGAGCGCGGCGAAAACAACCACCGGAGCATAGAGTGTGAAAAGAATAAAGGCCGGAAGCAGTATCGCTGCCGTGGCGACCCTGGAATATTTCACGGCGTCGTTTTATAAAGTTCCGGTTTCAATTCGAGAATGCGGGCGCCTGCCACCGGTGGACTTCCACTCTTTAAGCTGGTCGCCCGACAGGCCGAACCGGCGTTCCCTCTTCTGGAAATCCAATATGGCTCGCAGGAAGTCGTCCTCGCTGAAATCCGGCCATAACACGTCCGTAAAATGAAGCTCGGCGTAAGCCATCTGCCATAAAAGAAAATTGCTTATTCTCAGTTCGCCGCTTGTGCGTATAAGAAGGTCCACTTCCGGCAGACCGGCGGTATAAAGGTTATTTTCCACCGTTTCGGGGTCGATCTTGTCCGGCGCCAGCTCACCGCTTTTCACCTTTTCGGCTATCGCCCTGACGGCGTCCGTTATTTCGTTGCGTGAGCTGTAACTTAATGCAAGTGTAAGGATTGTGCCGGTATTTTCCGTGGTCGCCTCCTTGACCCTGTCTATGCACCTCAGGGCGGATTCCGGCAGGTCTTCCAGCCTGCCTATAGTGTTGAACCTGATGTTATTGTCAATCATCTTCTTCATCTTTTTCATCAGGAACTCTTCAAGTATCCCCATAAGCGCCCCGACTTCTTTCACTGGGCGCTTCCAGTTTTCGGTGGAGAACGAATAGAGGGTGAGCGCTTTAATGCCCAATTCCGAGGCAAAGGTTACAATAGTGTCAACGGTATTCACACCGGCCCTGTGGCCGAAAATCCTTGGCCTGCGCTTTTTCTCGGCCCACCTGCCGTTGCCGTCCATTATTATCGCAACATGCGAGGGAAGCCTGGCGGGGTCTATCGTGCTTCTAAGGTCCTGGTGGTGAGGTTCCACCTAATTCTCCAATACTTCCTTTTCCTTATTCTGAACGACGGTATCCACCTTAGTTACGAACTCATCCGTCATCTTCTGGATTACTTGCTCCAGCTTTTTCTCATCGTCCTCGGAGAGTTCCTTTATCTTCAGGCGCCGTTTCAGAATGTCCATCTTTTCCCTGCGTACGTTTCTTATTGCGACTTTATTGTCTTCGCCAATTTTTTTTACAAGCTTAACCATTTCTATGCGCCTTTCTTCCGTGAGCGGAGGCATAACGAGGCGTATGATCTTGCCGTCGTTTTGCGGCGTTATCCCAAGGTCGGAAGCAAGTATTGCCTTTTCTATCTCCCCAAGCTGGCTGGCGTCCCACGGCTGTATGGCAAGCATCCTGTTTTCCGGCACGGAAACGGACGCCACTTGGCTGATTGGAGTAGGATTTCCGTAATAATCCACCTTTATCGAGTCCAACAGCGCGGTAGATGCGCGGCCGGTTCGGATACCCTGCATCTCGCGCGTCAAAACGCCTAAAGTCACTTCCATCTTATGCCTGCATTCTTCTTCTATTATTTTCGGCATATGCTCAATTCCCCCGAACGATTGTTCCTATCTTTTCGCCACATAGCACCCTTTTTATATTGCCGCGTTGCATCATGTTAAAAACAATTATCGGAACCGAGTTGTCCATGCAAAGGGAAATGGCGGCGGCGTCCATGACCTTTATCCCGTTTTTAAGGACGTCTATGAACTTGAGTTCGGTGTACTTTCTTGCCGATTTGTCCTTTACCGGATCGGAGGTGTATATTCCGTCCACTTTGGTGGCTTTAAGGACGACCTCCGCGTTTATCTCCATCGCCCTCAACGAAGCCGTGGTATCGGTTGTAAAGTAAGGATTGCCCGTCCCGCCCGCGAAAATCAGCAACCTTCCCTTTTCTATATGCCTTACGGCACGCCTCTTTACGTACGGCTCGGCGATCTGGCTCATGGAAACGGCGGTAAGCATCCTTGTAGGGACCCCCTTTTCCTCCAGCGCGCTTTGAAGGGCCAGCCCGTTGATAACGGTTGCCAGCATGCCCATGTGGTCCGCCGTTACGCGGTCGACGCCCGCCTTGGCTGCGGCGCTACCCCGCATGATATTGCCGCCGCCTATTACAACGGCAACTTCGGCTCCCAATTCATGAACTTCTTTTAATTCCTCGGCAATATTGCGCACCGTATCATGGTCTATCCCCTGACCGCTGCGCCCAGCCATCGATTCGCCCGTAAGCTTTAGCAGAATTCTTTTAAACTTCAGTTTTCCGGCCAATTAAATGCTCTCCCCCAGCTCGTAACGTGAGAAACGACGTAATATAAGGTTTTCGCCGAGCTCGCTGATTTTTTCCTTAACAAGTTCCTCCACGGTCTTCTTGTCGTCCTTTACGAATTTCTGTTTTATCAGGCACTGCTCCTCATAAAACTTCGCGAGGCGTCCTTCCACGATCTTTGGAATGATTTTATCGGGCTTGCCGCTTTCTTTGGCCTGAGCGGTTAATATTTCCTTTTCCTTTTCAAGGACGTCTCCCGGAATATCTTCCGGTGCAACATAGGCCGGGCTCGTTGCCGCTATATGCATTGCAACATCCTTTACAAGGTTCTGAAAAACCTCGTTTCTGGCAACGAAATCGGTTTCGCAGTTAATCTCAAGGAGGACGCCGATCCTTCCTCCGGCGTGGATGTACGACGATACGATGCCTTCCGACGCTTCGCGTCCCGATTTCTTGTCGGCCTTCGAGATTCCCTTCTTTCGCAGGTAATCGATAGCCTCGTCCACGTTGCCGCTTGATTCTTTAAGCGCTTCCTTGCAATCCATTATTCCCGCGCCGGATCTGTGGCGTAAGTCCCTGACCATTTCCGCTGAAACCGCCATTATCTTTCCTCCTAAAATCCGGATTCAACCGCTGGTCTGTCGGTTTGAAACCTGTTCGTTCTTAATTATCTTTAGCCGCATCGACCTATTTCTTTACTGTTTCTTTATCCTTCGCCGCCTTTTCAGCCTCTTCCTTGGCCTTTCTCCCCTTTTCGATTTCCGCCTCTTTCTCTTCTTCTATCTTCTTCTTTGCGTAGATGGCGGAACCTTCCGCTACGGCATCCGATATGCTGGATGCTATCAGGCGAATGGACCTTATCGCATCGTCATTGGCGGGAATGACGTAATCAACGCCTTCCGGATCGCAATCCGTATCTATCATTGCGATTATTTTGAGCTTAAGTTTCCTTGCTTCCTTTAGCGCAATGCTTTCCTTTTTGGGATCAACTATGAAAATTACTTCCGGCACACCTTTCATTTCCTGTATGCCTGAAAGGTTTTTGCTCAGCTTTTTCATTTCCCGCTCCAGCATTACGACTTCCTTCTTCGGAAGAATCTCGAACAATCCGCCATCTTTCATCTTTTCGAGTTCGTTCAGGCGATCAACCCTTTTTTTAACAGTTTCGTAATTGGTAAGCATACCGCCAAGCCACCTGTTGGTAACAAAGGGCATACCGCACTTCACCGCCTCTTCCTGCACAAGCGCCTGCGCCTGTTTTTTTGTTGCAACAAAAAGCACTGTCTTCCCATCTGCCGCCGCTTCCGAGACAAATTTCAGGGCGGAACGGAAGAGACGCAGGGTTTTTTGAAGATCGATAATGTAGATACCGTTGCGCGCCCCGAAGATGTAGGGCTTCATATTGGGGTTCCATCGTTTGGTCTGGTGTCCAAAATGAGAACCCGCTTCCAATAGTTGCTTCATGCCGACTGTAGCACTCATAAATCTAGACCTCCACATAAGGGTTAATCCTGCATCCGGCAAGACGAATGACAGATTAAATCCGCACCCTCTCCGCCTTTTTTACGCCGGAGGCGATATTCGACCACGGCCTTGCGGCAAGTGACCATACATATAACTGTAAATTAGCTAGCTATTTTAACAGGAATTGTCCAAGAAATTGAAGCTTTTAATTTTACCGCAGCTCCCTCGCCCACCTGAAAGTTTTCCGGCCAAATACCCGTTTTTGCCCCCAAGCCGAAAAAGGCAAATGAAAAGGTTTGACACGGTAAAAAGCATCATTTAGCATCTGATGTTAAACGCATAAATGCGGGAAGGACGATTTAAATTGGAAGCAACGCCACTATACGCCAACCATTCCGGAAGCATAATCGATATGGTCATGCAATCCGGCCCTGCCGCCAAGGCGGTTTTTTTGATCTTGCTATTTTTCTCCATGGTCTCTTGGGCGATTATGATATTTAAGTTCTTTGGATACAACAGGATTCGTAGGGAAACCAACGAGTTCCAAAGGATTTTCTCGAAAAGCAAAAGCCTTCAATCTATTCAAAACCAGTCCAAGGGAATGCGCACTTGTCCGATGGTGCGCATTTTCTACGCCGGGTACTCGGAATTGGAAAGCGAATTCCATATTTCCGTTTCGTCTATGGACGAGGAGGAGCAGCGTTATCTGCTGAAAAAAATCGATGGTATCGCACGCGCCATGGACAGGACCATATCTCAGGAGGTTACCATCCTTGAGCGTTTCCTTTTTTTCCTCGCGACCACGGGCTCCACAGCGCCCTTCATCGGCCTTTTCGGCACCGTTTGGGGGATAATGAAATCTTTCCAGTCTGTCGGCCTTGCCGGATCGTCAAACATCGCAATAGTTGCCCCGGGAATAGCCGAAGCCCTTATAGCAACGGCCGCCGGTTTGGCCACGGCCGTACCCGCCGTTATCGGATACAACTATTTCATAAACCGTGTAAAGGTATTCGGCACGGAGATGGAAAATTTCGGGCTGGATTTCCTGTCTCTGATTGAAAAGAACTACGTAAAAAGATGATTAGCAGGCGCAAACAGGACAGAAGCTTCGTCCCGATGGCGGATATTAACGTAACTCCCTTCGTGGACGTGATGCTGGTTCTTTTAATTATTTTCATGGTTACAGCGCCGCTCCTTCAGCACGGGCTGGAGCTTCAACTCCCTCAAGTCGACGCCAAGGGCATCGAAAAAGAAGAGAGGTGGGTAATAACGATATTTAAGAACGGCGAGATAAATTTTAACGATAAGTCCATTACGCTCGACAAACTGGAAAGCCGCCTTGAAAAACTTGCAAGAGTAAACCCGGCAATAGAGGTACTTTTAAAGGCGGATTCCTCTCTTACCTACGGATACGTTGTGCAGGCGCTAGCGGCGGCAAGGCGGGCAGGGGTAACAAATATCGGTATGATTACCGAACCCCTAACCGTTACGAAGAAATAATCCGCAAATGGCGCTTGCAGGCCAGCAAAGAATACCAAGAATCGCCCCGCCTGAAAGCATCGACCGCCTTATTGGCGCCTTGATGATCTCTTTTTTAGTTCACTTAATTTTCCTTACGGGAATATTTATCTTCAGTGAATTAAAACCTTTTGAAAGAGCGCCGGTCAAAAAGAAAAAGCCTTACGTCGTTTTTCTGTTCGATCCCGGTCTTCCCAGTCCCGCGCCAATCGCGCCGACAAGGGTTGAGAAAACACGGGAGACCGCCAGACCAGCGCCACGGGTGAAATCAATGGTCGCGCCGAAAAAGATCGTGCCCGTAAAAAAGAAAAAAAAGATAAAAGGTTCCAAAACCATGGTAAAGCAGAAGCTGGTCGAAGCGGCAAAGAAAAAAGCCAAACCCACAAAAAAAGAGGTGGAAGAGAAAACGTTGGGAACAAAGATAGCCAAGGACGAATCGGTGGTACGCGCAATACACGAAAGGAAAACCGGCGGACAGATAGACATCAGAAAATTCCCGTACGAGTGGTACATGAGAGTGATGACGTCCAAGATCAACAGGAACTGGGATACGCTAAGCATTAACTTTTATACGGACGAGACGCTGTATGTTACGGTATATTTTCAGTTGGACCGTAACGGCAACATAAAGGGAATGAAATTGGAACAATCTTCAGCTAACAAAGATATAGACAAATCGGCGCTTGAGGCGGTGAAAAGGTCCGCGCCCTTCCCACCGCTTCCGTCGGGATACAAAGAAGATTTTTTGGAGGTTCACTTTGGATTCAGGCTCGAACCTTAAAAAAGCCCTGCTTGCGGCAGGTTTTCTGGCGTCCGTAACCGCTCCTTCATTCGGCGCCGAAATCTTCATCGACATAGAGAGGAAGAAAGGCAGCCTTATAAGAATGGCGACGCCGGAGTTCCTCATAAAGGAATCGGAAAACGCCGATCCCGAATTGGCGGCCCTTGGCAGGGAGGCGAAGGAGATTCTGGATTTCGACATCGGTTTTTCCGGCTATTTCAGCAGCATTGGAAACGAAGAACAGCAAGGCAATATCAACCGGATAGAATTCGAGTCAGATACAATCGAATGGGATTTATGGAAGGAACTCGGCACGCACGCGCTTGTAAAAGGCGAATATTCGATTAATCCCGACAACGAAATAGCGATTGAAAGCCGCCTGTTTGACGTTGAACGCCGTGAACAGATAATCGGAATACGGTACACCGGATCGAAATCGATCTTCCGCAAGATGGTACACAGGTTCGCCGACCAGATCGTCTACCGCTTTTCCGGCGAAGCGGGCATTGCCGATACCAGGATTGCCTTCGTTGCGCGGGCCAAAAGCCACAAGGAGCTTTTTGTTATGGACTACGACGGCAAAAACATAAAACAGATAACCCGGCACAAAAGCATAATACTTTCGCCCGCGTGGTCTCCGCTTGGAGGGAAGATACTTTTCACAACCTACAAATACGGGAACCCGGACCTTTACTCCCTGGATTTCAAAACGGGCGAACAGCAGCCTGTCTCCAATAAACGCGGCCTTAACACCTCGGCCGCATGGTCGCCGGATGGAGAAAAGATCACCTTTACGCTTTCGAAGAGGGGCAACTCGGACATATACCTCGCCAACGCAGACGGTACCGGGCTTAAAAGGCTCACGCGCTCGCCTTCCATAGAAACGTCACCGTCCTTTTCGCCGGACGGGAAAAAGATAGTATACGTTTCGGACCGCCCCGGAACGCCTCAGATATACATAATGGACGTTAACGGCAAACACCAGCAGCGCCTGACTTTCGAAGGCGATTACAATGCAGACCCCGCGTGGTCGCCAAAGGGCGACCAGATAGCTTACGCCGGGATAGTCGACGGCAAGTTCAATATACTTGTGAAAAACGTCGAGGGAAGGTATGAAAAACAACTTACCTTTTTCGCCGAAAATAACATCGAACCTGAATGGTCGTCCGACGGCCGCCATATCGCATTTACCAGCTCCCGAAACGGAAGCAAGCAGATATTCCTGATGAACGCCACGGGGGAAAACCAGATTCAGATTACCAGCATGCGCGGCGGCGCCTTCCGCCCTTCGTGGGAAAAAAGTAAGTAGAAATACTTAGTAAGTTCCTGATAGTTTTTTTATACTTTCTACCGTTTTTCATGATAGAATTATGTTAATTCTAATATTCCGTTGCTTTTGGAGAGGAGAGGGGTAATTTTGAACAATCATCGGGGGATTGAAAACTCGGCCTTAAAAGATAATAGCCGCATATTCAGTGGGGAATTCATTCTTATTACGCTTGTCATTACCGCCGTTCTTATAGCCGCCAGTATTTACAACTTCCTTCTTTTTCACGCAATTGCCGAATTATTTGCTGTTATTGTCGCGGTAACGACTTGCATAGTGGCGTGGCAGATGTTCCCGTTTACAAGGAATCACTATCTTATGTACCTTGGAAGCGGATACTTTTGGATAGGCATCCTTGACTTCTTTCACATCCTTGTTTACAAAGGCATGAACATATTTCCCATTGCCGTTGCAAATCCGGCAACCCAGTTTTGGATTGCGGCGCGTTATTCGGAAGCCTTACTGCTTCTCACCGCGCCTTTTCTTATGACGCGGAAATTTTCCAGAAGCCGCAACTTCGTCTTTTTCGGTTTCATTGCAGCAACATTGGCCGCCCTTGTTTTATCGAATAACTTCCCCAACGTCTATATAGAGAACGCTGGTCTTACGAAATTTAAGATATACAGCGAATACGCAATAATCGTGCTTTTATTGATCTCAGCTTATCACCTTTTGCAAAAGCGGCGCTACCTTGAAGAGCGGATACTCAACCTTATTATCCTTTCGATAATTTTCACGATAGCGGCGGAACTTGCCTCTACCGTCTACATCGGCGTTTACGGCCTTTCAGATATTTTGGGGCACATATTCAAGTATATTTCCTACTCCCTCATATTCCTTGCGGTCGTGCGCACAACATTAACCGAACCGTTCCTTGAAATGGCCAGGGGATCCAGCACCTACGATGCCATTCCCAATGCCGCAATAGTCGTTTATAAGGATTGCACAATAAGACAGGCGAACAAAGAAGCCCTGCGACTTGCCGGCATTCCGGAAAGCGAATTACTGGGCCGCAACTGCCATGATGTTTTCCACCGGCGGACTATCGATACAAAAGAATGTCCTGTTTGCATAAACATAAGGGAAGGAAAACCTTTGGCGTCCAAGGAATTGCATATCCCTGAAAACGGGAAATATTTCGATTTCTCACTCTCGCCGGTCTCCACGGAAACTGAATTTCTTGGAATGGTGCATGTAGTAAGAGATATAACCAAAAGGAAAATATTGCAGCAACAGCTTTTTCATGCAAATAAAATGACGTCGCTTGGCATTTTAGTATCGGGCGTGGTTCACGAAATAAACAACCCCAATTCCCTCATAATGTTAAACTCGCAGATTCTGTCAAAAGTTTTCGACGCCATTCGCCCTATCCTCGTTTATCAAGAGAAGGAAAATTCGGAGGCCCTAATTGGCGACATGTCGTTAAAAGACATCAACGAAAAACTTCCACGCCTACTTAAAGGCATCACCGACGGCTCCAGCAGGATTATAAATATCGTGGACAAACTGAAGGGCTTCTCGCGCAATGGTACAAAAAGCACTATGAAAAACGTGAATATAAACAGGATTGTGAAATCATCCATTGAAATAGCCGGAAGCCTTATCAGTAAGTCGACCTTAAATTTCAACGCTAAATACAGCAAGAAGCTCCCTTCGATTGACTGCAACCCATATGAACTTGAGCAGGTCGTCATCAATCTGATAACCAATTCATGCCATTCGCTGCAGAACGACCGGAAGAAAATAGACATTTCGACCGGCTATAATCACAATTCAAAAAGTGTTGTGATTAAGGTTACCGACGAAGGCGTCGGTATTCTAAAGAGAAACCTGAATAAGATTATGAACCCCTTCTTTACAACAAAACGCGATTCCGGCGGCACTGGCCTCGGCCTTTCGGTATCGTACAGCATTGTACGGGATCACGGCGGCA
>SDBV01000880.1_pt1 | contig 43820 bp, 42 predicted proteins | sample 2277081 | NCBI WGS metagenome assembly SDBV01 (sample SAMN10402039, study PRJNA504765) | marine sediment metagenome | isolation source: marine sediment core GS10_PC15, 223 cmbsf | place: Arctic Ocean: Southern Knipovich Ridge | collected 2010
ATGCGGTTAAGTTCGGCGGAAAGTTCCAGTTCCGCTTTATAGAAAAGCCTGTCCGTTCCGCGCTCAAGCCGGGATATTTTCCCAATGGGCAGTCCCTTGGGGTAAATGCCGCCCAGCCCCGATGAAATTACAATGTCCCCCACAGTTGCCCTGGCATCGAGGGACAGGTATTTCACGAAGCTCGTCGTTTTATTCTGCCCGACAACTATCAGCCTGGCCCGGCCTTCCTGTATGTATGCATCGATTGCGCTCCTGGCATCCGTTACCATCAGGACGCGCGATGCGTGCCGCGTTGAATTGACGACTCTTCCAATCAGCCCCCGATGGGTCATTACGACCATTCCCTCCTTAACACCCTCTTGCGTTCCGCGGTCTATTACAAGCGTTTGTGCCTGGTTGGTCGAATCCCAGGCTACAACGTTAGCCATCTGGAACCTTCCTTTATTAAGGGATTGCAATGAAAGGAGCTGATCGACCCGCCGGTATTTCTTTAGCTCTTCAACCAGAAGCATGTTTTTCATCCTCATCTGGTCAACAATTTGAAAAAGCTCTTTATTCTGTCTGGAGGTGTTAATTAGATATAGATAGTGGTCCCAGACGTCGGCGATGTTCCTTATGGTTAGGGTAACCCCTTTTTGTATAGGCGTGAAAACGGTAAGAACCGCGCGTTCAAGAAAGTTCGGTTCTGAATCTTTGTCAACGTTGCTTACCAAAAGTGCGGAAGCCAACAGGAAAAGGGCCAAAAGCAGAATTATGTTTTCGTATTTTTTTAAAAACTCTTTCATGCTTAGGGTGCCCCACGAAAGCCCTTTGGACTATAAAGAAATCAAATGGCCACGCGTTTAAGTAGTTCGGGTTCCTCAAGCGTCTTGCCGGTTCCCAGCGCCACGGCCGATAGTGGGTCTTCGGCGACGATAATCGGCAATCCGGTCTGTTCGCGCAACAGCAAGTCCAGTCCCATAAGGAGACCGCCCCCGCCGGCAAGGACGATGCCCTTGTCCACGATGTCCGCCGCCAGTTCCGGGGGCGTGCGTTCGAGAGCCGTCTTTACGGTATCGACAATCGTATTAACCACTTCACTAATCGCTTCGCGTATTTCCTCGTCGCTTATACGCAGTACTTTTGGGATACCGGCGACAAGGTCGCGGCCTTTCACTTCCATCGACTTCGGCTCTTCAAGGGGGTAGGCCGAGCCTATGGTAATCTTTACCTCTTCCGCCATGCGTTCGCCTATCAGGAGGTTGTATTTGCGCTTAATGTAGTGGACTATCGCTTCGTCCACCTCGTCGCCGGCCACACGCACGGACTTGGAGTAAACGACGCCCGAAAGGGAAATTACCGCCACTTCGGTGGTTCCGCCGCCTATATCCAGAATCATGTTTCCGGACGGACTTTCAATCGGCAGTCCCACGCCGATTGCCGCCGCCATCGGTTCCTCTATCAGGAATACCTTCCTGGCGCCGGCGCTAAGCGCCGAATCGCGCACCGCTCTTTTTTCCACCTGCGTAATGCCGGATGGAACCGCGATTATGACGTTGGGCATAACGAGAGTTCTCCTGTTATGCACTTTGTGGATGAAATAACGGATCATCGCCTCGGTGTACTCGAAGCTGGCTATAACTCCGTCCTTCATCGGTCTCATGGCTATTATCGAACCGGGCGTCCGCCCAAGCATATTCTTTGCCTCGCCGCCGACGGCCAGCACCCGTTTGCTTTCCGCGTGCACGGCCACCACGGACGGCTCGCGCAGGACTATGCCCTTGCCCTTTACGAAAACAAGCGTATTTGCCGTGCCGAGGTCTATTGCGAGATCGCTTGAGAAAAAACCAAATAATGAATCAAATATCATTTGCGTTCCTTATATATTATGAATCCCTCGTTTTGACGATAGGGATCCTTATCTCCTGCCCAGGCATAAGATGCTCCAGCGGCTGGCCCTTATTGTAAAGCCTTACCAGCCACAGCGGAACGTCATAATCTTCAGTGCTCAATGTCCACAAAGACTGTCCCTTCCGCACCGATACTGTTTCCACCCTGTCCACGCTGTACGCGGCGAAAAAGTCCTCGAATATGCTCAACTGGTATTCGTATCGTAGTGATTCGAAGCGTTTTTTTGTTACGTTGCGCAACGGAACCATTATCGACTGCCCAAGATGTATGCGCGTGCGCCTTGTCCATCCGTTAAATCGTCTCAGCTCCATCGTGGAAATGTCCGCCCAGTGCGAGTAATGACCCAGGGTCTCCTCCGGCTGGACGTACAATACACCGTATTCGTTATCGGCTTCCCCAAACTCGAACATGGAAAGGGGCGGCGCCTCTACCGGAACCGAAAAAAGTGTTACCGAAGAAATCGTTAACTCCGTTATATCTACCGCAGTCAGTTTTTCATCACGTTTTTTATCACGTTTTTCATCCAATGACGCCAGCACTATCTTCGGCTGAGTTCCCACATCTTTCTTCATTACGGGAATATTCTTTTTCACATCCACCCGTTGCGCCGTCTTGCCTTTTTCGGCAACGGTTACTTTTCTTTTTACTTTCCGGCTTTTCCCGTTAGGAATGCGCAATTTCTGGCCGGCGTAAATCCTGTTCCTGCTGTCCAGGTCGTTGTGATCATGGAGGGCCGCGACGGTAGTGCGAAAACGCCTTGCAATTACAGAAAGCGAATCGCCCCTCTTTACCCTGTACGAGTCCGGCTTTATCTGCGCTTTAAAGCGTTTGTTCGAGGGAAGCATGGCGTAAAGGCTTTCAAACTTCTGCGCGGTGCCGTAAGGAACCTTCAGGTCATAGCCTTTAGGTATACGCCGTGTGCCTTTCCAAATCGATTGCCTTAGCGCCGGATTCAGGGCGGCTATTTCCGCCTTGTCGTAATTAAAGTGTTTCGCAAAGACATCCGCCTGGAGGAAGTGGTCGAGTTTTACTTTCTCAAACCTAACGGGCTCTTTATATTGCAGGAATCCGAAATATTTTTCGGGGTCTTCCATGATAATGAGTGCGGCAAGGAATTCGGCGTAAAAGTTCCTGGATGCAAACCCGAAGGTTCTGCTCTTGTACTTTTCAACAATCTTAACGATGTCGTCGCCCTGCTTCTTTTTGGCGCGCTTCATTCCCATTCTGCCATGATTGTAGGCGGTGATGGCAAGTGGCCAGCTCTTCAGGTCCTTGAAGTTGCGTTTAAGGAGCTTGGCCGCGGCATGAGTTGAAATTATGGGGTCGCGCCTTTCGTCGATTGAATAGTTTATCTTCATAAAATGCTTTCCGGTGCTTCGGGTAAACTGCCAGACCCCCGCTGCCCCGTACTTGGAATAAGCCTTTACGTTGAACGAAGATTCCACATGGGGAATCACAAGCAATTCCAGCGGCAAGCCGTATGAAGTGAAAATCTCCCGCATTTTGTCGATGTAAAATCCGCTTAGTTCGATCCCTTGGCGGAACCTGTCCATCAAGCCGAACTGCGTACGAACCGAACGGGAAGCCTTTTTGAAAATTTTTGATGTTGCTTTCGGACCAAAGAGCGCGGCAACCCCGCATTCGTCAACGGTTTTGCATTTCCCCGCGCGTCTGCTGAGTTTTTTAAGTATCCCGGCGAAGTGCTTTCTCCTTTTTTCCAGAAAGCGGTTTTTCGTCCTCCACGAAGCCTTGGCCCCAAGGATGAAATTAAGGTCTACAACCTCGTACCGTATATCAAGGTTCCGGCTGTCGTGAATCACAACCTCGTTATTATGGTACTTGGTATAGACATCCAGCCAGAAATTGACGTTCGATTTTAAACCTTCAGGCCGTGGAAAAGATACGTCTTTTTTTAAATGTGAAAGCTCAAATGATAATAAATTAATATTAGGGACAATAGAGTTAGAAGATGCGGCAAAAACATTCGCTGAAAGAAAAATCGCCAGAGTGCATATTATCGCAAAACCCCTTCCAACATTGTGATTAAACATTTGGATTAATTCTAATTAAAGGAACGGGACAAATCAAGGGTATAATTAATTAAATACAACTATTAGTATTAAAACACCGAATTATACTATAATTATAGCAAAAAAAGCTAAAACTAACCAAATTAGAGTGGGCATGCTCATCAGCGACCTCAACAGCGGCTGGCTGGAAAACCCGTTCCTTGCAAACCAACCAACTGGAAGTCAGCGATTAGAAAATAATTAAAAAAATATCAAGACGGGCATTAGAGATGCTTATACGGACACTCAAAAAGGGCTAGTTATCGACCACAATAGATATCTTCTTGAAATCTTTTCTTTAAACTATTCACCTAATTGCCACGATACATTACGATTACTTTATTTGCCTTTACGATTATTATCAACATTGCCGTTCTTTTCTGCTTTATATATCAATAGTTTTTGTATTTGAATTGGAAATGATTTTGTATTAAAATGTAATGAGAAGGATTTATTGAAATGTCAAAAGATGCTGGGCATATATCATTGAAGTCAATTTATGGGCGCTAAAGAAAACAATAGGCAGATAAGGCATACATCGGTTGAATTCGATTCGTCTTTCGAGTCGAAGTTCCCGATCGGAGAGCCGGTTATTATAGAGTCCAAGGATAATAAATATCATTCCGTTATTAGGGGCGTCCTTTTCGGAAAATACATATTGGTTGACGTACCCCGCCCAGACGGCAAACTGCCAAGCCTGGATTTCAATTCCAGGCTTACCGTTCGTTTCATGTTAAAGGGAAAGATGTACGGTTTTAAATCCTTTATTATCAGAAACCACTCATCCCCCCCTCTGCTGGTTATTGAGTATCCTAAATCCGTTTCCTTGTTTGACCTCAGGAACAGCCAGCGCATCCAAATGACGATTCCCATAAGTATTGCCACCGGCGGCGATTCTCCGTCTTCCAGCGGAGCCATACTGGATCTTTCCAAAAGCGGGGCGCTGGTTGCAACCGACACGCTGAAAGGCGTCACCAAGGACAGCGAGGTGGAAATCTCCTTTCCGTTGCCCGGCAGCGAAAATACGGTATCGGTCTCATGCAGCGTTAAGAATATGAAGTTGTCCAACCGAAAAGCATTTTGGGGCGTTATGTTCAGTGAGAGCAGCAACGGCTCGCTTGCAGAGATGAGAAACTTTTACCAAACCTGCCTGTCGTACCAGACCGGCATGGAAACCTGATCATGTTGTCGCCTGGACAGGAAATAATCGTTGAAATTGACGGGAAAAAAAACAAAACCAGCCTGCGAGGCTGGAAGACCAACGGTAGCGGCTATTTTCTTTTAGATCCGCCAGAATTCGAGGGAATATTGTGTGAAATAAAAATTGGCACTAAAAGTATAATTCGCTTTGAAGACGAAGGCTCCATTTTGGGAATAATGGGCCGTTTTACGTCTTTCCTGAACAAGACCCGTCTTTGGGCCTTCACCTTCACCGACGATCCTATCCGGCATACAATGCGCTCCAATGAACGCTATACATGCCTTATTCCCGCCTCGGCAGTGAACGAATCTAGCGCCGCCCCCCTTGGGAGCGGGATGATCACGGACTTAAGCCTTAGCGGCCTGCGTCTTGTTACTAAAAAACCTCTGGATGTTAAAAAAGGTGATTTCATCGATGTCGTTTTTTCCCTAAACCCATCGGATGGAGCGATGACGCAAAGAATTGAAATAGCCCGGTCCGGTAAGTATGAAAAAATATATACTTATTCAGGCCCTTTTATCGAGTTGGTTATAGAAGATGAAAAAAGGCTGACCGACTTCTTCGAATTCTGCAAACAGTGGATTGAAATATGAGTATCCCCCTTTCATTCCTGATTATTGCTAGTTTAGTAAAAACCGAAGAACCCGGTTGCAAGCCTCACGAATCTGGCTTAAAAATCTTTCATGGGAAAGTTTCGATTTTATCCTCAAGGAACCCGTAACGGTGGTCTAATATGATATCCTTATGGGTAGGAGCTTAGTCGAATGGGCTGCCGTATGAAGGAGACGCGTATTTTCTCATACACTAATAACCGCAGGACACCTTTCGTGAATACTATGCCGTGTCCGCGTTGAAAGATACATTATGATTAAAAAGGTGAAGTCGAGTGAACTAGCCCCAGGAATATTCATTCACGATCTTAATTGCGGATGGCTGGAAAATCCGTTCATGTCCAAATCTTTCCTCATAGACGATTACGATACCGTCCATAAGATCATCAAACAGAAGATACACGCAGTTTACATTGATACCGATAAGGGCGACGACATAAAACACGCACCCACTAAGGAAGAAGCTGACAAAAAAACCGAAACCGAGGTGCGCCGGGTGGTCGAAGAAAAACCGAAGGAAGATCAGCAACCCGAAAACCGCGTCCCCATGAAGAAGGAGATCGAGCAGGCCAAAAAGGTCAGAACCGAGGCCAAAAAGGTTGTTACGGACGTCCTTAACGACATAAAGTTGGGAAAGCAGATAGAAACTGAAAAGGTCACCCATGTTGTGGACAACATGGTGGAGTCGATTTTCAACAACCGCCATGCGCTTACGAGTCTCAGCCGTATCAAGAGTAGGGACGAATATACATTCCAACACTCCGTTAACGTATGCGTTCTAATGCTGTCCTTCGCCAGAACGTGCAAGGTGGACCGAGAAACCATGCGCCATATCGGCACCGGCGCTCTGTTGCACGACATCGGTAAAATGAAAGTACCGAATGATGTATTGAACAAGGAAGGCAAACTGACGGATGAGGAATTTACCCTCATGAAGTCCCACGTTGTTGAATCGGTAAAAATACTCTCGGAAACTGCGGGGATACCGGAAGTCGCCTCCGAGATAGCCGGACAGCACCACGAGCGTTACGACGGAACCGGATATCCGAAAGGCCTTAAAGGCGAGGATATTTCCTTATTTGGGAGGATGGCGGCAATCGTGGATGTGTACGACGCCATCACTTCAAACCGCGTCTATCATAGCGGGATGGAGCCTGCGGCGGCCCTTAAAAAGATGTTTGATTGGAGCAAGCATCATTTCGATGAAATAGTGGTTCAAAATTTTATCCGCTGCGTTGGAATCTACCCTGTTGGAACCCTTGTTATGACCGACAGCAAGTTCTTGGGAGTCGTAATCGAACCCGGTGAAGAAAGCTTGCTCCACCCTGTTCTGCGCCTTGTTTACAACGTTAAAAAGGACCACTTCATAGAACCGCACGACCTTGATCTTTCCGAGAACGGCGGCAAGGCCGACAAGATCATTGGAACCGAAGACCCGAAAAAATGGAACATCAATACGCTTAAATACATCGATCTGTTTTAGCGGGAACGCCCGTTACTTTACCGGCCTTCTGCCATGTTGGGCAATGAACTGGAAATCGCTTATGCCGGGAATTTTATCCACAAGGTACGTTTCAAGTTTTTTCAAAAGCCTGCCTTCGGCTTGGCGAACGGCTTCGCGGGTTATGCCGTACTTATCGCCGATTTCGGCAAGCTTCTTCGGCTCGTCGGACATCAGCCGCTCGAAAAGAATCGTCCGGTCGGAATCTTTCAGACCCTTCGAAAATTCTCCGACTTCCTTTTTCAATAGTTCTTTGATCTGCTCTTCGCCAAGAACGTCGTCGTATATCGGCTCCCTGTCCCCAATCACTTCCGCGTATGTTCTTTCGGAGTCGCCCGATACGGGCATGTCCAGCGAAACATCCCTTGCGGCAAGCGATTGTTTCACGTCTTCCACGTCCGCCTCCGACGCGTCTAAATGCTCGGCAAGAAGCTTAACGGTGGGCTCCATGCCGGCGGCCTTAAGCTGCTCGGTAACCTTGTTCAGGTTGTAAAGAAGCCTTCTGCGCACATTGGTCGTACCCACCCGTACAAGCCGCCAATTGTCAAGAATGTACTTTAGTATGTAAGCGCGTATCCAGTAAGCGGCGTATGTCGGAAGACGGACGCCCTTGAACGGATCGAACCTTTCGACGGCCTTCATCAAACCGATCGTTCCCTCCTGAATGAGATCCAGCATGTTCTGGAACTGGGTGCGAAACTCGAAGGCTATGCTCACCACGACCCGCAGGTGCGCCGTAACCAGTTTAACCGCCGCATCGGGATCCTTGTCCCGCCACACGCGCAACGCAAGCTGTCGCTCCTCTTCGGGAGTAATCTGCGGTATCGCTCTTACCGCCGCGAGATGGCGGCCCAGCGGATCGGAAGGGACGATATCGGATTTCTTTCGTTTTCCGCCCGGCTTTGCCGCCACTGCCACTTTCGGAAAACCCGGAAGCGATTTAGCCACGCCCTTCCCTTCCGGAGTTTTTTCGTCCCTTTCGGTTCCCTTTGTGTTATCTCTTGCCATAATCTATTATTACCTTGATAATGCCCTAAAAGATATTCTACATAAAATTAGCTTCCTAACGGAACAGGTGGAAGAAAATGAAAAGCGACCGTATAAAAAAAGGCGTTACAAGGGCGCCCCACAGGGCTTTGCTGTACGCGACCGGCGTTACAAAAAAAGCGATGGCCCGTCCGTTCATAGCACTGGTAAGCAGCTTTACCGATTTCATACCGGGGCACACCGGTTTCCGCGATCTTGAGCGCGCCATTGAAAAGGGCGTGCACAGCGGCGGTGGCCACATGTTTTACACCTCCGTGCCGGGCGTGTGCGACGGGATAGCGATGGGACACATAGGCATGCACTATTCCCTGCCCACGCGCGATCTTATTGCGGACATTATAGAATGCGTAATTACTGCGCAGGCTTTCGACGGCGTAATCTTTTTGACAAACTGCGACAAGATAACGCCGGGAATGCTGATGGCCGCGGGAAGGCTTAACCTGCCGTCCATCGTCGTTACCGCCGGGCCGATGATGAGCGGCATGTACGACCAAAAACGGCGGTCGCTGGTGCGGGACACCTTCGAGGCAGTCGGCCTGAGACAACAGGGAAAAATAACCGCAAAGGAACTTGAAGGGTTGGAAATGTGTTCGTGCCCGGGACCGGGTTCGTGTCAGGGCCTCTACACCGCCAACACGATGGCGTGCCTTACGGAGGCCCTTGGAATGTCCCTGCCCGGATGCGCGACGGGACTTGCCGTAAGCGCCAACAAAAGGCGCATCGCGATGGACAGCGGCGAGGCTTTGCTGGAACTCGTTAATAAAGGAATCACGGCAAGAAAGTTGATGACCAAAAAGGCGTTTGAAAACGCGGTGCGCGTCGACCTTGCCCTCGGAGGCTCCACGAATACCGTATTGCACCTTCCCGCCATAGCGCGCGACGCGGGGGTGAAACTGAATCTTGAAGTATTCGACAGGCTCAGCCGTTCCACTCCGCAGATAACGTCTATCCGCCCGGGAGGCGAGTATTTCATGGAAGACTTGGAGTTCGCCGGCGGAATTCCCGCAACGCTGAAATCGCTCAAAAGCCTGATGCACGACACGCCTAGCGTGAGCGGCGAAACCACGCACAAAATCGCAACGAAGGCGGTTATCTCGAACAGCGACGTCATACGCTCAATAAAAAAGGCTTACAAAAAGGAGGGCGGCATAGCGATATTAAAGGGCAACCTGGCGCCCGGCGGCGCGGTAGTTAAGCAGTCCGCCGTTGCCGAAAAGGCCATGAACTTCACAGGCAGGGCGCGGGTATTCAATTCGGAAGAGACCGCCATGTCGGCAATAATGAAAAAACGGATAAAGCCTGGCGACGTGGTAGTCGTCCGCTACGAAGGGCCCAAGGGCGGCCCGGGAATGCGCGAGATGCTGTCGCCCACTTCGGCGATATCGGGCATGGGGCTTTCCGATTCCGTTGCGCTTATCACCGACGGGCGTTTTTCAGGCGGAACGCGCGGGCCGTGCATCGGCCACATCTCGCCCGAGGCGATGGAAGGCGGACCGATTGCGCTTATAAAGGAAGGCGACTCGATAACGATAGACATTCCAAAACGCAAGATTACGCTTAACGTTTCACAGGCGGAAATGAAAAGGCGGCAAAAGAAATGGAGAAAACCCGCGCCAAAAATAAAGAAGGGCTACCTCACGCGCTACGCAAAACTCGTTTCCTCCGCCGCCGACGGAGCCGTGCTGTACTGAGGGCATATGTCGGATTGACAATATTTTGATTTTTTGTTAAATTTGCCCCGACTGTTTAAGGGGTGTAAGTGTTAATACGTAGTCGCATATTTCTGTCTTTCTTAATTTATGCGGCCAACCTGATATTTGCGGTATCGGCGCAGGCCCTTGAACCGGTCATACTCACCGATGACAAAACGGAATACACTCTTGGAAAACACCTCGAAATTCTAGAGGACGTTGAGAAAAAGCTAACAGCGGAGGAAGTCGTCTCCCCTGAGTTCGATGAGAGGTTTGTCCCAAGCGTGGTGGAAGTGCCGAATTTCGGAACTACCGAATCCGCTTACTGGCTGCGTTTCCAAATACAAAACCAAACTATAAAACAGTCGGAATGGATCCTCGATATGATTGGTATGGACTTCAACACTGTTGACGTTTATGAGCTTTCGACGGGCGGTGAGTTGCGCCTTATCGCCCGGACTGGTCTGCGTGTGCCCTACAACGAAAGACCGTACCATCACCATAATCCTGTTGTTCCACTGACTATTTCACCCGGCGAAAAGCGGACCACTTACCTAAGGCTTCAAACGGATTTAACTGCAGCATTCCCGATTACATTATCAACTCCAAATGCTTTCGTCAGAAAAGATACTATTACAGAAAGAGCTGTCGGGATATACGGCGGGATTCTACTGTCAATGATTTTTTATAACATGTGTATCTTTTTGGTATTGCGCGACAAAACATACCTTTACTACGTTTTTTATATCACCGCATCGTTACTTTTTTTCATGTTTCTGAGAGGGGCGCCGCAATACTACTTGGAATCCAGTTCTTACTGGTTGACAAATACTTCTATGGTGTTTTTTGGATCATTAATGGCTTTTACCGCTACCATATTTGTAAGGAATTTCCTCGCCACCGCTCGTTATACGCCTTTTCTGGATAAGGTACTTATAGCTTTTATTGCAGTCTGGGCTGTTTTAGCGTTTGTTGTTAATGTTTTTCCGTTGACCATTATGGCTACGATTGCAAATTCGCTTGGCGCAATATCCATGCCTTTCATTCTGGCGGTCGGGGTGGTGTGTTATAAACGTGGATTCAAGCCCGCAAAATACTTCATCATCGCCTGGACAACCTTTATAATCGGTGTAGCGGTTATGAATACCATGTATCTCGGGATATTGCCGTATAACTCGATAACACATAACATAGCTTTGGTAGGTAGCGCCATGGAAGTGATACTCCTTTCGTTCGCACTTGCTTACCGTATCCGTACCATAGAATACGCGCGCGACCAGGCGCAGGCGTTAGCGACAGCAAGCCAGCGTCTAACCCGCTACTTTCCAAAATCGCTCGTGGAAAAAATCCTCTCCGCCGATGTGGACGTCCTTCCAAAAAGTGAGCGCAGGAACATAACCATAATATTTTCCGATCTGGTGGGGTTTACGGACATAACGGAACGCTTGGCGCCGGAACGAATAAGCGCCCTGCTTAACGAGTACCTGACAAATATGACGGAACTGATCGAAAGACACGGCGGCACACTGGATAAAATCATGGGAGACGGGATTATGGCCCTTTTCGGCGCGCCTGATGAGATGGCGGATGAAAAGCAGGCGCACGAGGGCGTAGCGACCGCGGTAGAGATGCAGAAACGGTTGGACGAACTGGGGGAGAATTGGCGCGCCAAGGGGATAGACCATAATATCCGCCTTCGTATAGGAGTTCACCAAGATTACGTTACCGTGGGCAATTTCGGTTCAAACGAACGGGTATCCTATACCGCCATCGGCGACGGCGTTAACTTCACGTCGCGGCTTGAGAAAGCTTGCGCTCCAGGAAATATTCTGGTCAGTTTTTCAGTGTACGCTCTTACGAAAGACCAGTTTCCTTACGGCGACGTAACGGAGCGGGAGTTTAAGGGATTTGCGCGAAAACAGAAAGTAGTGGAACTAAGTATTGACAATGTTGATGAAATTGGGGAATAGAAACAGTCCACGCCGAAGATTAAAAAGGGCTACCTCACGCGCTACGCAAAACTCGTTTCCTCCGCAGCCCGCCTGCGCGGACGAAGCGCTTGCGCCTGCGGGTGGCAGGCAGCCCCGTCCCTAGTAGCTACAGCCGTCCCGGCTGTAGAGTGCAGGCGGGACGCATGCACCTACTGTTCAAACGGCGGCATTGCCCTGCCCTTTAAGCGTTATCAGCGTTACCTCGGGCGGACAGTTGAGCCTTATAGGCGCCAGGAGGTGCCCAACTCCCCTTGTTACATAGGTCTGCCTTTTGCCGTCGCGCACCAGACCCGCGCGGTACTTCTGCCCGAAAGGAGAAGGAATGAATGGCATCCCTATAAAAGGCGCCACAACCTGCCCTCCGTGCGTGTGGCCGGAAAGTGTGAGGTCTATTCTCATAAACCGGTCGTCTATAGCTTCGTTTATGTCGGGATTGTGGCTTAATAGGATTTTAGGCGTGGTCATATCCAGTCCCATGTAAGCTTTTTCCAGCGAAGACGATTCCTCCCAATAGTCGTCTATTCCGAGAAGGTCTATTTTCTCCACTCCCCTTTCAAGAGTTGCGCTTGAATTGCGTAGCCACACGACTCCCAGGCGTTTGGAAAATTCATCGGTGATTTTTTCCACGGCTTCGGGACCGCTCCAGAAATCGTGGTTTCCCAGAACCGCGTAAATCCCCATAGGCGCCTCAAGCGCAGATAGCGCATCAAGACATCGGTTGAGGTATTTTGCCTTGAATTCGCCCACCGATCCGGAGAGGAACTTGGTGGAACCCGATATAAAATCGCCGCCAAGTAAAATAACGTCCGGCTTTTCCCCCATAGCCATGCGCGAGGCGGCGGAAAGAAGCCCTTTGCCGACAACAAACGACGAATGAAAGTCGCTAAGAAGAGCGATCTTAAAACCTTCAAAGGGGCCGGGAAGTTGTGCAACGTTTACGCCGGTTCTTTCCAGTCTAATGTGAAACTCCGTCGTGTTGTATATGCCCTTTACCGCCCCCAATGCAATAAAAGCGCGGAGTCCGTTGACAACAAACCGCCGCCTTGTCCACAGCCGGGAAGTTTTTTCATCCATACGAAAAATTTTCTTATCCGTCCTTTACCATACGCGCCTTTTTATCCCTTGGACTTTTCTTAACTTTTGCTTCGAACGAAAGCGCGGCGGATCTGCTCATCGGGGGGCTTTTGGCTACGAGCTTTACGGGGATGCGGGACCTTGTGTATTTGCCGCCCTTGCCGGCATTGTGCCGCGAAATCCGGCGCGTAATGTCGTTGGTTATTCCGCAATAGAGGCTCCCGTCGCCGCACTCAAGCAGATAAACGCGCCAAGCGGGTAAGGGTTTCGGCAACATTCTGCGATTATAGCAAAAGTAGCCAAACGCTCATGTTTATGCTAGCTTATTGCTATGAAATTTGACAAAAAAATGATGATCACAATTCCGGTGGCAGGCGCCTATACAAGGGACAACGGGTTATGATTCTGGACGTCTACAGGCTTAAAGAAGAGATGACTCCCAAACAGATTGCCAAGAGACTGGATAAAGTTATTATGGAGGACCTTTTCAGGAACGTTCAGAGGCTGGACAACAGGATAACGCTTGACGACGGAACCCTTGTAGCGATGCTCCTGCCCGTGCCGGAAAAGATAGGCGTCCCTAAGTTCTTCCCCGATAAGGATGTCAAGAAAGTAATTTTAAAAGCCCTTGATCTAATCTCCGAATTCACGGGCGACGAAGTAGAATTATAAACTTAATTACATTCTTTTTTAAATAATTTTTACTTCGTGGGTGTGCATATCGTAACGCGCTCCCATTACTTTCAACTTTTTATTTTTTACATATTCCCCTAACGCTTTAGACGATTCGAGCTTTTTGACGACATTATGTACATTCAGCCTCACTGCGTTGTCCAGCAAGTCGCCGTCCATGCTCCTCGCCTTTCTTACGGCCGCCCGGATAGGCTTTATGATATTTTCGATAGGCGAACCGCCACTACTGCCCTCGCCCCGGCTTTCGTAAGCAGCCACGGCTGCGGAAACCGCGCCGCATCGTTCGTGCCCCAAAACCAGAACAAGCCTAACGCCTAGATGTGCGACTGCGTATTCGATACTTCCAAGCCCCACGCCGGCTACCACATGCCCGGCCTCCCTAATTACGAAAAGATCGCCCAGCCCTTGGTCGAAAATTATTTCAGGCGCGACTCTCGAATCGGAACAGCCTACGATAACGGCGAAGGGACGCTGGCTCTTTTCCAGCTTTTTAAGGTGGGTTTTAGTCTGGTGCGGATGCGTCGCTTTCATCCGAACGTAGCGCCTGTTACCGTCCAGCAGTTTTTTCAAGGCTTTTTTTACATCAAGGCCGGAAAGTTTTTTCACTTTTCTTTTTCCTTTGCCAGATTGAACCAAAAGACTTTCGCTCCCATCGGTTTTATATAATTATCTTCGCCATTGAAATTTACCATATCCCACGCGCCTTTGAAAAAGCCGGCGGATCGTGGTATCCTTGTTGCCATAAACGTAGCTACTAAAATAATTGTAGGGAGAAGCCGATGAAATTCGCGAACGTAAGGGAATTAAAAAACAAAACCTCCGAAATCCTGCGCAAGGCGCAAAAGGAGGACGTGGTAATCACTTCCCGAGGAAAGCCCAAAGCCATCATTACCGCCGTTACGGAAGAAGATTTCGATGAATATCTTTTGGAGCGCAGTCCCGCGTTTCAAAAAGCCCTTGAGTCGGCCCGCAGGGAATATCTGAAAAAAGGCGGCAAAAGCGCAAAAGAATACCTGAAGAAACGCAAAAGCCAGCGTGGATAAATTCGCCCTTACACTTTCTCCTTCGGCCATACGCGATCTCGACCGGCTCGATATAAAAATCGCTAGTAACGTTCTGGATAAGGCGGCAGTCCTTGAAGAAAACCCGTTTCCGAAAGGTAAACTTAAAAAAAAGATAAAAGGAAAGAGATCGACCTTCTATCGTCTCCGCGTGGGTAAGTACCGCGTGTTCTATTGCATCGAGAATAAAGAGGTAGTTGTCCTTAAAATAATTGACAAAAAAGACGCGGAAAAGTTTATTAAATCACTTTAAGACCGGATCAACCCAGCCATTTTAAAAGCAAGTCAACTATTCGCGCTTAAGCCAGCGTTCGCCGGTGAGTGTAATCCCGATAGCGCCAATCGGCGCGGTAAGGATAAAAGACAGGACGGCCACGGCTAAAATTATCTCTCCTCCCGCAACGCCCATCTCCAGCGGCACCGCCCCTATCGCGGTCTCACTTTAGAGTGGTTACCAGCACCGTTTGGGACGGCTTGCTTTCCAGGCCGGTGTCGTCCACCGCCGTAATATAAAAAGTCGCCGTTTGCCCCGATTCCAGCCCTTCCACTACGAAGCTTTCCGTTACCGATTCGCCCACAAGCGAACTCCTGAAAAATCCCTTGGAGTATATATTGTATCTTTCCACGTCTTCTGTATTCGGCCTTTCCCAATTCAGTTCCACCGTGTCGAATCCCGGAACCGCTTCAAGATTAGTCGGAGCGTCTGGCAGATGTTTGGTGGTAATGAAAACGGTGTCCGAAGGCTCACCTTCAAGCCCGTACTCATCAACAAGCGCAACGCGGTAGTAGTACTTGGTTCCGTCTTTAAGCCTTAGATCGTTGAAAAACGACCTTGGCCCCCTGACGTTTATAATCGGCTCAAAACCTGTTTCAGGTTCAAGGCTTTGGTAGATTCTGTAGTGGCCGGTTGCGTCATCAACGCCCGGCCTCCAGCTGAGAGTCGTACGCCTTGCCTCGCCGTTAGAGCCGGACAGGTTTTTAATCTCTGACGGAAGGTTTCTGGTTATTCCCTTGACCTCCGGCGAAAAATCGCTTTTAACGCCTGCGTGGCTTACCGCAAGCATCTTGTAATGGTACGATTTTCCGTCTTCCATCCATCCGGGCGAACCGCCCCTGTCGGTAAATTCTATTCTTCCTGCTGAGACAATCCTTTTAATCATCTGGTAGGTCTTTCCGCCCTTGCTTTTGTATATCTCGAAAGCTTCAATATTTTCGTTGCGCGGATAATCCCATGAAAGCGAAACGGACTTTGGCAGGTGCTTTGTCGCCATTATGTTTGAGGGCGTCTGCGGTTTTTCCGCCGTTACGGCTGCAACGGCGTCCGACAATTCGCTTTCGAAATCTTCCCGCAAAAATGAAGTGACGGCATAAAAATACTTCTTGCCGTATTCAATGCCTTTTTTTTCGCCTCTATCGCCACCCTTGTCGGTAAACTCGGTAATTGTGCGCCCTATTATGGTCCCGATCTTTTCATATTCGCTTTCGTCGACGGTAGCGTCGGCGTCCTTTCGGTAAATGTTATATCCCTTTACGCCGGAATCCGAATGCATGTTCCAGCCAAGAGTGACGTTAGTTACCGGCGTAGCGGCAACTTCAAGGCCTCCGGGCGGAGAGGGCATTGCGCGCGTTGCCGCCATAACGGGACGCGAGGCGGAGATGCGGCGGTCCTTATTATCCATGGCCGCAATGCGGAAATAATATTCCTTGCCGTCCGCAACTGGGAGTTTGTTGGAGCCGACATAAACCGCGCCGGTCTTTTTCATGTTTTCAACCGTCATGGCGGTAACGAATGGGCCGTCCGGTTTTTCGGAACGCTCGAGTATGATGGATACGATATCCTTACTCCGCGGCTTGCGCCACGTAAACCTTATCTCCTTTATCACGCCTGATGCGGCTTTAAAGGAGGTGTAAAGATCAATGTCCTGCTGAGTGGATGCCTCGATAATATCGCCGGTCACGCCTTCAACCTTGTCCCCGTTGAATGCCGATACCCTGTAATAGTACTTCTTTCCGTCGATCAGTCTTTGCTGGTAGCTCCCCTTATCCACAACCTCGGTTTTAGTCCTGCCGTTGGTGATCTCAATTTTCACGAACTCGCCATCGGAGCTTTCGGCGCGGTAAATATTGTACCCGGCAATTTCGGGCTCGGTTCCCGCGTGCCAGCTTATGGCAATCCTTTTCGCTTTATCGCTTTTTGCGCTTAAGCCGCGCACCTTTCCGGGACGCGAGCGGACAAGCAGTCCCGCTTCTATCGCGCCTTTTTCAGATTCCCTGATTATTTCCCCTTTGGATCTTTCGGGGCCGACTCCCGTTAGGCGGATTCTGCCAGCAATTTCCTGCAGATTGGTTTCCAGTATTTCGCCAGTATCGGGGTCTTTCAGCACGGGCGTGTGCCGGAACACGGTCAGTATTTCTTTGGGTTTAGCGCCGCGCTTCGCGCCGACATCGACTTTCACTTCCTTACCGGGTTCGCCGTTTTCTTCTTTTCTGGAAAGTATGATGCCTTCCGAATACGGAATTACATTTACCGCTTCAATCTTTTGTGCAGAGCCGGGAGTTGCCGAGGGAGGCTCCATATCGAGCGGCACGATATTAATATTGAAAGGTTTCTCTGCGCTCATTAATGATGCGCCGTTACCGTTAGTATCGTTTGCCTCGATATAGTACTGTAACGTCCCGACGGCGGCCTTCTGGGCCGAAACCACCGCTTCGTAAGTATCTTTCCCCACCTTCCGCAAAGGGATAACCGAAAAATCGTCTTCGCCGCCGATACGGAAATAGAGCCGGGCTGTTTTTATTCCATAAATATCTTTTATAATTGCGCTCATCCGCAATGCTTTACTTTCGTACCCCATTTCGGGAGCATCGTGAAATATTTTCGGCGGAACCTGGTCATCGTGCCGGAGTTCCATATGCAGGTATAGGCGCTTATTGGCATAGATATATACGGTCTTTTCCTCGTCAACATATCGATCGCCAGCTATGCGCACGACGCGCATACCCTCAAGGATATTTTCCAAGACAACGGGAGTTCTCCCCATTAATTCCTCGTCCACGTAAACGAACGCACTTTCCGGCTCAGTGGAAACGTAGATGGAGCCTATCAGCCTGGCGCGTATCTCGCCGTAAATCTGCAAGATGTCGGGCGAAAATCCGGTTTCTTCCGGAATAAAATCCGGCCTGTTCATTATCGATTCGTAAAAATCACGCCTTGCCTCTTCTATCTCCCCTGCGTCAAGGCGCATAAGACCCATAAGAAAGCGGGCCTTTGCCCTGTCGGTTTTATCTGAAAAAGCGGCGTCGATGCTCCCTTTGGATAAAAGCTCCTTCCACTCTTCAAGCATTTCCCTTTCCGTCTGCGCCCACGCAGCGCTGGGAAAAAGCAGGATAGGAAGGACTGCCGCAAGGCTTAATAAAGCGGCCTTTATTTTTTTCAAATAACTTTTCTCCAAAAACACCAAATTTCCTCTAATCATATATCAAAACCGATTGAGGAATGTGTTTTGATTTAGCCAATTGTATTAAAGGCCATAATCATTCCGGACGAACAAACGGCAATTTTGCGTAAAATACACTCCCTTGCCTTACCGTGGAATCTACAACTAAATCCCCCCCGTGCGCACGCATTATTTCCATGCATAACGGCAAGCCTAACCCGGTGCCATATTCACCGGCCGTGCCGATGCTAGTTGTCTTTTTTTCATAATCAAAAAGATCCGCTAAATATTCCGGTTCGATCCCAGTTCCCGTATCCTTAACCGCGATTGTCGAAGGTTCTTCCTTGGGAATAAATAAAGAAACGGTGTCACCCTTAGAGCAAAATTTTATGGCATTAGAAACCAGGTTATTAATTACCTCACCAAAGAGGGCCTTGTCGGCATATATAATATTTTCACTTGGTATTTCGTTGACTAAGGTTACTCCTTTATGTTCGGCAAGTATCTTGAATGCAACCATAACTTCGAGTCCAAAGAATTTGGCTTCAATAAATTCAGGATAGATTTTCATTTCCCCACCCTGCAGTCTAACCAAATTCAATATATCGTCTAACAACTGCATCATTTTTCTACAGGATTCGTCGATGGAGCCTATAGTTTCCTTATTCCTGCCATCATCATGCTTTGTTTTCAACAAACGCTTTGATAACATTTTTATTAGAGCAATCGGGCTTCTGAGGTCATGCGAGACTAACGATATGAATTTATCCTTGAGTTTTGTGGCCTTCTCTGCTTGCTCTTTGGCTATACGCATCTTCCTTTCGGCCTCCTTACGTTCTGCAAGTTCAACCGAAAGCTCTTCTGTTCTAATAATCACTTCCTCTTCAAGGTTGGTGGCGTGTTTTTCGAGTTTTGAATCCCTTAGCTGAATCTGTTCCAGCATTTCGTTGAACGTATCGGTCAGTGTTCCCAGTTCGTCATTGGCGGTTTTCAACACCCGCACGGAATAATCTTTTTGCAATGATACGCGTTGCGCGGCATTTGCCAGGTTCGAAACGGGATCGGAGAACACCTTTTGAAGCCTGAAGGAAAGCAGGAATGCCGCCGGTATAGCAGCAAGAATTATAATCAGGAAGGCGGCTAAATGTATCCCCAATTTGGTATACAACGCCTCAAAACCGGATTCGATATAAACGAAGCCGATTTCTTTTCCGTCCATTATTATTGGTTGTGATATGACCAGACTGCCCCTCAGGAACTTCCCTTCCGGAACATTCAAATTTTCCTTCGGGATTTCATCTGTCTGCAGTTTGTAGGGGAAGGAAGCGAAAACGGAACCGTCGGGCCGGAAAATAACAGCCCGAATGATGTTTTTCTTCACCCTGAGCGAAGAGAGCAGTTCTTCCGCCTCGGCCGCGTCGTCAAACAATATCGCCGCGGAGCTGTTAAGGCCAACTATTTTCGCCTGAGCGGAAAGTTCTTCAACCATCTCCCGCTTGAACACGGTAAATTCGAAGACGGTTAAAAACGTTAGCGCGAGCACAAGGACTGCAATTACAATGACCATAGAGATAAAAGTCAGCTTCCATTTTATCGAGGCGTCCCTGAAAGTTTTCATCCCAATCACGGCTTCACCTCTTTCCCGTAACCTACAATACGCGCAAGCCGAAGCATCTTGGCGCTGATCTTAAGTCCGGCGCGCCGTGCCGCCTCCAGGTTTATCTCGAAGCGAACCCTCTCGTTTTCTATGAAGAAATTTATGATCACGCCTTTTTCGGCCATACCCGGCGAATCGCTAATTGTGAGGGAATGTGAACCGTCGAGGGCTTTCAGGATTTTCGGCGCCTTTTTTACGTTCTTGCCGCCTATGAAAATAATATGATAATTCGAAAGTTGTTTTATTGATTCAGACGTTTTTATTGAAAACCCTCTGCCCCTAGCCGTATGATCCTTTATAATTTCCTTCAGGATGTCGGCGAAAGCGTCGTCTCCCAGAACTCCTACAGTTATGGGCGAGTCTTTTGCGGGAAAAGCGGTCTCTGGCCATTCAATAAAAAGTGTAAAATTGTAAATGAATGCGGCCTTAACCTCTTCGTATGTGGCAGTGATGTCTTGCCGTGCATTATCCTTTGCCAGGGATGGATGCACGTAAAAAAAGGTAAGGCAGACAAGCGCCAAAACCAAAACAGTATCTCTTAATCGGATTAACATCCCCAGCGTACCTATTTTTTAAAAGTGTTCGGCAGAGTTGCAGTCGTCAATAGTTGCTTTTCTGCAGGTAATTATATTAATATAATAATAGTTAAGATTTCAATATGCAAGGGAAAAAGGCGGGATGCAAAAAATGTTGGTATTGCGGTAACTTCCATTGGTTTTATTGGTGGGTGATAACAAGACTGTTTAAAGGATTACTGCACGAATCAACTTCGTTATAGACAATCGGAGAAAATTCTTTTATCACGTCAACAACGGCGTTATAGATGTATATCTCGGTATCCACAACATTAGAGCCTTGTGCAAGAATGTCCCAATACTCGTCGTAATCTTGATATCCGGGAGTGTCTTTAATGTACTTTGTTGGAACCGCCACCTTATAAGTTTTTGTAGTATCCGTTAAGTCAATTGTTTCCGTTTCAACCGTGTCGATACCTTTTATCGCGATTTTGGTTATTCTGGAGCCAACCGGTTTTGTCACATCGGCATATACCCTCACGGTATATGAGACCTGCAAGAACCTGCCAAAGCTGGTCCCTTCAGTTCCATCTGCCAGCATCCTGCTGAAGGCGTTCTCGAAAATTTCCTTAATAACGGAACCGGTAATATCGAGACTGGTAATCGTCGAAGGGTTTGAACTATCGAGGTTGTCGAAAGGAAGAAGCATTGTTACATCCCCCATTGTTACCGGACCGGCGGGAATAAAATCCAATTCATGCAACGACGGCCTGAACCTGACCGACCCGGCGTTAATGATGGCGAAATCCACGTTACCGGCAGACAAGAACATGCCGTCTGCCACGAGACTGGCTACAGCGGATTGACATCGAGCAATGGTATTATACTGCGTGGAAAGTGACCAGGAGAATACCCCTATGACTGTGGGATCGAGTGAGGTATCAAGTACATCTTCGTTGTCCTTCACTTCAAGGTTTCCGCAACCGGCTATAAAAATCATCATCGCCAATACCGACATACGGAAATATCGAATCGCCAACATATTAAAACTCCTTGCCCAGTTCAAGCATAAACATGCGCTGGTTTGACTGAGGCAGATTTTTTACTTCATACGGCGAAGCCGCTTCGGGAAACCTGTATCGGATATCCGAGAACATCTCACGATAGTAGGTGTTAAGAAGATTAAAAACCGATACCTTAAGATGCACGCCCTTCACCAGGTTCTTTTTTGTTAGTGCGAGGTTTATAAGATGATAGGGGCCCGTTTGAGCGCGCGTATCACTTACCGTTTCCTGCCATGTCCTTGCGTTAGATTTGGTAGTATCAGAGTACATCCAATAAAGGCCTACAATGCTCTTATAAGGAAGGCCGTAATGTATCCCGACGTTAGCCCGGAATTGGGGAATATTTGTGAGCCAAGTAGAAGACGACTTGTCCCAGGCATTGAAAAGCGTCGCATTCGAATATATCCATGACGAATCGTCAAGCGTATGGCGTGCCTCAATCGAATAGCCGTCTATATCCAGACGGCCGGAATTCTCGAATTCGGTTACAGCCGCCAGCGAAGTGTTATAAAGCGTGGTGATGAAGTCTCTTATCTTCGTCTTCACCCAGCTCAATCTTACAAAGCTTGTTTCTTCATAGCTGTATCCAATGCCCAATTCATACGTTTCCAGCTTTTCAGCTTTGAGGTTCGGGTTGCCGTAGAATTGGGGATTGGTTTGGTCGTAGAGCTCTTTAAACGTCGGGGCCCTAAACGCCGTGGCATACTGCAATTTTACGGCGATTTTACTATACGGGTTATACACTAGCGAGGCTCTCGAATTTGTGGAGCTTCCGAAATCACTGTAGTTATCGTACCTGGCCCCGACCACGATATCCATCTTATTGGTGACTGACCAGTCATCTTCCACAAACGTGGAAAAAACTGCGCGCTTTTCCTCCGGGAAACCGTAATCGTTCCAGTTTGCAAAACTCGACTGAACGATTGCGCCGGATGACGGCTCACCGCTATAATTTGTAGTTATTTTAGTATCATCTAACCTTGATTCTTCGGCGCCCAGCCCTATGGTGAGGTAGTGACCGATATTTAAGTCCCGTTCAAACTTAATATCCCCGCCATACGTACTCATTGTGTACTCTTTTTTCTGCCAAATGCCATCACCAAAGCTCTCAATGTCGCCGTCGTTATCAAGGTCGCGGTTATCCGTATATCCATCCGGGTAAAGCTGAATATCTTTGTTCCATTTCCATCGGTCTGCATGCAGACGCGGAGTAATCTTTATGGAGCTTGCTTTGCCATAGACCCTTAGAATATGCGCGATAAAATAATCCGAAGAAACACTGGATTCATCCGAGAGTATGTTCTGGTAGGCAAAATTGGGGCCTCTATCCTCCCTGTAATAATTAAGGTCCAGCTTTATCTTTTTATATTCCAGGCTTACATGACCGAGAACCTTTTGCTTGTCATCCTTTTGCTCCATCGGCGCTCTTGAATATTGCGTATTCCACAAGTTGTCAGTACTCATGGATGCATTCCCACCGTCGGTTTGGAACACTTCTGCGAATGTGAAAATGGAGAAATCGTCCGTCCTTACCCCATACTCTAAATTAACTTTTTTGGTGTTGAAGTTACCACCGCCCACCTTAACTTGCTTTGTCTCCCTTCTTTTTGTGAAGATATTGATTACCGCAACCATCGCGTTTGTGCCGTAAATCGCGGATCCGGGGCCCCGAAGTATTTCTATCTTCTCTATATTATCTACAGGGATATCAAAAAGAGGGCTTCCACTGAAAAAGTCGTTAAAACGGTGGCCGTCGATCATCACGAGGATATTAGCCGGATTATCAACTCCCATCGATGAAACGATATATTCCCCAAAATTACTGTAACGAACATCGAACCCAGGTATTATTTTCAATATATCCGTTAGATTTCTTGCCGGCATTGTACTGATCATATCTGAGGTAATAACACTGACGATTCCAGGCGCCTTTTGAATCGGTTTTGGTTTTATCGAACTAATATTTGAAACTCTGATGTTCATTAAATCTTCAATCTGTAGGGATAAAAGATCATCGAAATGTTCCGACTTGGATTGCGGATAGGACGGAGATATGTAAATAACTGAAACGAGGAAGAAGAAAACGGAAAAAAACGAAACTTTTCTGCTCTTCATGCCCCCTCCATCATGAAATAAAAAAAAGATCCAGCGATCCTTTTAGTCTTATCAACCTAAATCCCTGTTATAATATCAAAAATCATAATGATTCATCAATATAATTTTCCAAAATTATTCTACTGTATTCTGTATTGTTATATTGCAAGTTGTAACTATGAGTAACTTTTTTCTATTAACCGGATAAACCGCATGGATATAGAACTTTTCAAATCTTTTATCGACCATACGAACGGCCTTGTAATAGTCGCCCTGCTTCTGGTCGTCCTGTTAAGTCTGCTGATCAAGGAAAAGACGGAAAAGCTCCCATCCTTCTGCGAATCGTGCGCCAACCTGAAACAAAAACTTTTCAGCAGCTCCACATTCTGCAAAATAGAGTGCAAATACAATCCCGTGTACCGCCATATTGCAGGGAGATCGTACTTCGTCAGGAAAAAGGCGTAGAGCATCGACGGATAATGCATTTATGAAAGAAGTTACCATCGGACCCTACAAAGCAGGCCCGGATAATCCGACTATAGTGGTTGCCGAAATCGGAATAAACCACAACGGAAGCCTAGAACTGGCCAAAGAAATGATTGAAAAGGCCGCTGAAAACGGCGCGGACCTCATAAAACTGCAATCGATTCAGCCTGAAAAGTTCATGGCCGCCGACGCGCCTTACTACGGCATTATCGAAAGCCTGAGTTTCAGCTTTAAGGAACAGGAACAGCTCTTTGCTTTTGCAAAAAAGAATAACGCACTTTTGTTCTCCGCTCCCTTCGACACGGAAACCGCCGACTTTCTGGAAAAGATGGACGTTCCCGCGTTCAAGATCGCATCGATGGATTGCAACAACATTCCATTGCTTCGCCATATCGCAAAGAAAAATAAACCCGTTATCCTTGCAACGGGCATGGCGTATATGGAAGAAATCAAAACGGCGGTTGACGTAATCCGCGGCGAAGGCAACGAAGAGATCGTCCTTATGCACTGCATTTCAGATTATCCGCCCGATCCGTCTGACGTAAACCTGAATCTATTAAAGTCACTCGGCAAAACGTTCGGCCTTCCCGTAGGCTTTTCCGATCACTCGCTTGGGCTGGGAACCGCATTCGCCGCGGTGGCTATCGGCGCCTCCATCATAGAGAAGCATTTCACACTCGACCGCAACATGCAAAATGAATACAAACATTCCGATCACTCCATTTCCATAGAACCCGACGAACTACTTACACTCTCGCGCTATTGCGAGTCCCTTAAAACTTACATGGGCTCCGGCATAGACGCCGGCGAAAAAAAACTTTCGATAAACGAAAAGAAAAACCGCGATAAGTACCGGCGGGGAATATACGCCGCGCACGACCTTGCGGAAGGGCAAAAGCTCTCGGCCGGCGACTGCATTGCCCTGAGGCCCGTTCGCGGAGCTTCCGTCGCCATGTGGGACGATGTAATGGGGAAAAAACTTTTGCGGTCAATAAAAAAAGGGGAACCGATAGAACTTTCCTACCTCGACAACTCTTCGGAAGTCGGCGGGGAATAAAGGGACACTATTTCCCTTTCGTAAGCGCCGATTTTGTTAAGGTGGGAGTTGCTCACGCGCGGGTTTGAATAGGCTATCGTTTCTTTCTCTTTTTTTATTTTGCGGTGTTCCGCCAGGCTTTCCATAGAGGCGACGCTTATGGTCACCGAATCCCGCTGAATCTGGACGGTGGGTCTTTCAGTCTTGTATGCCTTTATCCTATCGCCGTAAACCCTCTGCATATCGTAGAGTCCGCTTGCCATGACGATGGAACTTACAGACAGCATTACTTATTACCCCTTCCTGCTAATGAATTTTCCCGAACCGCCGGCATCGCCCTTGCCGTATCCCTTGACCGCGGTAAAACTGCGGTTCATCGATTTAATCTGATCCGCAAGCGAGAATTTGCGCTTGTTTAGCAATTCGCCGCACTTGCCATCCATTTCCACTACCTTCTTCAGGGTCTCTTCCAGCCTTTTTACGTCCTCCGGATCGGGCCGGCCCTCTGCGGGATTTTGCGCCGCCTTTTTGATCTTTTCGTCCACTGCGCTTATGAGCGCAAAAAGTTTTTCCCTCTCCTTTAGCAGTTCCTCCAGGCCGGCTTCCCCAACGTCGCCCTGAAGGAGCTTTACCTGCCTTTCGCAAACGCCCAGAAAGCCGACGTAATTTTCCAGCTGTTCCTTCATGAGCTTTGCCATTTCGCTTTTCATTCAATCCTCACGCAATTATGCTGAACACCGTGCCTTGGCGCCGCCTGCTTATTTGGTTTTCTATTACCTGAACTCTCAATGCAACCTTTTCCCGAGCCGCGCCCTCGTTTTCAAGATAATAATCGGCGACATCACTCTGATAGCGGATTGTACCGTAATTCGGCTGCAAATGGGCGCCCAACCTTTTTTCCAGACGCATTGCGGGATGTCTGAGCAAGTCACCTACCCCTTTAGCGTCTTCCTCGAGTCTGCTTTCAAGTTCGCGCCGGTTCATGCTAGCGGTGTAGTTATCCGGCGAATTTATTCCTGCGCGCTTTGCGATGTTACTAAACGCGTACCTGCCGTTACCGGGAAGGGCAAGCCTGTCCCGAAGGAGGCCCGCCACTCTGCTAAAAGCCGCCTGGTGTATAGCGGTAGGTTCCGATTTATTTCCAAAAATACCTATATCGTTAATTGTCCTCAATTTTCCGTGCGTCCCCTTCGGCTCGTTCGGCGGACTGTAAAAACCCCGCGCCAGGTCGGCGCTGATAGCTCTCATGCGTATATTGGCGCTAAGCATGCCACCATCGTCAATGGCCATGTTCAGGGTTCGCAAGGCGCCGTTAAAACTTGCAACGAATTCACTTACCGGATCGGCAACCTTGCCCAGATTGTTTTCAACCTTAACAGTCGCAAAATCGGCCCTTTTAAGGGAAAGTACCACGCCTTCTATCGCCCCTGAAAAAATGTCGTTCGGGCTTGCGTGGACGGTGTCTTCGGCGCTTTCCTTTAAAAGGTCTCTTACTATAATGACGGCATTTTTTGTTTCGACGAACTCGGGATTGATCATGTTTACCGAAACCTCCGCAGTAGTGTCGTCGCGGGAAAGCACACCCAGCGTTTCCAATACCCTGTCGGGGTCCCTGAGTCTCAGTTCGATATTCGCAGGCTCATGGCTTGTAAGTATCAGCCTGTCGTCCCAGATGTGCGCGCTTACCCCTGTTTGGGCGGAGTTTCCATCCAGGGAATCGTTTCCGTTTGTGTCTTCCGCGCCGTCAATGATTCCGTCGCCGTCTATATCTTCTTTCAGATAAAAAGAGGGCAGGTATCCGCTACCGTTGCGAGGATTTTTCCCCGTAAACGCGGCGGGAATAGAGAATTCATCCAGAGAGCCGTTACCGTTCACATCCTCCGAATCGTCCAACACTCCGTTATGATTTGTGTCTTCGCCGAAGTTTATCTTGTCCCGTATCGATACGAGCGTATCGGCGGCTTCAATGTCAATATTCCATCCGTTTACCCTTATGGAGCCAGTAAGGCCAAGCGCCTGATCTGGCGAAAAGGCGTCGTCGGTAGCAACCTGATGCGACCTTGAAAGATTGTTTACCGTTACCTTGTATTTTCCTTCGGACGCTCCCGCGCCGGCTCCGGCATCTATGATATCGGCCCTATTGGAGGAAGCCGACTTTATGTTGAACGATTGGGGTCTTTTCAAGAAGCCCGAAATCCCCGCAAGCCTTCCCAAAGCGGCATAAACTTCAACAAGAGAGGTTTTTTGCGCCGCAAGGGACCTCGCGCTGAAATTCATCCTTTCCGAAAACGGGTGCGCGCCGTTTGCCTTCGAAATCTCGTAGGTCGCATTTTGCACATTAAAGGCATTCAACGGGGCAACGTTTGAAAGATCGACGGACGGCACGTTTTGCTGAATAAACCTGAACTGCGGGGTTAGCGCGTGCGCACGGTTCGTAAGCGAAAAGCCGCCCAACTTTGAAAGGGTTGACACGGTCGGCGGCAGAGCCTTTTCAGTAACGGTTTTTGCGTTATCGGGCGTCCAGTATGTAACGGCGCTGTTTGCGGAAACCTTCATTTTGCCCTCAAGTTAATTTTCTCGCATCCGATAACGTAAGTGAAGGAATATAGGCTGTTCCATCATAAATCATCCAAAAAAAACCAATAAAAACAAGTAAATAAACCTCCGTTAACCTAAAGTTACGCGCCTTCCCGCCGATACTATAACTGCACGGGAAGAGACAAACCTCTCTCGTATGGCCCCAAAAAAAGGGCGCTAATTCAAGCATAGTACGCCTAAACATCTTATCGGCAGAAATCTTTAAGACTTTACCCCTAAAAAGGAAAAAAGGATTACAGGCGTGGGATTCTACAGGTTTCTTACGGGAAGAGAACCGAAACTATCTATTATATTAATGCTTTATAGAAATTGCTCTGAGGAAAAACTTGGCGTCGAAGTTTCCTTTATTTGCGGCCTTTCTCATCCACTCAACCCCTTTTTCAGCATTCAATTCGACGCCGGAACCGTAATAATACATCATCCCAACATTGAACTGGGCCGCGGGATCGCCATTTTCGGCGCTTATTATTGTTTGCGTTCTCCCTTTAGACATTGAACCCCTTCTGATACCAAGTAAACAGGTATCCACTCTTAAAAAGGCCGGTTAGAAGCGAACAGCTACCACTCCATGAAAATAATGTCTCTAAGCTCATCTTTTTCTTCTTTTTGCAGACCTTCCGCGAATGGAACGTCAATGTTTTTGCATACCTCTACAAAAGGTCCGCATAATGACAGATTCGAACCTTTAAAGAGAAAAACGATTCTCACGCGCTCGCCCGGCTTTACCAGTTGATTCATTTTTAGTTTCTCTGTTATAGAGTCAATCGCACTAGATTTTGAGATTAGCGAGCTTATTTCGCTCGACAGCTCCTCGAACTCTTTTGAGATATTTTCCTCCACCAACATATCCACTTCCTATAGTTATTAACCAGACTTAAAAAAATTCGCGTCTGCCCGGCAGGGGGTAGAAGGGGAGTGACCGGACAGACGCATGGGAAGGAGAGACTCAATCTGACTGGTTATTAATTTCCTCGGTATCATCCTGCCCTTGTTTATATTCATTTTTTGTGCCAATATTTACGCTAATAATCTGTCTGATTTGTAAAGTGTTACAATTAGGCTAAAAATTTAATGGTTAAAATTCTACAATTTGAATATTGGTATTTTTGAAACTGTAGATTTTTTCACAATGGGGGTTATGTGAAACTCGACTTTAGAGCCCTGAAGATGCTGGTGGTGGACGATAATACACAAAATGTGGAGCTAATTGAAAATTACCTGAAATTTTTAGGGAGTCTCACCTTTCACGGCGAAACATCGCCACTGAAAACAATTGACTGGGCTAAAAAGAACCATTTCGATATCGCCCTTATCGATTACAGAATGCCCGAAATGAACGGCATTGAACTTACCAGAAGTCTGATGAAAATTAGCCCGGATTCGATTTTCATTATTATGACCGGATATAGCGAATTGGAGATTGTGGTAGAGGCTTTAAGAACCGGAATTTTCGATTTTTTATCGAAACCCTTCAAGAAAGAGGAATTTGAAATAGCCTTAGAACGGGTTATCAAACACATTGAGTTAGACAGGCAGAACATTGCCCTGCGCGGATTATTGCAGGACAACTATGGTAAGAAACTGCTGATTGGAAACTCGCCGGAAATGCAAGCGATAAGAAAAAAAATAGCCCTTTTTGCACAGTCTGATGCCCCGGTTCTTATTACAGGAGAAACAGGCGTTGGAAAAGAGGTTGCGGCGCGAACCATACACACAACCAGCAACCGTCAGAAACTGCCGTTCGTGCCGGTAAACTGTAGTGCATACGTCGAAACTCTTCTTGAAAGCGAACTATTCGGCCACGAAAGAGGCGCTTTTACGGGCGCTGAAAGGCAGCGGATGGGCCGGCTGGAATTTGCACAGGACGGAACTCTGCTCCTTGACGAGATATGCGAAATACCTCAACAGATTCAGGTGAAGTTGCTTCGTGTCCTGCAGGAAAAGGAATTCGAGCGCGTTGGAGGAAATAACACGATCAAACTCAAAGCACGCATTATTTCCGCAACCAATAGAAACGTGCAGGAGGAATTAGATAATGGCCGTTTCAGGACCGATCTGTACTTCCGCCTTAATACGCTCCATATCCATATGCCCCCACTAAGGGAGCGAAAACAGGATATAGACGACCTTACGGAGCACATGCTCTCAAAGTTTTCGCTTATTCACAACAAGAACGTTTCATCTCTCAGCGAAAGCGCGAGGGAAGCAATCCACACCCATCCACTCCCCGGCAATGTGCGCCAGCTTGAAAACGTGATAGATTACGCCATACTTTGCTGCCAAGACAGCCAAATAGAAAGAGAACATCTACCCGAAGAGCTTTTGGAAATGGTGAACGTTCCGGTATCGATCCCAAGCCCCGTCATCAAGTCTGAAGAACAAATACCGAACGACAACATACCGGAAATGATCTCCGAACTTGAGCGCCAGAGAATAAAGAAATGCCTCAACGAAAACAAATGGAACAAAAGCAAAACCGCCACCAAACTTGGCCTTACCCGGGCACAGCTCCTTTACAGGATGAAAAAATACGGGATTAACTGATATTAACGGTCGCTTTCGTATTTTTTGTGGATTCCCGGGATGACGCCTTCCTTGTAAAGATTGTCAAAAGCGTCAACTACAAGGGGATCGAAATGCGTGCCGGAGAGGTTCATGATTTCTTTATAAGCCTTTCCCACCGTCCATGCCTTTTTATAGACGCGTTCGTTGGTAAGCGCGTCGAAAACATCGGCAACGGCAACTATCCGGGCAGAAAGCGGAATTGAATACTCCGAAAGTCCATCGGGATAGCCGACGCCGTCAAACTTTTCATGGTGCCATCTGGCAACCTCTTTGCCCATCCTGAAAAACTTGCTAGATGAAAGTATCTTTTCACCGTGTAACGTGTGTTTTTTCATGACGTCGAATTCTCCGTCCGTAAGCTTTCCTTCCTTTTTCAGGATTGAATCCGGAATGGCGATCTTTCCCACGTCATGAAGTATTGAAGAGTAGCTGATTTCATCCGCCTTCGTTTCCGAATACCCCATGGCCAACGCTAGCTCGCGGGAATATTCGGCAATCCTCCTGACATGGCTGCCGGTATCCGTATCGCGGAATTCAGAAGCCACCGCCAGCATGGTAATCGCTTCCATGTTTGCTTCGTGCAATTGGTACGTTCTGGCTTCCACCATATTTTCAAGCGATACATTGAAAGCGTTCAGCTTATCGTTAGCTCTGTTCAGGTCGTTGTAAAGTTCTTTTACCCTCATGTGCGCCTTTATCCTTGCCAGAAACTCTTCGGTGGAAAAAGGCTTGATCACGTAGTCGTCTGCGCCGGAGTTCAAAAGCATGACAATGTCTTCCTTATCCGCAAGAGTGGAACAGATGATAATAGGAACGAACTCCCATTTTGAATCCGAACGTATCTTGCGGCAAAGCTGATGTCCGTCCATGTTGGGCATGTTTATATCACTTATGATAAGGTCGATATCGTCTCTGTCTTGAAGAATCTTCCATGCTTCCAGCCCGTCGCGCGATTCAAGAACTTCATGCCCCTGCCTTTTCAGGATATTGCTGGTAATTTGCATAATGGTATCGCTGTCCTCGGCTAACAAGACGGTTCTGGATACCTGCATGCTCCTTACATCAAGGAGTTTTTTTATCTTCGAGAAAAGCTCCCCTTGCTTGAAAGGCGCGACGCAGTAATCGACCGCCCCAACTTCATAGGCTTTTTTCCGATTTTCCTCGGAATCTACATGGGTAACGAATATTATCGGTATGTCGCGTGTGTTATAGCTGTTTTTGAGTTTACGGCATATTTCATAACCGCCCATTATCGGAAGATCTATTTCAGTGGTAATGACATTAGGATTCAATTCCCTTGCAAGTTTTACAGCCTCCTGGCCGTCGCAGGCTATGATTATTTCCGCATCCAGGGAATCAAGTTCACGATGCAGTATCTTTTGGGCAATCTTGTTCTCTTCAACAAGCAGAACCGTGTTCTTCTTTCCCGCTTCATGGGAAAAAACCTCTTTTGCATCTTCTTTTCTGTCTTTCATGGTTTAAAATCCTTGAGCACTCTTAGTATACATTATATTTAGGAGGGGCCCCGAGGGTGTGTCATCCCCCCGGGGCCTAAGAATGGGATTGGGTGTTAGAGAGGAGGAGGAGTTAGATAGCCCAATCCCATAGGAGTACCAATTTGTTTTGAAGTCCATATTCATTACCATCTTCGCCGCGCCTGGCCTGCTGGTTGGAAAGATCAAAGCTCAGCTGCAATCCCAGACGCGCATTCTGGACAGGCATAAGTTCAAACTTGAAGTCAAGCTGCCCTGCGGACGATTCGGATACGTTGGAAGTTGACCCGTTATACGTCTCCTCGTATGCCCCCAGTTTTGAAGCGCCGTATCTTATACCGAATGCAACCGTCGAACTCGGTCGGAATATGGCCGCGGCGCTGTACCCGTTGCGACTGACGCTTTCACGATTATAGGTATTGCCGGACGAATCCGTTCTCTGCTCGAATGCGAAAGTATTTCTATCGTAAACTAATTCAAGCTGCCATTTCGCCTTTTCGTACTTGAAGGAAAAAATAACGTCCGTAGTTTTCTCGTCCGGATTTATAGGATTGCCGGAAAAGTCTCCGTCGCCATCCGTGTTCGATGTGAAAAAACCGCCGGATGACCGTTTAAACGTAACCTCGCCGGTTTCGGCCGTCCATATCCTGAGCGATGCGGAATAGTTCGTATAATCCATCCTGCCCATCGCTCCAAAACCATTGCCACCGGCATTGTTTCTGGCATCTGATGTTCGGGCTCCGGTAACGTATGCAACGTCATACGAAAAGATGCCGTAATTCGGATTGCCGAAAAGCCTGATCCCGGCGTCAACGTATGCCGCACTTATCCCCTCGTCGCGTCCGCCAATGTTGGACGTGCCGTAATATGCTGGATTGGGGCTGCCGAACCATTCCCTGTGAGGCACAACGGCGTCGAAGCCCGCCGTTCGGAAAATACCCAAATCAAACCCCACGTATCCGGGGCCGAATATATTCGCAAACCTTATCAACGCTTGCTCCGGCTGGAATGCCTCCTGATCCCCAAGAGGATACGAAAGATAATAACCGGTATTACGGGCTACGGTTCCTGCTGCATAAAGTTCAACGGCGGAGCCTTTTGTGCAACACCCCATTCCGGTAGCTTCTTTTCCGCTCGGACCCTCCGACGTATTTGACACACCCAGCCCGCCGTCAAAACGCAGACTGAAAGGCGGATTTGCATCGCCGGTATCGAGATTGATATCAAAGGTGGGCGAAACCTTGCCGGCCTTTGAGCCGTCCTGGCTGTCAGGAAGCTGATAGCCGCTTACCATGAACTGAAATCCAACATTGTTGAGCTTGGGCCAAGAAGAATGACAAAGGGTGCACGGAGCCGTATATTTCTTTGAAAAAGTAGGAACGGCCTGCGCTGGTGAAATGTTCCCCAAAATAACAAGTAAAACCGCTAATGGGAAAATGTGGACTGCCTTCAACACAATAATCTCCAAACTACTTTCCTTGTTCTCAACATACTGAATTAACAGGAATTAACCTACCCCCTTTAAATCTCCTCACTTTTATTCCTTTTGCGGCTCATATTAATAGAAACCACAATAGATGTCAAGCATTTTTATTATAATAATTCTATTTTATTTTCTGCTACTACAAATTATTAGTAGCTATTTCAAGTATTCTATGGAAAAGTCCTTGATTTAGTGGCTCGAATGAAAATAATCGCTGACTTTTGGCTAACCCGGATTATTCACATCGGTTTATTTTATAGCTGGACGAGCCTTCCTTTGATTTTATATGTCTGATCGCCCCGATCTTGTATTCCACCCTATTCCCCTTTATAGCCCGTAACGGCCCTGATGGCGTCCAATGAGAGGTACTGATAAAGATCAAAATTAAAGGCATTGGGATCGGATATAAGTTGCAGTGAAGCGCCTTCCAACAGTCCCAGTATTATGGCCGGCGCCATGTGGGATTTTTCAGGTAAAAAATCTCCCTTTTTCACACCTTCGGACACTACCTGCGAAAGATAACCCCGGAAAGCGTCGAACCTTTTTACTATCTTTTCCCGTATATCCGGCTCTTTGTACCCATGGACCCAGAAGTCGTAAAAGACCACCATAAGGGAGGGCTCGGCCGTAATCGTCTCTTTGTACTTCTGAAAAATGGCTTTTATCTCCTTGAAGGGCGGCAAATTCCTGGCGGCGTTTTCGAGAGGTATTTCAAGGAGTCTCTCAAGAACACGGTCTAAAACGTTTGAAAGAATTGCCTCTTTCTTATTGAAATGATAGTGTAAAAGGGGCTTCGAGACGCCGGCTTTCACGGCTATTTTGGCGGTGCTGGTACCGGAAATGGAGTTTTGGACAATTACTTCAAAGGCCGCATCAACGATAGCTGCCTTAGTTTTTTTAGCCTTCTCTCCCCGTTTCAATAAAAACCCTCAATATAAAACCTCAATGTGGAACCCCGCGTGGCGCCAACTGCACACCCAACGCCAGGCCTACGCCGAGGCTTGCGCCTGCGGCTGGAGCCTTCGGTCCGTCGCGCCGAAGCGCTTCGTCCGCGCAGGCGGGCGGCAGACCACGGCGCAGTCTTACCCTATCAGCCTGGAAAGCCACGGGGCGTACGGCTCCATGGCGCCTTCCGGGCATACTTCTACGCAACAGTAGCAACGGATGCACTTATCGTAGTCGATAGCCAGCCGTTTGTTGCCGATGGAGATTACGTCCGTAGGACAGACCTCCATGCACAGGTCGCACAGGGTACATTTTTTCCTGTCTTCAAGCGGCTTGGATGTAAGCTGATCCGTCAACATCCTGCGTAAAAAGGCCGGTAGCGGAACCATCTCCTGGTCGTTTGTGGGAAATTCAAAATCTTTGACCCTGCATTCTTCCATGGTGTCGCCGACAACCTTTATATTCGAAAGCTCTGTCTCCCCTGCCCCGTTTTCAGCGGCAACTAAGTTCGTAAAGACCCTTTGCGGCTGAGCGCCGATAATTTCCAGCACGACCCTGTCCAGCGCAACCGCGTCCGGGCTTGCCATAAGGACGTTGCATTTCCTGGGCCGCCCGCCCGTCCCCGGCCCGTTGCCTTCCATGCCCAAAACCCCGTCCAGAATGGTCAAATCGGGCGACACGGCGTTATAAAGCTCAACGATCATGCGCGCGAAAAAGAGACGGTCCATGCCCGCGCTTAGATGCCACTGGCCTTTGCGTTTGCCGACTATGCATCCGAATATGTTTTTTACCCCAAGCGTCATGAACATCTGCGTGTGGGTTTTCAGTTTCGGCAGGTTGATGATGCGGTCGGCATCGAGCGCGTGGCGCGATATTTCCAGTATCCGGTAGATTTTCTTTTCGTCCTGTTTGTATTCCACCGATTCGCCAAGCTCGAAAATCGGTATATCCAGTTCGGCCGCCACCCGCCCAAGCTCCGTCATCTCCAACGCTTTTTTGAAGTTACCCAGCGCGGGCGAGTCCGCGATAAAAGGTTTTCCCCCAGCTTCTATTACCATCTCGGCTACAGCCTTTACAATTGCGGGGTGCGTTGTTACAGCCTGTTCCGGCTTTGCCGCCGTCAGCATATTAGGCTTTAAAAGAACCTTCTCGCCTTGGTTTACGAACTTTCCGATTCCTCCTAGCGAATCGACTAGCCCGCGAATCGTTTCCCTCAAAGCCGGCTCTTCGTATCCTGCGCATTTCAAAAGCGCCACTTCAGTTTGCATCGCGTGTTGCATCGGGTGATTATACCGCCCCTCAAATAAAGTAACCACCCGCTTTATTTGCCTTTAACCAAGATAGTAAGATAGACACCGATGATAAAATACTTTGCTTTGGAAAAATCCCGGTTGGCCGTTGTTTTAGTTATTCTCATCGCCGCCTTTGCAGTTGTTACCATGAGGTCACGTGCAAATTTCAATGAAGGGATTTCCTCACTTGGCCAAAACGAAACACTGAAGGCAATTACCCTTCTGGAACGCTCCGCCCTCCTTTACGCTCCGATGAACCCTTACTGGAGGCAATCAGCGGCCGAGCTTGAAAAGATCGCAAATAAGCCGGAAGTCTTCAAACCGGAATTTTCAAGACAAGCGAGGTCGGCAATTGGGAGGATCAAAGGCCAGCTCGATCCATGGGGCCAAAGTGGTTTAGACCATTCCGCCAATGCGGTAATGCCGCTGTGGTACAGGCTGGGGGTGCATATTACTTTCATGGGGTGGCTTGCCTGTTCGGCGGCCCTCTTTTTTAGGGGATTCGGCTCCGACGGCGGCATTAAAAGCAAACCTGCGTCCGTTTACCTTGCGGCATCGTTGACTTTCCTTGCCGTGTGGCTTTATCTACTGGCGCAATGATGGGAAAATTTATTTTTGTTTTCTGGTTCCTTGCCTACTTCATCACGGCAACGCCGGTAATCCACTTTGAGGATAACCCAGAGTTCATAACAACCGCATACACCCTCGGCGTAGCCCATCCGCCCGGATACCCGCTGATAAGCACTATCGGCAATTTTGCCGGGCTTTTTCCCATTGGTGGGTTCGCGTTCAGGCTTAACGCGCTTGCCGCGCTCTTTTGCGCAGGAACGGTTTACTTCTTTTACCGTTGCGCCCGAATTATATGCAAACGTAGAGATGTTTCATTCGCGGCTTCCATGCTTTTTGCTCTTTCGGGCAGCCTTTGGGGACAGGCGTCGGTTTTCGAGGTATATCCCCTTCATTACCTCTTTATATTTGCAATCCTGTTTATCGCCCTTTCCGGCCGCCTTAAAGATTTCCGGTGGCTTTTGTCTGCTTCGTTTCTTTTCGGGCTGGCCGTATCCAACCACCTTTCCTTTTCGCTTTTACTCGTCCCGTTCTCAATATTGTGGTTGGGGCAAAAGGAAAATTGGCTCTACAAAATGGGAGTATTCCACTGGTTCGTTCTTATCGGCGCCGGAATACTAAGCTGGGGATACCAGCTTTACATACCCGCAAGGTCGTTTGCCGGCAATCCCGAAACATTTTTCAGCTGGGGTACCGTAAGAACTCCCTGGGCCTTTTTCAACTATATAACCGGCGGCATTTATTCCGACATGCCGTTCAACAGGGAAGCTTTCACCGAACGCCTCAGTCATTTTTACGCCTACATTTCCGATGCAATGCCGCTTTTCGTTCTGGTATTTGCCGTCGTTATTGCGGGAGCGGGCGCGAAAATGATGACGAGAGAAAACGGGTGGAGAGTTGCGGCCTTTGCATCGGGGACGGCGCTTTTGCTCTTATACGCCTTCATCCAAACCGCCGCCATGGAAATACTTCTTTTGCCCGTATGGGGATTTTTGTTGCTCCTTGCCTCCTACGCCGCCGCCTCCAAAAACCTGTCAGGACATTTGCCGCCGGTGGCATCCGCACTTACCGTACTTATCGCATTACCCGTTTCATGGCACCAGTACGTGTCTTACGATTTCCATAACGACTACCTTGCTTACGACTACATTTCGGATATTCAGGACACGCTCCCCGAAAAAGGAAAACTGACCCTTGTTCCGGGAATTGAGTCCAACTATCTTGTCCAGTACGGAACATACGGGCCAGCGAAATACGGGAATGCGGGCGACGGCAAATTGGGGGGACAGGAGTTTTTTGTCTACCTTCTTCCCGATAAGCGTTCGCCCTTTCCATACGGGCTTTTCAACTCAAGTTCGGTAACCCGCGATACGGGCGAAGACGTATGGGACCACATCCGTTCGTATGAACTCCATGCCCCAGAAGCGACCATGGTGGAAGTTAACAGAACCCGAGCCCTTTACCGGAACATTTTCAAGCTGAAAGTCGCATCCCGCGTAACCCTTAAACGCGGATACCATCTTCTTGAGACGGGCGATGTAAAAGAAGCGAAAAACCTTTTCAAGGCCGCGGCGAAACTCGATTTGAGCGTGTTGGTTGAAGAAGCGTCAGTATGGCGCATCTGGAAAGAGTACGGCCGCGCAATCGTTCTGCTTGAAAGCGCAAGCGAGGCGGTTGGCGATCCGCGCATATCGAGAATTCTTGCGGCAACCGTCCTGGAGGAAAAAGCCCACATTGGCAAATAGGAAATAAATGGTTGGTTTTTTTGCTAGGCGGGTAAAAATGATGGGGCGCGGCGTCAGCCGGAAACCCCCATTACTTGCGCTTTAAGCGAATCTTTATCACTATCCGAATTATCGGATTTATCTATGAAGCCTTTTATTTCCTCTTTCAGCTCGTTCTCGTCTTCACGCTTGTCAAGCTTCATGGCGCTTTTGAAGAAATCCACGGCTTTTTCATGCTGTTCTGCTCCCAGATATGCGCTACCCATGACTACATCAAGGTCCGATTTTCTTATTGAAAGTCCCATGGAGTTAACTTTTTTATAGAGATCGATAATTTCCTCGTGCCTTCCCTTTTCAACAAAGAGCTTTCCAAGCATAACAAGACGTTCGTGGTTTCGCGGGTTTATCTGCGCGGCCTCCTGCAATACCTTTATAGCCTCGTCTTTTTTGTCGATTTTTATGAAAAGTTCGGCGATATTCGTATAGGCCGACGTGTATTGCTTGTTGTTCTGCATTGCTTTTTGGAAGTTTTCCACTGCGTCCTTGTAGTTGTTTTTCTTTGTTTCGATAATTCCAATCTGCCTGAACGCGCGCGCAAGATTTGGTTTTAACTTAAGCACTTCTTCAAATTTCGCTTTTGCCTCGTCAAGCTTGTCTTCGAATATAAGGGAAACGCCTTCGCGGTAGATTTTTTCCACCTCGGACGGATTACGTTTATTCTCCATTATTCTTTCGATTTTTGCCTGAAGGGTCTTGGCGATAAAAGGTTTTATGATGTAGCCGTCCACCTGCTCCTCGGCGGCTTCCATTATCTCCGAGCTCCAGTTTTCAGCCGTCACCATCATAACCGGGGTTTCCCTAAGGAGCGCATCCCGCCTTATGTGTTTAAGCACATCAATGCCGTGAACGCGCGGCATATTCCAATCGAGTACAACGTAGTTATACATGCGATTCGGAATATCCTTGAAATTGTCCAGCTCACTGATTGCATCGTCGCCGTCGCTGGCTTCGGATACATTAGAATATTCAAGCGAATAGAGCATATTCTTTATGGTGCGGCGCATATTCGGGAAGTCGTCGACTACCAATATGCGAAATTTTTTCTTATCTATATCTACCAAGTCCCCTCCGTATAAAAATACATCGGTAATTATAACAGACTTGGCTTTTTAACAATAATTTTTCAGTATTTTAGGCGCTTTATTCTTCCACCTTCGAAAAATCTTCTTTCGTGACGCCGCAAGCGGGACATTCCCAGTCATCGGGAATATCGGCAAACGATGTCCCCGGTTCTAAACCGCTGTCCGGGTCTCCAATGGCGGGGTCGTAAACCCAACCGCATACGTCACAAATCCATTTTTCCATATATTTTCCTCTCAAAAAATTTAATGCGTTAATTACCTCGGTAAATCTTCCAATTTCTTTTCCAACTCGGAAAGTATCCTTTCAAGAGCTATGCGATGCTGGTCCTCCTGTTTCGCAAGGAAACTGAACATTTCTTTGGAGGCTTCGTCCTCGTACTGTTTTTCAAGTTCAAGGTAATACTCGCGGGCATCTATTTCCCTCGGAATGGCGATCAGCACCGCCTCAATCTTCCTTTCGAGTTCTTTACGTTCTTTTCTGGACATTATATGAACTTGCCCCCTAGATGACCGAGATAGGCTACAAACCCCATGTTCAGGTACGTGACCAGAAGGTATATTGTCCTCATATCATTTTCCGGATACGCAACCGACGGATCGAACGCCCTCCATATTACTATCAGCAAAGATACTACCATAAACAAAACGCCGAAAATCCTTTTGTGATTGAATATCGGCGTCGAACGCCCTTTAAAGCGTTGCTTCCAATCAATAATTCCGGAAAAAAAGACGAATGGAACCGCCATAAGAGAAATCATGAAGCAATAAAACGAGGCGCTTTCGTACGACGCTTTACCTGTCAGGTAAAAGGATGTCAGTAATACTACCCCCACGGGCCATAAAGCGTTTGTGAAATGACTTGCGATATGGTGCGTATGTACAAATATTTTTTTTATAGACATAAAATTTAATGGTTTTTCCAATTATTATACATTTTTAATCCTTTTATTCAACCACAACCCGACGTCATATGAACATCAGCGAGTTTTATAAACTTTGGCGCTAACCTCCCAAAGCGGTTCAATTATGCAGTCTATTTGGTTTTTTTGATTATGTTTCCAACATCGATATCGTACGTTTTTATCTTGTCCTGCAGGTTCTTACGCGCTAGTTTTATCATTCCTGCGGTACGCGATATATTCCCCTTGTTGGCGGACAGCGCCTTTTTCAGGTACTGTTTTTCGAATTTCCGTTTTGCTTCTTTTAGCGGAGGTATGGCTTCGCCCTCGTAGACCGTCAGCCTGTCCATGTCCTCGCGCACATTGTCCGGCAGGTCGCCAACGTCCACAGTGCCCGTTGCGGATAAAACCACGGCGCGCTCAATCACGTTTTCAAGCTCACGGATATTACCCGGCCAGCTATATTCCGTAAGGCATTTAATTGCCTTTTCCGTTATGGTGTTTACGGGCTTATTAAGCTCGGCCCTGTATTTTTGCAGAAAATACTCGGCAAGCTGGTTTATATCACTTTTTCTCTCCCTCAATGTGGGCAACTTAATTGAAATTACGTTCAGCCTGTAAAAGAGGTCCTCCCGGAAGTTTCCTTTTTTAACTTCTTCGGTCAATTCGCGGTTGGTGGCGGCTATTATCCTTACGTCTATTTTTATGAGCCGCGTTCCCCCAACTCTTTCGAATTCTTTTTCCTGAAGCACCCTGAGGAGCTTTACCTGAACGGCAGGCGATATTTCGCCAATTTCATCCAGAAATATTGTGCCAGTGTGGGCTATTTCGAAGCGGCCTTTCTTTTGTGAAACCGCACCGGTGAAAGATCCCTTTTCATGGCCGAAAAGTTCCGATTCGAGCAGGGTTTCCGCAAGCGTGGCGCACGCCACGGTTACAAACGGATTGTTTTTGCGGTCGCTTGTATTATGGATGGCGTTTGCCACAAGCTCCTTGCCTGTGCCGCTATCGCCTTGAATAAGGATCGTGGCGCTGGTTTTGGCGACACTCTGCACAAGTTCGTATACCGCCTTGATCTGCGGTGAATCGCCAATCATCGTATTTGTGTGTTTTACGCGGGCTAGTTCCATTTTCAACGCCTTATTTTCGTTCCTGATCTTTATAAGCCTGATGACCTTTTCTACTTCGCTGATAATCTCGTCCTGCTCGAACGGTTTGAGAATGTAACCGTAGGCGCCCTTTTTTATGGCCTCCACAGCCGATTTAACGCTGCCATGCGCGGTAACTATAAGAAACTCTGTTTCAGGCCAAGATTCCTTTATTTTCCCAAGAAGTTGTATCCCGTTCATATGAGGCATCATCAGATCGCTTATGACAAGCTGGAAACCCTCTTTTTCCATTTTAACCAGGGCTTCCATTCCCGAATTGGCCATATCGTACTTAAAACCCCCGGTTTCAAGAAGGTGCCCTATAAGCTCCAGATTGGCTTCGTTGTCGTCTACTATTAATATCTTTTCCATTCAACTGGATGATAATATATTGTTGTATTACTGTAAACGATCTTCATTTGCGGAATTATATGCAATACAAAGGGGTGTGACATGGGCGGCCGGCCTACCGATTCTCAAGAGCCGATTGTGGACGATAAAGGACTGAGGGAAAAAGTGCTTGCCTTTATTCGGCGCACCGGAATGCTTTCAGGCGTAAAAAAAGTTTGCATCGCCCTTTCCGGAGGGCCTGATTCAACGGCGCTTTTGCATCTTCTCTACGAACTGAAGGAAGAATTGGCGATATCGGTTTGCGTGTGTCATGTTAACCATTCTTTAAGGGGAAGCGAATCGGACAATGAAGAAAACTTCTGCCGCCGCCTGGCGGAAAAGCTTTCGATCCCCTTTTACCTTACAAAGGTAAATGTAAAAAAATACCGCTCCGTTAACGGAGGCTCCATTCAATCCGCCGCAAGGGAACTGAGATATCTTGTGTTCAACCGCCTTGCAAAAAGGGAAGTCATCGATGCTGTGGCTATCGCTCATACGGCGGATGATAACGCCGAAACCCTTTTTATGAACTTCCTCAGGGGCGCCGGTCCGCAGGGACTTGCCGGCATCAGCCCCATTCGCAAGAATTTCGGCCATAAAGACGCCCGTTTCGTGCGTCCCCTGATAGAGACTGTAAAAGAAGAAATCTTAAAATACCTAAATGAAAACGGAATAGATTACGTTACGGATTCTTCCAACACGGATCACAAATACCTGCGCAACAGGCTTAGGGGCGTTCTCTTACCGATCATCAAAAAAGACTTCAACCCCTCTATTAACGACACACTCCAAAAGAGCGCGGAGATTTTCGGGGACATCCATGACTTCATGGCCCAAACGGCACAAGGAGCTATTGAAGAAATATTGGTTGAAAATGTTGGGGAAGGAATCGCATTCGGGTGTGCCGGTTTTAAAAAACTGCCGCCCGCCCTGCAAAGAGAGGTTATCCGGCTTGCGGCCCAAAGTGCGCGCAAGAACCTGCTGGGCATATCCTTCAAAAACTTTGAAAGCCTTCGTAAACTTGCGTTAAGCGATACCGGCGGTAATTTTTCCGTTAGAGGACTGAATGCCGCGTGCGCTCACGGAATATTTTATCTGAAGAATGCGCCTTTTAAGCGAACACGCGATTTTGAATACCCGTTACCCGAACGCGGAAAGGTTCTTATAGACGAAATTGGCGCCGCAGTCTCGGTAGATAAGGCTGAAAGGCCTTTGCCGCCTTTCGATCCTGCTTTCGAAACGGTTTACATGGACCGCAAAGCCATGCCCCCAAATGCCGTTCTGAGAAACAGGCGCGAAGGAGACGTATTCCACCCAGTAGGCGCCCCAGGAAGCCGAAAACTGAAAGAGTTTTTCATAGACAAAAAGGTCCCAAGATGGGAAAGAAGTTCAGTACTCGTTTTGGCGGTTAATTCGGAGGCGCTATGGGTGGCCGGTTACAGGATTTCGGAAAAAGCCATTGTAAAGCCGGATACTGAACGGATTGCCCGCCTTAGAATTTATTCCGAATAAACGAACCGTCGGGAAGGTCTTTTAGATATCGGCTATCTTTGAGCTGCTGACCTTTAGCCTGGTGGCAAGTACAATCGCGAACCGGCGGTAAAGCTTCAATTGGGTTTCGAGTTTCAGGTTTTCAATTTCACCTGCGCTGATCTCAAAAATGAACGTTTCTGTACCCGCCATGACGCTTGCCGAACGTGCCTGTTTTAAAAGAACCGCCATTTCGCCAAAGCAGTCGCCTTCGTTTATTTCGCCTATAGTCCGCTTTGCCTTGGCGTAGTTCTCCTTGATTATGTTCGCTTTGCCGCGAAGGATGACAAAGAAGGAATCGGCCTCCCTGTCCTCTTTTATTATCCAGTCACGGACGCCGTACTTTTTTACGTTGGAGTTGCTTAAAAGTTCATCCAATTCCGACTCATCGAATATCTTAAAGAATTCGATGGACTTCAAAAGAAGCTTCCATTTATCACGTTCAACGACTTGCATAACTGTTTTTATATTATATCCTTAATCAGGTAGACTTTGTATCCGAAAATTTAGTTTGATTATTTGAACGGTTGACAGCGGCAAGGTATAAAATGATAATCACAGGGTTTGAAAGATGAATAAAAATAGTGAATGCGCCGTCTGCGCCTGGCGCGCGGACTGCAAGCTGAAGTACACTTACCAGTCTTCAGGCTTGAACTGCAAGGAATTCACAAAGGACCTCACGCTCTTTCCCCAGGAGAAAGATAATAAGCCGGAGACGGCTGAAACGAAGGACAAAAAGCGCTAGTTATAGTGGCGGTGTAGCTCAGCTGGTTAGAGCATGCGGCTCATATTCGCAGAGTCCGGGGTTCGAATCCCTGCACCGCCACCATTTTTGGGTGCCACTTTTCTTATAATTCAAAGGCTTAGCTCTCGAAAAATGCCGACACGATTCCGACACGGTTTATATTCAAAAAATTCTGGATAAG
>SDBV01000881.1_pt1 | contig 43809 bp, 39 predicted proteins | sample 2277081 | NCBI WGS metagenome assembly SDBV01 (sample SAMN10402039, study PRJNA504765) | marine sediment metagenome | isolation source: marine sediment core GS10_PC15, 223 cmbsf | place: Arctic Ocean: Southern Knipovich Ridge | collected 2010
GACCGATCCTACGGGCATTAGCCTGACCAACGACAATACGTGTCTGGGTAACTCGAAGACACTGACCGTTCTGGGTGGTAGCCTTGGCGATGGAGCTGACTGGTACTGGTACTCAGATGCAACCTTTACCACACTGGTTGGCTCCGGTGGCTTTGTAGTAGTCGATCCGATTGTCAATACCACATATTATGTAAGGGCACAGGGTGATTGTAACACCACTGCGGCAGTGAGCCAACTGGTTACTGTACGTGTACCGTCCACCGATCCGACGGGCATTGCGATCACCAACGACAATACGTGTGAAGGAACAGGCAAGGTCCTGACCGTTGTGGGCGGCAGCCTGGGCGATGGTGCCGACTGGTTCTGGTATTCGGATGCAACGTTTGTTACCCTTGTTGGTACAGGCGCTTCGGTGGCTGTTGATCCTGCAGTGAATACTACTTATTATGTAAGGGCCGAGGGTGACTGCAACAACACTGCAGCAGTTAACCGGCTTGTAACCGTAAGGGTTCCGTCCACCGATCCTACGGGTATTAACCTGACCAATGACGATGAGTGTGTTGGTGTGTCCAGGGTTCTAACTGTTCAGGGCGGCAGTCTGGGCGACGTCGCGACCTGGGAGTGGTACTCCGATGCCGGGTTCACGGTAAGTGAGGGCAATAGGGTATCGATCACAGTCGATCCAGCTGTGAATACCACATATTATGTACGTGCCGAGGGCGACTGCAACAACACTGCGGCAGTTAACCAGCTGGTAACCGTAAGGGTACCCTCTACCGACCCGACGGGTATCACCATCGCAGATGACAACACCTGTGAGGGTACCAGCAAGACACTGACCGTTAACGGTGGCAGCCTTGGAGATGGTGCTGACTGGTACTGGTACTCGGATGCTGCATTGACAGTGGCTGAAGGTAATGGCGCTTCGGTGGCTGTTGATCCTGCAGTGAATACAACATATTATGTAAGGGCAGAGGGTGATTGCAACATAACGAATGCCGTCAGCCAGGTTGTAACGGTTAAAGCGGGATCAATTGAGCCAACGGGGATTCAGGTAGCTGATGACAGCACCTGTGAGGGCACCATTAAAACACTGGATGTGGTAGGTGGAACTTTGGGCGATGGAGCTGACTGGTACTGGTACTCTGATGTGGCACTCACCGTTAACGAAGGTACGGGTGTTTCAATCCCGGTTGATCCTGCCGCCAGCACTACTTATTATGTACGTGCAGAAGGGGATTGCAATTTCACAGTATCAGTAAGCCAGATAGTAACAGTGCTTACTGCATCCATTGATCCTACAGGAATCTCAGTTGTGAATGATAATACATGTCCGGGAACCGAAAAAATGCTTTCAGTGGTTGGTGGCAGTCTGGGTGAAGGGGCCTTCTGGAATTGGTCTGCCGACCCGAATTTTATTACTTCAGTGGATACCGGCCTTTCAATTGTGGTGGACCCATCTTATGATACCACCTATTATGTACGGGCTGAAGGAATTTGCAATATCTCAAGTTATTTGGAACAGCTCATCACGGTGAAGTTGTTTTCGCAGGCACCCGGTATGGCTTCAGTGGATAATGCAGAATTTTGCTCTGGCACCGTTGATTCCATCACCCTGAATTACAGTGGCGGAATGCCCGGAACAGGTGCCGAAGCTTACTGGTATACCGATCCACTTTTTACAGATGCGGCTGTAGCCACCGGTAATGATGTTACCCTGCCTGCTCCTTCAGATACCACATCATACTTTGTGAGGTTTGAAGGTGAATGCGATACCACGGAGGCAGTGGGTGTAACCGTTATCGTGAATCCTGTGCCGTCTCCCTCCATCAATGGAACAATGGTGGTGTGTGAACCGGTACAACTTGAATACACTGCCACTGGCCTTGAAGGATCTGCCTTTGACTGGATTGTTTCGGGAGGAGCCATTGTGGGTGCCACTTCCGGGATGACCATCACTGTTGAATGGATGATTGAAGGCGCGGGTATGCTGGGAGTAACAGAGACCACAGTGAGTGGCTGTATGGCTACAGCAGATTCAAGTGTTGTTAAGTATGCAACACCAACAGCCGTTGATATCCTGGATGGCAGCACTTTGGTGTGTGCCCGGGATACGGGTATAGTCTATTATGTGGAGGGCCTTGTGAATTCTACCTTCACATGGAGTGTGGAACAGGGCGTGATTACCCGTGAGTTTGGCGATTCCATTTCAGTGAACTGGGATGTTGTACCAGGTGATTACACGATCACCCTCCAGGAGATCTCGGAGAATGGTTGTGCCGGTGAGCTGCTAAGCAGGATCGTCAGGATTGAAGGTCCCGAAATTGACCTGGGTGGCGATAGCTATGTTTGTGAGGGTGAAATTTTTAAAACCGTTCCTGATGGGAATTTCAGTGCTTACCTGTGGCATGACGGAAGTACCGGTCCTGAATTTAGCACCGGAACCGAAGGCTGGATCAGCGTTGTGGTTGAAGATGAATTTGGATGTCAGGCGGCCGACAGCTTGTACCTGACAGTTCACCCGTTACCCATGGTGGACCTGGGCAATGACACCTCCCTGTGTGGTGATGCAGGCCTTGTACTGGATGCTGGATTTGATGGAAATGTATATACGTGGTCCACAGGTGAGAACAGCCGGGAGATTACGGTATTCCAGGGTGCAATGCAGGAGATCTGGGTTGTTGTTGAAGATGAATTTGGTTGTATTTCCATGGACACGGTTGTTATTGATGAGTGCGATGCGGAGTTCTATTTCAGGGATATTCCGACGGCCATTACACCCAATGGTGACGGGGTCAACGACGTCTGGATAATTCCAAAGCTTACATCCTATACCCGGGCAGAAATTGAAATTTTCGATCGCTGGGGCACACTGGTTTGGAAATCTGAGCCGGGATACTCGGTACCCTGGGATGGTAAAAATATGCGTGGAAAGGATATGCCCATGGATTCATACCATTTCGTGATTAAATTGAATGTTGGCAGTGATGACAGGATTAACGGAATTGTTACAGTTATCAGGTAGAAAAGGAACAATTTGATGAGAAGATTACTCATTATCGCTGTGCTTTTGGGAGGCTTTTTGCTGGACGGAATGTCCCAGCAGGTGCCTCTCTATAGTCAGTATATGCTAAATGGTTTCCTGTTGAATCCTGCTGCCGCCGGTTCTGAAGGCTATACTGCTGTGAACCTGACTGCAAGGGAGCAGTGGATCGGTTTGAAAAACGGACCTGGCACTTATGCTTTAAGTTTCCAGACCAGGATATTGAAAAAGAGTTATATATCCCGGGGTGCTTCAGTGAAGAAGCGAAAACGTCGTGGTTCAAGGAGTGGTAATGTCGGTGTGGGCGGATACCTGTTTAGTGACAGGAATGGGGCAATAGAGCGCATTGGCATAAAAGGAACATACGCATACCACCTTATTTTTTCGCGGTCGCAATTATCCTTCGGGTTATCATTTGTTGGCTATCAGTTCAGGCTGAATGAAGATTTGATAAATCTTCTGGATCCCGGTGATGATCTCTGGCTGGGCGCCAGGAAATCTGTTTTTATTCCTGATGCAGATGCGGGCATCTACTATTCGGCAAGGAATTACTGGGCAGGATTGTCTGTGGATCATATGTTCGAATCCATACTGAAGTTAGGCGATTCAGGCTATGACAGGTATGTAATGGAGCGTAATTATTACCTTATGGGTGGCTATGACTTTGAAATAAGGCGCGACATTATCCTGACACCCTCCACCCTGGTTAAATTCGCTGAGAACGGTAAGCTGCAGGCAGATATCAGCGGGAAACTCTTTTTCCAGCAGACTTACTGGGGAGGACTTACATACAGGACCGGGCATGCCATTATTGTGATGGCCGGGGTGAGCATCGATAAGCTGATATTCGGATATGCCTTTGATATTGGCCTGAACAGTATTATGAAGCACAGTTACGGTACCCACGAATTTACCTTTATCGCCAAATTCGGAGACAATGCACGCCGTTATCGCTGGCTGAACAGATTTTAGCCCTTTTACTTTACAAGCATACGAACTGCTGTCATTGTACTTACCGGTAAAAATGGACCACTCACCGATTTGTGTTTTCATTGTTGTGCTTTCCATGCTATTTTTGATCACAATAAACCTGTTGCATTATGGAAAGAGAACCACGAAATTTTAAAAGATCGGGTAGGGCACATTTATTACTGGGAATCGTTTTGATGTTCCTGGGATTGTTTTTAATAGCCGAGATGGCAGGTGTTTTCCCGGGGAGTATGAGGAGATTTCTGTTTAGCTGGCAGGCCCTGCTGATATTACTGGGCATTATTTTCCTTTCGAATAAGGAGAACAAGGGAACAGGGGTGATCCTGATCGTCATCGGTTCATTCTTTCTCCTGCCCAAGTTCCATTTCTTTGATCTTCCTGATTACTGGCGTTCCCTGTTCTGGCCATCCATGCTGATCCTTCTCGGACTGGTTGTGATCTTTGGCAGCCGAAGGCGTGGAGGGACTTACTTCGGGCATAAGAGGAAAGCATCCAGTGAAGACTACCTGGATGATGTGGATGTATTTGGGGGGGGCGACCGGTTCGTCGATTCCCAGCAGTTCCGGGGAGGTAAAATCACTCATATCTTTGGTGGTTCCAAATACGATATGACCGCTGCAAAACTTGCCCCGGGCAAACACTACCTCGAAGTGGTCATGGTCTTTGGTGGCACCAAGATGATCATCCCCGAGGGCTGGGATGTAAGGGTGGAAGTGACTTCCTTTTTTGGTGGATTTTCAGATAAACGGGTCAAATCAATGGTGGTTAAAGAGACGGACAGAACATTGATCATTACGGGTATCAATGTTTTTGGCGGAGGTGAAATAGTGAATTATCATTAAGGATGAGCCATCCCATTACCGGTAACCGTCGTTCTGTACTGATCTATTCCATTGTGTGGGTGGTCATATCGGTGTTGCATGGGATCATGCTCTGGTATTTTCAGCATTTTTCGGTACCGGTTGCTATGACCGACGCCCTAGTGTCCAACCTGCTTTTTGGTTTGTTGGGACTGCTGGCCTGGTATCCTGCGCGGTACATTCCTTTTCATAAACAAACCCCGGTTTATTCCATTCTGGCACATGTGGTTGCAGGATTGGTGATATTGCTCGCATGGATGCTGTTGAGCGTGGGTTTACTAAGCGCTCTGTTCAGCAATCAGGAGGAGTACATTGCTTTTCTGAATAAATCCCTGGCCTGGCGGGCCATGCTGGGTGGACTGGTTTACCTGGTGCTGGTTTTGATCTATTACCTGGCTTCGTATGTACGGAAATTGCAGGAACGAGCCCAGCAGGAAGAGCGCTTAAGGAATCTTGTGAGGGATGCTGAACTGAACCTGTTGAAATCACAGATCAACCCTCATTTTTTATTCAATTCATTGAATTCCATAGCATCCCTGACCATGACGAATCCTGACGAGGCCAGGGATATGATCATCCGTCTTTCGGACTTTTTGAGGTATTCATTGAAGCACAGGGAGAACGAGTATGTACCCTTAAAGGAAGAGGTGAGGAGGATGAAGGATTACCTGGCCATTGAAAAGGTCAGGTTCGGAGAAAAACTGCAGTATGTTTTTAACATCAACGGAGCGTGTGAGGAAATTCCTGTACCGACAATGATCTTTCAGCCATTGTTCGAAAATGCGATCAGGCACAGTGTTTATGAAAGTGTGGAACCGGTGACCATAAGGTTTGATTGCGAACCCGGGAATGGTTTTATGAAGACGGTTGTTTCCAATGATTATGATTCCGGTCTGCCTGGAAGAAAGGGGACCGGAGTAGGGCTGCAGAATGTGAAACAACGGATTGAACTGGCCTACCAGGGAAGAGGATCTGTCCAATGGAAGGGAGAGAAGGGCCTTTTTTCAGTTACCATAATATTTCCACGTATATTTATGAAATAATGAGCACCATAAGAACCATTGTAGTTGAGGATGAGAAACCGGCACGTGACCTGATCAGGGCCTATATGGAGGAGGTAAATGTACTTGAACTGATCGGAGAATATGACAATGGATTTGACGGCCTTAAGGCCATCAATGAATTAAGACCCGATGCGGTCTTCCTGGATGTGCAGATGCCAAAGCTGACTGGTTTTGAGATGCTTGAAGTGCTCGAACATCATCCCGAAGTTATCTTTATCACTGCTTACGATCAATATGCGATCCGTGCATTTGAGCAAAATGCAGTTGACTATCTTTTAAAACCATTTTCAAAAGAGCGTTTCCGTGAAGCCGTTGATAAGCTTGGGTCAAGGATTGATACCCGAAGCACTGAAAGTGGGATTGAGAAAATCAGGATGCATATTGCCGGTGGTGACGAGAAATTGCACAGGATCGTCATTAAAAAATCCGGTAAGATCCATGTTATATCAACCAATGATATCAATTACCTTGAAGCACAGGATGATTATGTCATGATCTATACGGATGATGGAAAGTATCTGAAGCAGCAGACCATGAAATATTTTGAGAATCACCTTGATCCTGAGCAGTTTGTGAGGGTGCATCGATCCTATATTGCAAATATCGCCTGCATTGAAAGGATTGAGCCCTACGAGAAAACCAATTTCATACTGATCCTGAAGGACGGGAATAAGGTTCCCGTGAGCCGAAGTGGGATGCAGGTACTGAAGGAAAACCTTGATTTTTAAATGAACCAAACAGAATCTGATGGGATTACAACTTGACGAGAAGGATATCAATAAGTTTATTGTGGTTGGTGACAGGGTGCTGATCAAACCTAAGAACCAGAGGGACAGAACCAAGTCGGGACTCTACCTTCCTCCGGGTGTGCAGGAGAAGGAGAAAATCCACAGCGGGTATGTGTTGAAAGTGGGACCCGGATATCCCATCCCGGCCATCCAGGATGTGGATGAGCCATGGAAGGATCGTGGGGATGAAGTGAAATATGTACCACTTCAGCCCAAAGAGGGAGATCTTGCAGTTTACCTGCAGAAGAGCGGTTACGAGATTGAGTTTAACAATGCAAAGTATGTGATCATTCCCCATGCAGCCATCCTGCTGTTGATCAGAGACGAGGATCTTTTCAAGTAGGCTTACTGTATTTCCATACACTCCTCATACCTGAAACAATCTACAAGATGGTCATTGACCAGTCCGGTAGCCTGCATGTGTGCATAGATGATTGTGGATCCCAGGAACTCGAATCCCTTTTGCTTCATATCTTTGGTGATGGTGTCTGACAGGGTGGTTGTAGCCGGAAGATCGCTGAGATGCTCATGCTGGTTTACCACCTGCTTACCATCTGTAAAATTCCAGAAGTAGTTATTGAATGAACCATATTTTTCCTGGATCTCAAGGAACAGTTTGGCATTGTTGATAGAGGATTCGATCTTCTTGCGGTTCCTGATGATGCCTGTATCCTGCAGCATCATCAATATCTTCTTCTCATCATAACGGGCTACCTGTTGCGGATCGAAATCAGCATATTGTATCCTGTAGCCTTCACGACGCTTCAGGATAGTGATCCAGCTCAAACCGGCCTGTGCCGACTCGAGGACGAGGAATTCGAACTGCTTCCTGTCGTCGTGTACCGGCGCTCCCCATTCATGATCATGGTATTCCCTGTAGAGATCGCTCCCCAGGCACCAATCGCAACGTTTCGGTTCTTCCATTGAAAGTTTTTTTTCAAGTATACAGAATAAAAGGGATTCTGAGATTCCAAGCGAAATTATTTAGATGCAATATATATTGTTATTTAAATAACGGAGGAATATATTCGCCGCGAAATTACATCTATATTTGTATCACAATTATAGGAGCGATTCGCTTAGCAAGTGTGAAACAAATAACACAAATAATGTTAAAAGACAATAAAACAATTACATACAGCATAAAAACTTTGTCATTATGTCAAGAATAGGATCATTTGATGCACTCAGGAAATACCGGGAGGAGCTAAACAGGATTGGCGATTCGATGGATGAAGTTCGCAATGAAGGAGGCCTGGTAAGGATTAAAATTGCTATTGCTACGTGCAGCAATGCTGCAGGGGCAGGTGAGATCATGAAATTCATGTCCGATGCACTTGATAAGCGGGGTGTTGATGCCCTGGTTACCAAGACTGGCTGCATGGGATATTGTTATGCAGAACCTACCATCGAGGTAACATTGCCCAATCAGGAGCCAGTTGTATTTGGAAATGTTGATTTACAAAAGGCAGATCTGATCATTGAGAACTATGTAAAGAAGGGTGAAATGGTCGACGGGGTGATCCCTGTGAATTATAAAACCATTGAAGAACCATATAATTAAGAAAAATGCCACCATCTACACTATTAGCAAATCCGGTGAAAAAGCAAATTAGAATTGCTCTCAGAAACTGTGGGGTGATCAATCCGGAAAAGATTGATGAGTACATTGGAATGGATGGTTACTTTGCACTGGGTAAGGTTCTTACTGAGCTGACGCCAGCCGGGGCCATCAAGGTTATTAAGGATTCCGGCATCCGTGGCAGGGGAGGAGCTGGATTCCCCACAGGATTGAAATGGGAATTTGCCAGTAAGAACGAATCCGATCAGAAATATGTGGTGTGCAATGCTGATGAAGGAGATCCCGGTGCATTTATGGACCGCTCAATTCTGGAGGGTGATCCTCATTCTGTGCTTGAAGCCATGTCCCTTTGTGGATATTGCATTGGGGCCAATACAGGCTATGTCTACATCCGGGCAGAGTATCCACTGGCCATTGAGAGGCTGAAAATTGCTATTTCCCAGGCCCGTGAGTATGGATTTCTTGGCAAGTCTGTATTTGGTACCGGATTTGATTTTGATATTCATTTGAAATACGGAGCGGGTGCATTTGTTTGCGGTGAAGAGACTTCCCTGATTCACTCCATGGAGGGACTCAGAGGTGAACCTACCCTGAAACCGCCATTCCCGGCTGAAAGCGGTTATCTGGGAAAACCAACCAATGTAAACAATGTAGAGACCTATGCCAACATCCCGGTCATTTATTTGAAGGGGGCAGCATGGTTCAGCGGGATAGGAACTGAAAAGTCCAAAGGCACCAAGGTTTTTGCATTGACCGGGAAAGTGAACAACGTGGGACTCGTTGAAGTGCCAATGGGAACCACACTGCGCGAGGTGATCTTTGAGATAGGTGGGGGAATCAAGGATGGGAAAAAATTCAAGGCCGTACAAACCGGTGGCCCTTCGGGGGGTTGTCTTACTGAAAAGCACCTTGATACACCCATTGATTATGAAAATCTGGTGGCCAATGGTTCAATGATGGGATCGGGTGGAATGGTCGTTATGGATGAGGATGATTGCATGGTATCGATTGCTAAATTTTTTCTTGATTTTTCTGTGGAAGAATCATGTGGGAAGTGTTCTCCCTGCCGGATAGGCAACAAGCGGTTGTATGAGTTGCTGGACCGTATTTGCACCGGGAAAGGAGAAATGAAGGACATAGACCGGTTGAGGAACCTGAGCGAGGTCATCAAGAATACTTCACTGTGTGGACTGGGCCAGTCTTCGCCCAATCCTGTTCTGTCCACTCTGGATAATTTCTACCATGAATACATTAGTCATGTGGAGGATAAGAAGTGCACTGCAGGAGTATGCCTTGATCTGATGGAGTATTTCATTGTGGAGGATAATTGTGTGGGTTGTACAGCCTGTGCACGGGCCTGTCCGGTGGGTGCCATCACAGGCGAGCGTAAGGAGCCCCATCTTATAAATCCTGTCATATGTATTAAGTGTGGAGCTTGTATGGAGAAATGTAAATTCGATGCAGTTGTCTTAAAATAACGCAGAAAGAAATGGATTTAGTGAAACTTACCATAGATGGTAAAAAACTGGAAGTTCCTGCCGGAACAACCATCTACAAAGCGGCAAAAGAATTGGGAATTGACATTCCGATCCTTTGTTATATGGATCTGAAAGATCTGAATATTGAAAATAAACCAGGCGGCTGCAGGATATGTACGGTGGAGGTGGAGGGAAGGAAAAACCTTGCACCCTCATGCTCTACAGATGTGGCTGAAGGAATGGAGGTTAGGACAAATACCATGCGTGTCATCAATGCCCGCAGAACGGTCATGGAGCTGATCCTTTCCGATCATCCGAAAGATTGTCTCTCCTGTGCAAAATCGGGCAACTGTGATCTGCAGGATATGGCAATCAGGCTTGGGATCAGGGAGATTCCCGGTCAGGAGTATGCAGAAATGTCTACCTACCGTCTCGATACCTCCCCTTCCATCATCAGGGACCTGGATAAATGCATCATGTGCCGCAGGTGCGAGACCATGTGCAATGATTTCCAGACAGTGGGTGCCCTTCATGCTGTAAATCGCGGATTCCAGGCTGTTGTGGCCCCTGCCTTTGAAATGAACCTGGAGCATTCGCCCTGTACCTATTGCGGACAGTGTGTGGCAGTATGTCCCACCGGTGCGCTTACCGAGGTGGATCATACAGGAAAAGTAATTGCTGCTCTCAATGATCCTTCAAAAACCGTTGTGGTACAGACAGCTCCTGCAGTCAGGGCTGCACTGGGAGAAGAATTTGGAATGGCGCCGGGAACACTGGTAACCGGTAAAATGGTCACCGCCCTGCGACACCTGGGATTTGATTACGTGTTCGATACTGATTTTGCAGCGGATCTGACCATCATGGAGGAAGGAACTGAAATGCTGGGACGCCTGACCCGTTTTCTTGAAGGAGATAAGGAGGTGAAATTGCCCATCCTTACTTCCTGTTGTCCTGGATGGGTCAACTTCTTCGAGTATAATTTCCCGGAGATGAAAGATATTCCTTCCACTGCAAGGTCGCCGCAACAGATGTTCGGTTCCATTGCCAAGAGCTACTTTGCAGAGAAGATAGAGGTGGACCGGAAAGATATGGTGGTTGTCTCCATCATGCCCTGCCTGGCAAAGAAATATGAGTGTCAGCGTGAAGAGTTTAAGGTGGATGACAATCCCGATGTGGACTACAGTATTTCCACCAGGGAACTGGCCCACCTGATCAAACAGGCCAACCTTGACCTGGTGAATATGGAAGATACTGATTTTGATGCCCCAATGGGAGAATCTTCCGGAGCGGGGGTGATCTTTGGAACCACCGGAGGAGTGATCGAAGCGGCCACAAGGACTGCCTACGAACTACATACGGGTAAGTCTCTTGAAAAGGTGGATTTTGAGCAACTCAGGGGGATGGAAGGGATCCGTTCGGCCAGCGTTGACTTTGATGGCCAGGAGATAAACATAGGGATTGCTCATGGATTGGGAAATGCCAGGAAGCTTCTTGAAGAGATCAAAGAGGGAAAATCGCACTACCATGCCATTGAGATCATGGCGTGTCCTGGTGGGTGCATCGGAGGTGGCGGACAACCCCTGCACCACGGCGATGCTTCCATTCTGAAAGCAAGGGCTCAGGCTATTTACCAGGAAGACAGGAACAAGCCCATCCGAAAATCCCATGAAAATCCCTACATCAAAAAGCTTTATGAAGAGTTTCTTGGAGAACCGATGAGCGAGAAAGCGATTGAACTGTTGCATACCCATTATTTCGATAAGCGCAGAAAGTTTTTCCAGGTATAAACACGGTAATAATTTGAATCGATATGTCAAGTGTTAAGATTGAACTCAGAAAAGACCAGGTAGATAAAATCCATGCCATCTGTGATTCATTTGGCAACCAGGAGGGCGAATTGATCAATGTTCTGCACAAGTCGCAGGAAACCTTTGGCTACCTCCCGGCAGAGATGCAGGAAGTGATTGCTGATAAGCTGGAGATCTCAGCAGCAAAGGTATACGGCGTAGTCACCTTCTACTCCTTCTTCAGCATGACACCAAAGGGAGAATTTCCCATATCCATTTGTACGGGTACGGCCTGTTATGTAAGAGGCGCAGAAACTGTTCTTAATGAATTTAAGAAGCAGCTGGAGATTGAGGTGGGAGAAACCAGTGCTGATGGAAAGTATTCGCTCAGCTGTTTGCGCTGTGTGGGTGCATGCGGACTTGCACCTGTGGTACAGGTTGGGGATAAAACCTACGGAAGGGTTGCTCCGGACGATGTGAAGGGGATCATTGAAGAAAATGCGGATATTTAATGACGAAAACCTTTGACTGACAACAGCATATTGTTTGCAGGGTGTTTTACAATCTTTACATTGCAGATTTGTCAATAGATTGGAAAAGTAGTACTTTTGACCCGGAGGTAAGATTGCAAAACTATTGAGTAATGAGGTTAAGATTATTAGCCCCAGTGTTTGTCATTCTCGCATTATCAATTTCTTCATGCAAAAAAGACGAACCGGTAGCTTTGATGCCTGTCACCACCGATTCAGAACTGGCACTTGAGTATTACGAGACGGCAATGCTGGCATTTGATCAGCTCAAAATAGGCATGGCCTCTCACAATCTTGAAATGGCCGTAAAGGAGGATTCCGATTTCTTCATGGCCTATTTCTGGATGTACTTCATGTCTGGTAAAAGTCCCAAGAAGATTGTAGAAAAGGCAATACAGTCAAATGCAGATCTGAACGATGGGGAGACGCAGATAAAAACAGCATTCAAATACCTGATTGATGGTCAGAATGAAAAGGTTGTGGAACATCTGAACATGGCCATTGAGCTCTATCCTTATGATCCCCATGTATATAAGATCCTGTATATACTTCAGTTCCAGTACATGAAAGATTTAGAAGGGGCAGTGAAGACCATCAGCCGTGCCATTGAGGTACAGCCCGGTTATGCCCTTGCCTATAACCAGCTGGGCTATGCTTTTATGTATCTCGAAGAGTTCGATAAGGCTGAGGAGGCCTTCAATGATTACATCAGACTGGAACCCAACCTTGCCAATCCGTACGATTCCAAAGGCGATTTCTACATGGCTACCGAGCAGTACGATAAGGCTTTTGAGAATTATATGAAAGCCTATGAGATTGATTCGGGTTTTTCAGTCAGTGAAAAAAAGGCCAGGAAAGCCAGATACCTCCAGGGAAAATTAGAGGAGTAGCTCTTCAAAGAAGTAACTTTTTTTCTGTTCTGTTTCATCAAATGTAAAGACCCTGCCATGTGCATGGGTACTCACATAGTTGGCTATGGCAAAGTCGCCAATGCACATGATATTATGACTGAGAAGCAGGAAGGCGGCAAACAGGATACCTTGGGGGAACAGTGTTGCTATGGCCGAGATGATACATATATTGATGATCATAAAGGGCGTCAGGGCCAGGAAGTAAAGCTCTTTTCCTGATACCGGATACCTGTCGGCTGTCACGAAAAAAATGAACTGTTTCATATCCATCCCGAACCGGATCTTCCTGGCTCCAAGAATCCTGTAGGCAAGACCATGAAGCAGCTCGTGGAAGGGGATGACCAGGATGCTTCCCGCAAAGATACCGGTCAGCGATTGTTTGATCATCACAGACCAGGTGAGGTGGGGTCCAATGAAACCAGGTATGAGGTACAGTGCGATGAAGACCAGCATTGCAACGTTAATAGCCGCATAGACCAATGAAGGGATCCCCTTTTTCCTGATGTTTGATAGTACAAAGGGAATCATATCATTGAAGTCAAGCTCGAGGATCTGCCTGTAACCGGGATCACTCTTAAGTTTTTCTACATCGGGTCTTCCTGGGGACTTCATGGATGCACTGGTTGTCGTCAGATTTGATTAATTTGGCCGGACCTGTATATCAGTTAATAATTGATTGGCAATTGCCTGTCTGAATATAGTAAATGAAACAGCACCAATCAACCGGATATTTTTTCGCATTCGGAGCCTCACTGGCGCTGGCCGCATCGTTTGTTTTCAGCAAATCGGTCCTGAACCATCTGACCATGGTCCAGTTCGGCCTTATCTGGTTCTCCATGGGTGTTGTCTGGAATGGTTCATGGTTCCTGATTCGGCGGGATTACCGCAGCCTGAAAAGTTCATTCTGGGAAAAGACAACAATAGCCGTGGTGATTGCACTTCTTGAAGGCATTGCAACCGGTCTGTTTTACATGGCCATCAAGGAGATGGAGAATCCGGCTGTGGTCTCTTTTATCGGAAATATCGGTCCGGTGTTCGTCACCATCATGGGTATAACCCTGTTGCGGGAGAGGTTTCGGAAAGCACAGCTGGGCGGGATCATCATCACCATTGCGGGGGTATTTGTGATCAACTACCGGCATGGGGGATTTGCAGGATTTCTGGACCCCGGAGCGGTCTATGTAATCTTCGCCTCATTCTTTTTTTCTGTGGCAACCATTCTGGGGAGGAGGCATCATGAAATGCTGCATCCGGGCTATATGTCGTTGATCCGCTCTTTTTTTCTGTCAGTTGCCATGGGTATTCTGTTTATTTCCAACAGCCAGATGCCAGGGATCTCTGCAGCTCTCTGGAGGGATCTGTCCATCGGATCGTTGCTCGAAACCCTCATCGTGATCATCTTTGCTTACCAGGCGCTGAAATTGATTGAAGCCACAAAAACCTCATTGATTATCAGTTCAAAAGGGGTGTGGACGCTACTACTCGCCTGGGTGTTCCTGGGCGTTTTCCCCGGTGGATTGCAATTGGCCGGAGGGGCCCTGACGCTTATTGGGGTCTGGTTGATTACATGGGAAAGGCCATCTACTGGTCGAGGATAAAGCGGTAAACCGTATATTTTGAAGCCTTCCGGGCATATTTTCCAGACTCATTATGAAGTCCGTTTTTCTCGTAAATCCTGGACAGGCCCATGTACCCCATGGCTGTGAAAACGTCGGCAATTGGTCCGAATGAATCGGCCAGTTCAATGGTCTTTAAGTATTCCTGTTCGGCCAGCGGGAGATTTCCTGCCTCCTTTTCTGCCATAAACGCAGCCGCCATGCTCCTGACCATTGCCGAGTAACTGTCGCTTTGTGTTTTCATGGCATCCAGAACCTCTCTTACCTGTTGGTAACGATGCAGGTGGAGCAGTATGGTAACGAGGTGTCCCTGGAAAAATATATTATGTGGGTATCCTTTGTACAACCTTTCCGCATAAATGACAGCTGCATGGAGGTCTTTCTCGTATTTCAACTGGATCAGGGACATGAACAGCATGGATTCTACCTTCAGGTATATGGAATGGTCAATGGCATGGTCCAACTGCTGAAGTCCCAGTTTCTTATCGCCATCCTTCATGAACGCTAACAGTGGTTTGTACACCGGATGAGCCTGCGGGTATGCTTCAATGTAATAATTGTACAGACCCGTGGAAAAATAGAATTCGTTGAACTGATCCTGCAGTTCAAATCCTTCCATAGTGTGCCTGTACATAGTCCTGAGATCGGGTATCACCTTCCCGGCCTTTCCGTTATCGGCCCAGTACATGGCTTTCAATGCCCTTCCGAAAAGGTCAAAAAAGACGCCTTCAAGGTGGGTGTTTTCACCTTCGATATACGCCTCTGAAAGTGTCACAGCCTTTGTCATCAGGTTCACAAACTGCTCAGATTCCTTGTTCTCAGGGGTAAGCGGGAAATTTTCCCAGTAAATAATGAGTGCTTCTAAAAAATGCGGTGCCGGATGTTCAGGCGTGGCTTTCAAGAGCTCTGCCTGGAAATGCCTGGCTCTCTGGAAAGAGAAGTTGTAGGTGTGCCTTAAACAACTATCCACACGATCCATGAGATCGGACCTGTTAAGGTAGGGTTCCTGTCCAACGGCCGGGAGCCAGTAAGAAAGAGCCAGCACTATCACAGACAGCTTTCTGCACATGAAGCAAAGATATAAATTTAGGGCACTTCTAAAACTACTTATTATTACGCACTTTTTTTCGCACATTTGTGATCTACAAAAGCGTTCATGATTCAGATCGGGGATAAGATAATCAGCAGGGAAATATTTGAGAATCATTTTATATGTCACCTGGAAAAATGCGAAGGAAACTGCTGTGTCTTTGGCGATTCGGGTGCTCCCCTGGAAGACGGTGAGGTGGAGCTTATTGAAAGACACCTGGGCAAGATCAAACCATACATGAGTGCGGAAGGGCTGCGATCTGTGAATGAACAGGGTGGTTGGATCGTTGACAGAGATGGGGACAAAGTAACCCCGCTTGTGGGCAGGGAAGAGTGTGCATTTGTGGTTTTTGAGGAGGACATTGCACGCTGTGCCATTGAAGAAGCTTATGAGGATGGATCCATTCCTTTTCAGAAGCCGGTTTCCTGTCATCTCTATCCCATCAGGATCAACAAACTGAAAAATGCTGTGGCATTGAATTATCATCAATGGAGTATTTGTGAGCCGGCCCGGCTGCTTGGCAAGAAAGAGGGTGTTCCTCTGTTCCGGTTCCTGAAGGATCCTCTCACCAGGGTATACGGAGAGAAATTCTATGAAGAGCTGGATATCATATACAGGGAGTTGAAAAAGCAATCAAAAAAATCACAATAGAAACATTTTTTAAACACTTATTCAGTTGGTATGGAAACAATAAAGAACTATGTAGAAGCAAACAGGGAACGGTTCCTGGATGAATTGTTTGACCTGATAAGGATCCCCTCCATCAGTGCAATGGCAGAAAATAAAGATGACATGTACAAAGCGGCCGGCTTCATCAGGGATGCTTTGCTTGAAGCAGGTGCCCAACTTGCAGAGGTAAAGGAGACCTCCGGGTTTCCGGTGGTATATGGCCATAGAATGGTGGATGAAACCCTGCCTACCGTGCTTGTGTATGGGCATTATGATGTTCAGCCTGTGGAGCCCCTGGACCTCTGGACCTCGCCACCATTTGAACCTGAGATCCGGGATGGAAAGATCTATGCCAGGGGAGCAGATGATGACAAGGGACAATTGTACATGCATATCAAGGCATTTGAATTGATGAACCGGACAGGTACCCTCACCTGCAATGTGAAATTCATGATAGAAGGCGAGGAGGAGATCGGATCCCCCAGCCTGAAGGAGTTTTGCATGAAGAACAAAGAATTGCTGAAAGCTGATGTCATCCTCATTTCTGATACCACCATGATCGCACAGGACATACCGTCCATTACAGTAGGATTGAGGGGACTCAGTTACCTCGAAGTGGAGGTGACAGGTCCAAACCGGGACCTTCACTCTGGATTATACGGTGGAGCTGTTGGCAATCCGGCCAATCTCCTGACCAAAATGATCGCCTCACTCACCGATGAGAACAACCGCATTACCATCCCGGGTTTTTATGACGATGTAATGGAGGTGTCAGGTGAGGAGCGCGCCGACATGGCCAAGGCTCCGTTCAGTCTCGCGGATTATAAGGAAGCCCTGGATATTGATGAGGTGGTTGGAGAAAAGGGATTCTCCACCAGTGAGAGGACCGGGATTCGCCCCAGCCTTGATGTGAATGGAATCTGGTCTGGATATACCGGTGAAGGAGCCAAAACGGTCCTTCCTTCTAAAGCGTCTGCAAAAATCTCCATGCGGCTTGTGCCCAACCAGGATTCCAAAAAGGTTGATGAGCTGTTTATCAATCATTTCAGAAACATGGCCCCCGGGGGAACAAAAGTGGAGGTGAAAAGCCTGCACGGCGGACAGGGTTATGTGACCCCCATTGACTTCCCTGCGTACAGGGCAGCCAGCAGAGCCATTGAAGAAAGCTTCGGGAAGCAGCCCATACCTGTGAGAAGCGGAGGCAGCATTCCCATTGTATCGGATTTTGAAGAAGTTCTGGGAATCAAGTCCATCCTGATGGGATTCGGACTGGATTCGGACGCCATTCACTCACCCAATGAGAATTATCCGCTCTTTAATTTCTATAAGGGAATTGAAACAATCCCACTTTTCTACAGGTTTTTTATGAAGGAGATGGAATAGCTGAAATATTCAATTTCTCGCCATACGCCATAAAAATAAGGGTTGATGAAAGAAAAAATGTATGAATATGTACTTTTACCATAATATTTGAGGGGGTAGAATTAAAAATAGTATATATTTGCATCCACAAACCCTTATTTTATATTAATTTAATTTATTCATTATGGCGGTTATCAGGTTTAAAGCACTGGAGCAGGTTTTCAACAGGAAACCTGTATTTGTTACCCCTCCCTCTGACAAGACTTCGGATTATTATGCGATCAATGTATTCGACAAAGTTAAAATGCAGAAATACCTTTCCAGAGAAGCATTTCATCATGTGATGGATGCAATTGATAAGGGGACAACCATTGACAGGAGAAAAGCGGATGCAGTTGCAGCAGGTATGAAAGCATGGGCCACCGAAAGGGGGGCCACCCATTATACACACTGGTTCCAGCCTCTGACCGGAGGAACAGCTGAAAAGCATGATGCATTTATCAGCCCGAACCAGAATGGCGGAGTGGTGGAAACTTTTTCAGCTTCGGCTCTTTCGCAGCAGGAACCCGATGCTTCCTCATTCCCCAGTGGTGGATTAAGGAATACATTTGAAGCCCGGGGATATACAGCCTGGGATCCTTCATCACCGGCTTTTATCATTGATAATACGCTGAGTATCCCTACCATATTCATTTCTTATACAGGGGAGGCCCTTGATCACAAAACACCTTTGTTAAAAGCGCTGAATGCTGTGGATAAGGCGGCCACCGAGGTGTGCCAGTATTTTGATAAGAACGTTATGAAGGTGCAGGCCAACCTGGGTTGGGAGCAGGAGTATTTTCTGGTGGATGAGGCACTTTACTATGCCCGTCCCGACCTGGCACTTACCGGACGAACCCTGATGGGACATGCTTCTTCCAAGGATCAGCAGCTGGATGATCACTATTTCGGTTCCATTCCCGAGCGTGTGGCTGCATTCATGCATGACCTGGAGTATGAGGCTTATAAACTGGGTATACCGGTGAAAACCCGCCACAATGAGGTGGCACCCAACCAGTATGAGCTGGCCCCCGTTTTTGAAGAGTGTAACCTTGCGGTGGACCACAATGTGTTGATTATGGAGCTGATGAAAAAGGTATCCAGGCACCATGGCTTCCGGGTATTGTTTCATGAAAAGCCCTTCCAGGCCATTAACGGTAACGGTAAGCACAACAACTGGTCGTTGGCCACCGATACAGGTGTGATATTGCACAGCCCGGGAAAAAATCCCAAATCGAATCTGCAGTTCATTACCTATGTGGTCAATACCATTAAAGCAGTTTATGACCACCAGGATCTGTTGAGGGCCAGTATAGCATCGGCTTCCAATGCACACCGGCTTGGAGCCAATGAAGCACCTCCTGCAATTCTCTCCTGTTTCCTGGGAACTGAAGTATCCAGGATGCTTGATCAGCTGGAGGAGCAGGTGAGCAGTAAAAAAATGACGCCGGATGAGAAGACAGCATTGAAACTGGACATTGGAAAGATACCCGAGATTTTGCTTGACAATACTGACAGAAATCGTACCTCCCCATTTGCTTTTACAGGGAACAGGTTTGAATTCAGGGCAGTGGGTGGCAGCTGTAATCCTGCAACCCCCATGACCATCCTTAATACGGCAGTGGCTGCTCAACTTGTTGAATTCAAGAAAGAAGTGGATGGACTGATTGAATCGGGTGTTAAGAAAGATGAAGCCATCTTCCAGGTACTCCGGGAGTATATCATTGCATCAAAAGCAATCCGCTTTGAAGGGGACAACTACAGTGACGACTGGGTAAAGGAGGCAAAAAAGCGGGGTCTCACCAATGTGACTGATGTTCCTGAAGCACTCTCTGCTTACCTGAGTGACAGATCCAAAAAACTCTTTTTTGATATGGGTATCTTCACAGAAGCTGAACTTGAAGGGCGTGTGGAAGTAATGTTCGAGCAGTATACCAAGAAGATCCAGATTGAAGCCAGGGTTCTTGGCGACCTGGTAATCAATCACATTGTTCCCACAGCGGTGAAGTATCAGAACAGACTTATGGAGAACGTACTTGGTCTGAAGGAGATTTACGGGGAATCTTACAAGGAGCTTGCCGGGAATCGGATTGAACTGATCAAGGAGATTTCAGATCATGTTACAGCCATTAAGAATGGCGTCAATGAGATGGTTGAAGAAAGAAAGGTGGCCAACAAAATGAAAGATGAAAAGGAGAGAGCCAAAGCATACTCTGAATCAGTCGCGCCTTTCCTTAATAAGATTCGTTATCATATTGATAAGCTGGAGTATATCGTTGATGATGAGATCTGGCCATTGCCCAAGTACCGGGAGTTGTTGTTCTCAAGCTAACAGCATTTAACAAGCCACCTGCAATCAATTGCGCAGCAATGGATTTCAGTGGCGGTTGAATATCCTGAAGATACACTAATAAAGGATGGGATTGCTGCGTTTTATATTCAGGAAAAAAGAAGTAATTTTATCTGATTATAAAAAAAACGGGCATGATTATGCAATATTTTATGAGACCCATTTACCTGGCCATTATGACCGCATTTATTTTGGCCCTCCCGGTGGATGCTCAAAAGAAACAGAAAGATGCCAAGGCGCAGGCAGCATTTGAGGCCGGTGAGTATTTTGAATCCATTGACCTTTATAAGAATGTATATAACAAAATAAGCGACCGGGAACAGAAGACAGCCATCCTTTTTAAGATCGGTGAGTGCTACAGGATCCTGGGAGAAGCAAGGTCTGCCGAATTGTGGTATAAAAAAGCGGTAAGGGAAGATTACCAGGATCCCATTATCTATCTAAGGTACGGACAGATGAAACTCATCAATGAGAAATATGATGATGCATCTGTGGAATTTAAGAAATATAGCGACCTGGTCCCTGATGATCCCCGCGGGGCAATTGGTATCGAATCCTGCGAGGCTGCCATTGTATGGAATGCTAATCCAACAGGTTACATCGTGGAGAACATGCGGTATTTCAATTCGAGGCAGCGGGATTTCAGTCCGGCCTACGTAAGTGAAAGCTATACCGAGGTGCTTTTTACTTCGACCCGTGAGGACGCTACAGGAAATGGTACCCACGGCGCTACAGGTCAGAATTTTGCCGATATTTTTGCCTCCAGCATGGATAGAAAGGGGAAATGGAGTGTGCCGGTACCTGTGGAGAGTCTCAATACTGAATTTGAGGATGGGACACCATGCATATCTTCCGATTTTTCAACACTTTACTTTACACGGTGTAAAAAGGGAAAAAATCAGCAACTGGGTTGCCAGATATACAGGGCCAATGCCGAAGGTGGGGACTGGTCAGAACCCGTGGTGGAGTTTGAATCTTTCGGGGACAGCATCACCACTGCTCATCCGGCCATATCACCGGATGGACTCATACTTTATTTTGTTTCGGATATGCCCGGGGGAGTGGGAGAGAATGACATATGGAAGGTGATGCGTGACACTGAAGGTGGTGAATGGGGAGGTCCCATGAACCTTGGAGAAGAGATCAACACCCCCGGGAGTGAGCTTTATCCATTCGTCCATAACGACGGTACCCTCTATTTCTCTTCAGATAGCAGGATAGGGTTAGGCGGACTGGACATCTATAAGGCTACACAGGATGAGACAGGTGGATGGATGCTTGAGAATATGAAACCACCCATCAACTCTCCGGAGGATGATTTCGGGATTGTTTTTGAAGCAGAGGTTGAAAGAGGATTTTTCAGTTCGTCCAGAAAAGGCCGGGGAAATGACGAGATTTTCTCATTTGTACTGCCTCCATTGGACTTCTCCGTAACCGGGGTTGTGAAAGATGAAAGAACGGATCAGGTCCTTCCGGGTTCTACGGTCAAATCTGTGGGAAGCGATGGTATTACTGTTGAGTCCAACACCGGGGATGAGGGTACATTCAGGTTTATGCTGAAGGCGGCTACAGACTATGTATTTATTGCCAGTCAACCTGGTTACCTGAACGGAAAAGAGAGGGAATCAACCAGGGGCCTGGATCAAAGCAAGGAATTCCAGGTAACTATTTATCTGGCCTCTACCGAGCAGGTTATAGAGCTTCCAAATATTTTCTACGATTTTGCCAAGTGGGACCTGAGGCCCGAATCCATGGTTTCTCTTGATAACCTGGTAGAGACATTGAACGACAATCCCAATGTGACCATTGAGCTGATGTCGCATACCGATTCCCGGGGATCACCCGCCGACAACCAGGAACTTTCACAGAAGAGGGCTCAATCGGTTGTAGATTACCTGATCTCCAAAGGCATTGCCACAGACAGGTTGCAGGCTAAGGGATATGGTGAGTTCCAACCCAAGGTTGTGGATGAAAAAGTACTGGCACAGTATGATTTCCTTGCACTGGAAGAAGTGCTGACCGAGAGTTTCATTAACCAGTTGGCCAGCCCTGAAATGCAGGAGAAAGCACACCAGGTGAACAGGCGCACCGAGTTTCGGGTGTTGTCTACCGATTATATCCCGCAAAACCGACCTTAATGAGTCCAACTTCCCGCTACCTTCAGCGTGGTGTCTCTTCCGCAAAGGAGGATGTTCATCAGGCCATACGGCATGTGGATAAGGGCCTCTTCCCAAAAGCATTCTGCAAGGTCATCCCGGATATTCTCACCGGTGATCCCGGTCATTGCCTGGTCATGCATGCGGACGGGGCCGGAACAAAATCCTCCCTGGCATATGTTTACTGGAAAGAAACCGGAGATATTTCTGTATGGAAAGGTATTGCACAGGATGCCATCGTCATGAACCTGGATGATCTATTGTGTGTTGGAGTGACCGGTGATATTCTGCTTTCTTCAACCATAGGCAGGAATAAGAACCTGGTTCCTGGTGAGGTAATTTCTGCCATTATCAACGGCACAGAAGAGATCCTGGAGCAGCTGCGCAGTCTGGGTATTCCCATATTCAGTGCGGGTGGAGAAACGGCGGATGTGGGTGACCTGGTCAGGACCATTATCGTTGATTCGACGGTGGTGGCTCGTTCCAGAAGATCGGATATTATGGAAACCGGCATTGTTCCCGGAGATGTCATTGTTGGCCTCTCTTCTTCGGGACAGGCCAGTTATGAAAATACATATAACGGGGGGATGGGAAGCAACGGGCTTACCTCAGCAAGGCATGATGTTTTCGGCGGGTACCTGGCTGGAAAGTACCCGGAGAGCTATGCTCCTGACATACCCCGGTCACTGGTTTATTCGGGGAGCAAGACCATAACCGAATCTGTTGCTGATGTGGGTCTGGATGCAGGTAAGCTGGTGCTGTCTCCTACCAGGACATATGCACCGGTTATCAGGGATGTTCTGTCGCACTACAGGGAAAAAATCAATGGGATGATCCATTGTTCCGGAGGGGCGCAGACCAAAGTGCTGCACTTTGCTGAGAATGTGCATATTATCAAGGATAATATGTTTCCCGTACCTCCGCTGTTCAGGATGATTCAGGAAGAATCTGGCACCCCCTGGAAGGAGATGTACCAGGTGTTCAATATGGGTCATCGGTTTGAGATCTATACGGATGTAAAGACCGCAGAAGGGATCATTCTTTTGGCAGGCAACCGTCATATAGATGCGAAAATTGTAGGTCGTTGTGAACCTGCCGGCCATAAAAAGCTTACCATTAAGGGAGAACAGGGAGAGTTCGTATATTAGTGGGAAAAATCGTTCCGAAGAATGGGAGAAAATATGATATTAACCCGGTTGGATGGGGTGAAAACTCGGTTTGATGAGGTAGGACAGCTCATTACCGATCCGGCAATCATTACCGACATGAAGAGGTATGTAAAGCTGAACCGGGAGTACAAACAGCTTGAACCGGTTATGGGAGCTCTTGAGGCTTACCGGAACATTCTAAGCAATATTTCCAGTGCAAAGGAGATGCTGGCAGAAGAGAAGGACGAGGAACTCAGGGAGATGGCAAAGGATGAGCTGGATCTGTATATGCAACAACAAGTTTCGCTGGAGGAAGAGATCAAGCTGCTTCTGTTGCCAAAGGATCCTGAAGATGATAAGAATGCCATTGTGGAGATCAGGGCCGGTACCGGAGGGGATGAGGCAAGTATTTTTGCCGGAGATCTTTACAGAATGTATGGGAAGTATTTTGAATCGAAAAAGTGGAAGGTGTCAACCACCAGTTTTACCGAGGGAACCGTGGGGGGATTCAAGGAGATCATTATGAATGTGAGTGGGGAGGGGGTTTATGGAATCATGAAATATGAATCGGGGGTGCACCGGGTCCAGCGTGTTCCTCAGACCGAGACACAGGGACGGGTCCATACTTCTGCAGCCACTGTTGCTGTTCTGCCCGAGGCTGAAGACTTTGAAGTGGAAGTGAAGCAGTCAGATATCAGGAAGGATACCTACTGTTCTTCGGGACCGGGCGGACAATCGGTCAATACAACCTATTCGGCCATTCGCCTGACCCATATTCCCACAGGCATCGTTGTTACCTGTCAGGACGAGAAGTCGCAGTTGAAGAACCTTGACAAAGCAATGAAAGAGTTAAGGTCAAGGCTGTATAACCTGGAATATCAGAAGAGGATGGATGCAATCTCATCCAAACGAAAGACCATGGTGTCATCGGGAGACCGCTCGGCAAAGATCCGTACCTACAACTATGCCCAGGGCAGGGTGACCGACCATCGAATAGGCCTTACTCTGTATAACCTTCAGGCCATCCTTAACGGTGACCTGAAGGAAGTGATAGAGAAACTCCAGATGGCAGAAAATGCAGAGCGCTTGAAGGAAAGCGGGATGGTGTAGGCCGGCCGGAAAGAATATGTCCGGCCGAAAAGAAAATGATGATTGAAAATCTGAACGGATGAACGCAGAAGAATTATTCAGGAATATCCAGCGAAAGAAGAGCTATCTGTGCATCGGTCTGGATACAGATTATAAGAAAATTCCCAGGATGCTGCTCGATAAGGAGTATCCGATTTTTGAGTTCAACAAGCATATCATTGATGCCACCGAGGACCTGGTGGTGGCTTACAAGCCCAACCTCGCCTTTTATGAAAGCATGGGTGCAGCCGGGTACATGAGTCTGGAAATGACCATCACGTACCTGCGAAAGCACTATCCTGATATTTTTGTCATTGCCGATGCGAAAAGGGGTGATATTGGTAATACTTCGCGCATGTATGCCAACGCCTATTTTAAGACCCTGGATTGTGATGCCATTACCCTCTCTCCTTACATGGGATACGACAGCATCTCTCCCTTCCTGGAGGTTGACGGCAAATGGGCCGTGCTCCTGGCGCTCACATCCAATAAGGGATCGGAAGATTTTCAGCAGCTTGAACTGAAAGACGGAAAGCAGCTATTCGAACATGTGATTACCACCACTGCAGCATGGGGAACAGTTAACAATACCATGTACGTGGTGGGAGCTACCAAAGCTTCGGTGCTGAAGGAGATCAGAAAATTAATCCCCGAGCATTTCCTGCTGGTCCCGGGAATCGGGAGCCAGGGAGGGAGCCTGTATGATGTGGCTGAGTATGGAATGAATGACAGGTGCGGATTGCTTGTCAATGCAAGCAGATCCATTCTGTATGCCGATGGGACCAATAGATTTGAACAGAAAGCCAGGGAAGAGGCTGCAAAGCTTCAGAATCAAATGGAAATCACCCTGAAAAACAGGAACCTGATCTAGTGTCACGTTCCTGACAAGACTCTTAAATATGTACCGACTTTATAGACGGGCACTAACTAACCAGTTCCTTTACTTTCCCGGCTGCTTCCTGCAGGGTAATGGCAGAGTGTACTTCCAGTCCGGAATTATCGATGAGGACTTTAGCTTCTTCTGCATTGGTTCCCTGCAACCTGACAATCACAGGGATATCGATATGACCAATGGTTTTATAAGCTTCCACAATACCTTCAGCCACAAGGTCACACCTGACGATCCCGCCAAAAATATTGATCAGGATGGCTTTCACATTGGGGTCCTTTAGAATGATCCTGAACCCTGCTTCGACTGTCTGTGCATTGGCTGCTCCACCCACGTCAAGAAAATTGGCAGGGTCTCCACCAGAAAGCTTTATAATATCCATGGTAGCCATGGCCAGTCCGGCACCATTGACCATACATCCAACATTTCCGTCCAGTTTGATAAAGTTCAGGTTGAATGTACCGGCTTCAACTTCCGTGGGATCTTCCTCATTGAGGTCCCTCATGGTTGCGTAATCGGGATGCCTGTACAGGGCGTTGTCGTCGATGTTGACCTTGGCATCTGCTGCCATGATCCGGTGGTCTGAAGTTTTAAATACAGGATTGATCTCGAACATGGAAGAATCGGATTTATCGTAAGCAGCGTAAAGGGCGGTGGCAAACTTCACCATCTCCTTAAATGCCTGTCCGGACAAACCCAGGTTAAAGGCTATTCGCCTGGCCTGAAAAGGCAAAATCCCCGTGGCAGGGTCGATCTCTTCTTTGAAAATCAGGTGTGGGGTTTTTTCTGCCACAGTTTCTATGTCCATACCGCCTTCGGTGGAATACATGATGATGTTTTTACCTGAGTCGCGGTTCAGAAGCACGCTCATATAAAACTCCTGTGGCTCGCTCTCACCCGGGTAAAAAATACCCTGCTCAATGAGTACCTTGTGGACCCGCTTTCCCCCGGCACCTGTCTGGTGGGTAACAAGGTTCATCCCAAGGATTTCACGGGCGTACGATTTCACGTCATCCAGTGACTTTGCGATCTTCACACCACCTCCTTTTCCGCGGCCACCTGCATGGATTTGTGCTTTTACTGCCCAGGTGGAAGCGCCTGTTTCAGCGGCGATTCGTTTGGCCGCCTCATAGGCCTCTTCGGGCGTATACGCCACTTCACCGGCGGGGACCGCCACTCCGAATTGTTTCAGAATCTTTTTGCCCTGGAATTCATGAATATTCATCCGTTTAAAATTTTTACAATTATCTGAAAATAATATATCTGACAACTACCGTTCAGACCAAATGCAAATTTAGCCTGATAAGTTAAAAGACCAAAGTAAAAAGTAAAAATGAGTAAATTCGTGGAAAATTGAATGCCATGAGGAAGCTTTTAAATGAGGAGCTTGACCGTTTAACAGTAGGGGAGTATAAGAAATCGAAGAAAATTCCGGTCATGGTGGTGCTGGACAACATACGCAGTCAGAACAATATTGGATCTGTATTCCGGACTGTGGATGCGTTCCGCCTGGAAGGTATTTTCCTCTGCGGTATAACATCTACACCCCCTCACCGGGAAATCCATAAAACGGCACTTGGGGCCACAGAATCTGTCAGATGGGAATACCGGGAGGAGACCACAGACACCGTACTTGAGCTGAAGAATAAAGGCTACCAGATCCTGGCGGTGGAACAGGTGGAGGGTGCAGAATCCCTGGATCTGCTCAAGCTTTCACCAGAAAAAAAATATGCCCTTGTGTTGGGTCATGAAATCCGTGGAGTTGATCAAAAGGTGGTGGATATGAGCGATATCTGCATTGAAATACCACAATTTGGGACCAAGCATTCATTGAATATTTCCGTGGCAGCAGGTGTTGTCATATGGGAGGTGTTCAAACAGTTCTCTTTGTAAATCAGGTTTCTGAAGGGATTGTCAAACGGCACTACAAAACTCACCTTCTCCAGGATATTGTTTTCGTTGCTAAAATCCGTCGCTTCGCAACTGATTAAGGCAATTCCTTCAGAATTCGGAATAAAAAAAACCGCCCCGGGATATGAGGCGGTTTTCAATATAATAATGGAATTCCTTATTCAACGATAGCTTTGAAAGCTGCTTCATTGAAGAGTTTTGCAAACTCAAGATCCTTCGAAGCATGTTCCTTCGCTTTTTCAGGATCCTTGCTATTCTTAACCGCCAGTTTGAGGTTTTCATAAGCAACTTCGGGCTTATCCTGGTTTGCAGCAATTATTGCAAGCAGGTAGTAGCGGTGAGGATCTGCTTGCTCCAGGTTGGCAGCAGTTCTCCATGCTCCGTCATCATCACCTTTCAGGTACTTGGCCAGTGCAGCGTTGAATGAAGGATCGCTTCCGAAATAGTTCACTGCAGCTTCGTAGTCACCTTCAATGATATTTACGATTCCCAGGTTGTAATTTACCTTCGGGCCTGCACCCAGTGAAGCTGTGAAGGCATCTTTGGCCGCTCCAACCTCACCTTTCTTAAGCGCTATTGCGCCCAGGTTGTTGTTCACGATGTCGTGATCCTTGAGTCCTTTGGCAGTGGTGAATGCTGCCTCAGCTTCTTCCAGTTTATCCATCTTATAGAGAATGGCTCCCATGTTGTTATGTGCGCGCTCGCATTTGGGCGATACCTCTGTTGCTTTCTTATAAATGGCAACCTTGGTCTCCTTATCTTCCATGAGGGTGGCAGTATAGAGGAGCTCTTCCAGAACCAGTGTGTCAGAATTGTTGGCCCACAGGTCTTTTAGTTCAGCATCGCTCCATCCAATATGCTCCATGTTCACGGTGAACTTGGACCTTCTTAGCTGGGGAAGAATTTCCTCGGCAATCACTTCAAATGCAGCGGACAGGTTCCTGATCTCCTGCTCACGAACAACCGGGTCGGAATGCATGCTGAGTACCCTGAGGATCATTTCCTTGTCCTGGATGTCAGATTCTTCCATCGCCTTTTTGAATCCGTCCCAGTCTTCGGGAGTGGCAAGCAGGGTTAGCAGCTCATCAGCTACCTCTACTTTTGATTTTTTCAGTTGTCCTGCCAGGTACTTTTCAGCAGTCTTCTGGCGCTTGTTGGCAAGCCTGGTGTTGAGATCCAGTTCACCGTCGGGTGAAGCATAGGCCGAAATCTCCAATCCTTTAAGCTCAAGTCTTTCATTTTCGTCGGTGCTCTTAATGACCTTATTCAGTTTGGCCATCTCGTCTTTACCCATTTCTGATCTGCGCACATCGGCCCTGTTGATGACATACTTGATGTCGGCTTGGTAAGATTTAGGAACGATCTGCTGGTAATTGTTCTTGAAGATCAATACCTTCGGGTCCTTGGCAACCAGCTGGGGTGTAACAATGATACCATCAGCAAGCTTTACAGATCCCAGGTCCGCTGTTTTGTCCTTAATTGCGGCAACAACGTTGAAATAAAGCTCAGACCTCATCATCTCATCTTCGTATCCAAAGGTGTTGGAAACACTGGCTTTTCCACCATTGTCAAAACTGACTGATTTGTTGTTTTCTGTTACGTCCTGTCCCTGGAGAACGAGGGGCTCAAGCTCCTTTTCGCCACCTTCATACTTGAGGACCGGGGTAAGGGTAACAACAGCTTTCTTGTTAAAGTACTTTGAAGGATAATTGACGTTGACAGTTAAATCCACTTCCCCTCCATGCATTTCGAGCACTTCTGGAGTTACCTGGTAGCTTACCTGGTCAGCTTCTTTGACCATTTTATTAAGCCCACCGCAACTACTGAGAACTGCTGCTGCGAGAAAGAAAATCGCAAAGGTTTTGAGGTTTTTCATAACAATCTGATTATTTGTTTAAGATTTAATGATTTCAAGGGTTCATTGTAACTCTAGTACAAACTTAATAATGTTTTTGAAAATATTAAAGAAATATACGTGTTATGCCCATAATTGTTACAAAATAAGCATATTCATGCCTGGCTTGTATGTTCCTTCACAGATCGCTTTTTTAATTTGTTGATATTCCAGGTCATTATTTACAAAATCTGCATTGCTGGTGTCAATGACCAGTATTTTTAATTTTGTCTGGGATTTGAAAAAACCAAAATAACCATCCTGGATCTTCTTAAGGTACCCGGCCCGAATACCCTGCTCGTACGATCTACCCCTTTTTTTGATGTTGACCAGAAGCTTCTCCACCGGAACATGCAGATATACATAGAGTTCGGGTCTGGGTACCTGCAGATTGATGATTGAATACAATTTTTCAAAAAGGATCATTTCATCATCCTTCAGGTTGTATTTGCTAAAAATGAACGATTTTGCCAGGAAATAATCACTGATCACTGCCTGACGGAACAGGTCGGGATGGCCCATTTCGGTTTTAATCTGCTGGTAACGTTCGGAAAGAAAAGAAAGTTCCAGTTGGAAGGCGTAACGATCCGGATCTTCATAAAACCGGGCAAGGAATGGATTGTCACTGAACTGTTCAAGGATCAGCCTGCTACCTGTATCCCGTGCAAGCTTGGTTGCCAGGGATGTCTTACCGGCACCTATGTTACCTTCTATGACTAGATAATTGTATTTCAATTCTGTTTTTGAAGGAGTGTTCCGTCCAGTTTGTGTACACTGGCCTCAAGAATTAGAATTACAAGTAGTGAATTTTTCATGTTCGTTTGGTCTGGTTAAAATTCAGTGCTGTTACTTTCGTGAAAGTAAAGATTTTAGCGGATGTTTGCAATGCCCTGAAGAATGCTATGGAATATGAAGTGATCAGGGCATAAAAAAACCCCGTTCGCATGCTGGAACGGGGTTGAGAAAATTAATTGTTGTTCTTATCAGGTCGCGGCAGAAGCGCCTTTCTGGAGAGTTTGAGTTTTCCGTTCCTCTCATCAACGGCGATAAGTTTCACCTCGATCTCCTGACCCTCTTTCAACACCTCTTCCACTTTTTCCAGTCTTCTCCACTCGATCTCTGAAATATGGAGGAGTCCGTCTTTTCCAGGAAGGATCTCAACAAAAGCACCATAAGGAGTGATGGTCTTCACTTTTCCTTTATAGATTTCTCCGGCTTCAGGTATGGCAACGATGCCCTTGATCCAATCCATGGCCGCATCGATGGATGCCTTATCAACAGCGAAAACATCCACCAGTCCAACGTTATCTACTTCGTCAATGGTGATGGTGCAGTTGGTTTCTGCCTGGATCTCCTGGATAACCTTTCCACCCGGACCGATCACTGCTCCGATCATATCCTTGGGAATCTCGATTCTTTCGATCCGAGGGGTGTGTGGTTTGTAATCGGGGTTAGGTGCGGACAGGGTCTCGCTCATAACATCCAGGATGTGGAGCCTGCCTATTCGGGCCTGCTCCAGTGCCTGGGCAAGAATCTCATAAGAGAGGCCTTCAACCTTGATATCCATCTGTGTGGCAGTGATTCCGTCGCGTGTTCCGGTTACTTTGAAGTCCATATCTCCAAGGTGGTCCTCATCTCCCAGGATATCGGAAAGGACTGCAAACTTATCGGAGTCTTTATCGGTGATCAGCCCCATGGCGATACCGGATACCGGTTTTTTGATCTGTACTCCGGCATCCATCAGTGCCAGGGTACCGGCACATACTGTGGCCATTGAAGATGAACCGTTGGACTCCAGGATGTCGGATACGATCCTGAGGGTATATGGCATTTCATCCTCGGAGGGAAGCATTCTTTTCAGTGCCCTGTGGGCCAGGTTACCGTGTCCCACTTCCCTTCGGCTTGTTCCCCTGGAAGGACGCGCTTCGCCGGTGGAGAAAGGTGGAAAATTATAGTGAAGTAAAAATTTATCGGTCCCCTTTCTCAGCACATCATCAACGAGCTTAGCATCCATTTTTGTTCCAAGGGTAACAGTGGTGATGGATTGTGTCTCACCCCTGGTGAATACTGCTGAACCGTGTGCTGAAGGCAGGTAATCCACTTCACACCAGATGGGACGGATCTCATCGGTCTTTCTTCCGTCGAGCCGGACTGCTTTGTCCAGAACTACACGGCGTACGGCTTCTTTCTCCACATCGTGGTAATATTTCCCTACAAGCATCTCGTTCACTTCACCTTCATCTCCCGCTTCTTCGGTAAGTTTTGCAAGGAGATCTTCCTTCACCTTCCCAAAGGCTTCACTTCTCTTGTGCTTGTCTGCATTGGCGGAACTGGCGATTTTGTATGCTGCATCGTAAGTTTCATCCCAAACCCTTTTGTTCAGGTCTTCATCATTTGTTTCATGGCTGTATTCACGCTTTTCCTCTTTGCCAACTCTTTTAGCAAGGGCAAGCTGTGCATCACACATGGGTTTGATGGCCTCATGGGCAAACCTGATGGCTTCCAGCATGTCAGCTTCCGAGACCTCACTCATTTCACCTTCCACCATCAGAATGTTCTCCCTGGTGGCACCAACGATGATCTCAATATCTGCATCCTTTATCTGGCTGAAAGTGGGATTCACTACCATCTGACCGTCCACCCTGGCCACACGGGCCTCGGCAATGGGACCCTGAAAGGGTATATCAGATACTGCCAGGGCAGCTGATGCAGCCAATCCGGCAAGTGCATCGGGGGGTGTTTCACTTTCTGCTGACATCAACGTAACGTTTACAAAAGTGTCGGCATGGTAATCATCTGGAAAAAGCGGACGCAGCGCCCTGTCCACCAGCCTGGACACCAGTACTTCATAATCGGAAGGCCTGGCTTCACGCTTCAGGAACCCCCCGGGGAATTTCCCCAGGGAAGCATATTTCTCTTTATAATCCACCGACAGAGGCATAAAATCCACATCCTCTTTGGCTTCTTTTGCACTGACTACTGTGGCCAGGATCATGGTGTCGCCCATCCTGACCATTACTGCTCCGTCGGCCTGTTTTGCCAGCACGCCGGTTTCTATAATGATTGAACGACCATCACCTAAATCGATGGTCTCTTTAATAACTTCTGGTTTCGACATAATAACTTGATTAAATAATGTTGTGAATACGAAAAAAGGCAATCGTACAATTGCCTTTTTTCGTAATGGTAATTTTATTTTCTGATTTTCAGGGACTTGATAATTGCACGATACCTCTCGATATCTTTTTCTTTGAGATAATCAAGCAATTTTCTTCTCTTACCGACGAGTTTGAGCAGGGCTCTCTGTGTGCTGTAATCTTTTTTATTGGAAAGCAGGTGCTGTGTAAGGTGATTGATCCTGGTGGTAAAAATTGCGATTTGGCCTTCGGCTGAACCTGTATCAGCATCGGATTTGCCATACTTCTTGAAAATTTCCTTTTTCTTCTCCGTTGTTAAATACATCCTCTTCTTAACTTTAAAAAACTGTTTCAAAAATTGAATTGCAAAGGTATTTATTTATTTTGAAATAGCAATATGAAGACGCCCATAAAGCTATTGTCTTCATGAACTGCATCTTTAGGGCACCCCTTCAATAAAACCTGCCCCTATCTGACAATCAAGGCACCGCTTTTGTTTGCAGTATGCATTGTGAAGCTGTATCAAAGCCTGACTTTCAAATGCATTGTGTGGTCTGAGGCCAAAATTAGTCCATTTTTTTATAATATGGTTGGATTCTGCCTCCAGTTGTGAGAGAATATCCAACGCACCATTCGTGCAGGTTGTTTTATGCTCAAGTCTGCCGAATGTGAAAAGGAATGGCACAATTACATTGATGATCAGCGTACGTATGGACTGGTGTCCCATATGTTTTGCAGATGCCGGTGAACATTTCCCGAACACATAATGGTTGTTCCAGTATTCACTGGCCTGTACCCGCAGCAATTGATCGATTTCAACCATTGATTGAGTGGAGAGGATTGTCTCCATCAAAGGAAAGCGGTGATGCACCAGGGCTGCAAATTGTGAGATCCTCAGGGTTGGAAATGATGCAGGTCGCAACCTGAGGAATTTCCACAGGTGTTGAGGAACCGGTCCACTTGTGAAAAGCGCCTTTTTCTCCCTGTGTTTATCCAGCAGATCTGAAGTGTAAGGTCCGTGTTGGTTGTCCGGATGAAGGAATCCGGCCTGACCGAAAAGAATGGCTTCCAGATCGGTGATGCTGTCCCTGAATTCGAGGAGTATCTGAAGAGGTATACCGGAGACCATCATTTCAAAGGGAAGAGTGTTGATGGGAAGGCCGTAACCCGATGCCAGTGCCATGTAAAAAGTCTCCTCCCACCCCCTGTTTTTCTTCAGAAGAAGCCTGGATATCCGTCCGGTTTTTAACTCCATTCTTTCGGTCTGAAGGAGGCTAAACCAGTGTTGCATATGAATGGATGGTATTTTGTTGATGAAATGCCTGCATGGTAACCAGGGGTCCGCTTCACTGAGGGAATTATGCCTGGACAACAGGGAATCGGGATAATCAAGTACAAGGGTATGGATCCGGCGATTCTGACTGTTGAAGATGTCAGTGTCATGCACTTTTACCACATGCAGTATCACATTGTTATATGCGGGATCCAGGTGGTGACCGTGTTTATACCATTCTGAAGCATGCAGGTGCATCTCTATGTTTCCAGCCCATACCAGGCGATCTATCCTGATCCTGCCATTGAAAAAATCGGGGCCTGCATGGAAATTCTGGTCACCCGGCCGGATGATTTCCAGCCTTTTCCCGCAGGTGGTTTTCAATTTTTTTTTGATGTGCAGTTTCTGCCTCCAGATAAACTGCAGGAGTTCTTCTTTTCCCAAACCGGTTCCTGGCATCTGTGGAATATATTAGTGCCAGGTCAGGCCTGACACCAACTATATGTGGCGAGGTGAGAAGTCATCGCCTGTCAATTGAAGCATTAACGCCTTTCAGCCTTTAGAAGTAGTAAGCCAGTCCGACCGATAGTTCAAGTGTTTGAACCAGGAAATTAGATTCAATGGGAGGGATATCCTGGGCCACATCCTTGAAAAGATCCCACGCATATTCGAACTTTGCCCTGGCCTGGTAGTAATCCACTCCCAGCTTCAGCGCAATATTGGAATTCAGGTCGTACCTTATACCGGTTCCCGCAGTGAGTCCGAAGGATGCCTTGTTGTTGTCTACCTGGGAAAATATTTCAGTTTCATCATAGGTAATGCCCAGTTCCTGATCCGGTGGTCGCACGATACTCAATCCGGCCAGTGCTCTGAAATCAAAGTAGAACTTCTGGGTGACCCTGATGGAGAATTGGGGCCCCAGGAAGATGTTAATATAGTTCCAGAATCCCGATCCGTAGAGTATCTCAGCGTAATCCGGTATATCAATAATTGAGGATGCATTTTCCTCAATGTAAATGAGCATATCCTTTAGCAATGAGTCGCGGATTGCATAGTTGGATCCAAATGAGAATGACCCACCAATACCGAAATAGGATCCAGGGTAATACCCTACGTCAAACTTGATGGCTCCTCCGGTGCTGGCGTATCCGCTGGTTGCAAGATCACCCGTTGCGGCATAATCGGCAAGGGGTATGCTTGCACCGAAGGATATGCTTGCAAAATTCTGTTGGGCGAATACCGGCAGGCTGGTAAAGAGTATCAGGATCCAGAATATTCTTTTCATACGTAATTATTTTAGTTACCTCATTGGGATTTTCTTGCAGTCTAAATGTACATATTATTTATGGGCACCTCTAAAAATCACTTATTATTACGAGCGGCTGCAAAAAGAGATAACAGCGTTATCAGACAAAATCTTTCCTCAATGTAGCTTGGCTACATCTATGGAATATTTTGCCTTCCGCCTTGCTATCTCTTTCTCTTGAAAGGCATGGTCATGCAACGTACACCGCCACCGCCTCGTGCAAGTTCGGCACCGTCGATGGTGAGTACGTATTTTTGATTGGGGGGCAGATCCGTTTTCCCATCGATCACATCCCTCGATTTGATGATCTCATACCCCGACTGATGCAGGTTTTCCAGGGTGTGGATGTTCCGGTTGTAACCTATCAGTTTACCCGGACCAATGGCAAAAAAGTTGGCCCCGCTGTGCCATTGTTCCCGCTCCTGGGTCATGGAGTCTTTCTGTCCGCCACAGTAGGATGGTTTCAGGTCCATTCCCAGGGATTCAAGGGCTTTGACCAGGTTTTCCACATTCTTGATGGAGACCACCTTCCCATGGTCGATATCGATCTGGATGGTTTGGTATTTGTTGGATTTCAGGATCAGTGGCTCGTAAACCATGCACGAGTCATGGTCAAGCAGAGTGAAGACCATGTCCAGGTGGATAAAGGATTCGGGCGATGATGGTAATTCCTGTACCAGGATGTGATGTTTTTCCTTCAGGCCCGATAACATTTTCACAAGGAAATCAATTCCCCTGGAAGTGGTCCGGGTTCCTATGCCAACAAGGGTGATATTTTCGGAGGCAATGATCAGGTCACCTCCCTCAATGGATATGTTTCCTTTTGACAGGGCTTCATCGCCGGGATTAACAGTCTGTACCCTGAACCAGGGATGGTAATTAAAAATAGCCTGCATGATCATGGCTTCGCGGTCCCTGATCCTGTTGGCCATCCTGGAGATCAGTACACGGTCGCCAATGGCCACCGATGCATCACGGATAAAGAAGAAATTATGCAGGGGCCGGAGCGAAAAGTGCTCATTGTTCATGTACCCTGTAAGTGTTGTACGCTCCAGGGGCACTCCCTGGACAAGCTGCTTTGCAAGCTGGGTCTCATTGAGGCCCAGCAATGCATCAATCAGTTTGGGATGACCTTCATTATAACAAGCCTTCTTTACGATTTTCTCCCTGATCTCTGTGGACCTCAGGATGTCTTTCAGGAGATCCATTACCCTGACAGAGGGTACCAGCTCCTGAAGAAGGCATTCCAGCTGGTTATATTCACGACGGGCCACCGAAAGGTTCAGTATATCACTGTAAAGTGCCCTTTCTGCATTTTTCGGTGTCATGTTCTCCACCTCGGGACCGGGTGGATGCAGGATCACCCCTTCGAGATCACCTACTTCTGAATATACCTGGATGACCGGCATGCCGCAAAGGTAATAGATTTAACATATGAATCAGTCGGAAAATCCGTTGCGTTTATGGGTGCCGTCACAATAGGGCTTATTGCCCGAACCACCACACCTGCAAAGGTAAACGGGTCCTTTATTCTCAATGATTTTACCCTCTGAATTTACGATCCGGAAGTTGCCGGTTATTTCAAGCGGGCCCCTGGCTAAAACTTTAAACTGGGTGTTGTTGTCGTCCATGGTCATTGAAATTATTCTGTAAAACCGACTTTGCGGTGTGTACCGTCACAAAAGGGCATGCTCTTTGAGCTGCCACATCTGCAAAAGGAGGTCATCAGTGCCGGTTTTATCTCTCTGTTATCGGTTCCAATGACTTTAAATTTACCTTCCACCACAATGGGGCCGTCCTTCATCACCCGGACCCTGGTGGGTTTTATCTGCCTGTCTGGTTCGGTGAGTGTTTCAGGGGTTACTTCCTCAACTTCTACCTGCCTTTGTGCGGCCTTCTCCGCATCGTTAAGATCTGAATTGTGTTTCCATACCAGGGCCTGGGTAGGACATTTGTTGACCACCTCGATGATCCGTCTGGTGGGAGCTCCGTCCATGATCACCCAGGGTCTTCTTCCCGGATTGAACACTTCAATGAGCTCCCTGAAGCATGTGGTGGCATGGATGCACTTGGCGGGTACCCAGAAAACTGTAACCTCACCATTGGTGTATTGTCTGTTCCTCGGATCGTTCATCTATATTTCCTGCTGTTGCTGTTCAGCATTAAAAAACAAACGGGAAGAATGAATGTTCACAGGGTCTGCCGGAAGTTACTGTGTTAAGAGTTCCCGGGTGATCCTCACGCCCATTACAGTGATGTTGATCTCCCCGTTCCTGACCAGTAACATGGGATTTTTGGCGCCTGCGTAATGTAATTTTCCTTCGCCGGGTTCATCCAGTCTTTCGAAATTTGTAATATCCAGATTGAGGGTGTTAGGTCAACTGATAAGTTGCAAATTTTTAGTCGATAAGACGGACTGAGAATTGCATTTAAATGAATCCGGCCTCAATACCCTGTACAATGTCTTCGATGATCCTGTCCTTGTTGTCGGGATCATATTCGGCTTTCAGGTTGTTCCCGAAGATCCGTGCAATACCCTGCCAGAAAAACGCGGTAATGCCCCCTTTCAGGTCCTTGATCACCTCGTATGAGGTTCTTCCGGTCTCCCTGTCGATCAGTTTCACCAGGATGATGCCCTGGGTTATGGTTAGCCGTTTCACATCTTTCTCAAACGAATCCATAATCTCCTTTTCGGCCCGGTCAACATAGACTTTCCTCTCTTTTTCACTTTCTATGGTAGCCAGGTGCCGGTCCATCTCTTTCAGACTGCTTCCGGCGATCTTTGCGTAAGGGTAGGATTTCTTTACATTCCTGATCAGTCTCCTGTATCTTCTTTTCAGGTAGAGGTATTCATAGTTCTGCTGATTGTATATCCTGATTTCGGGGAGTTCGATGATGGGGATGGTATCTGTTCCCTGGATCACCACCCGGGTTACCCCTGAATTGTCCTTTTCTTGGTTCTGCCCCGACAGAAGGGGAATGATGCAGATCAACATGCCGGCACATAGTATATGTTTGAGCCACGACCTCACTTGCGAATAGTTATCTGTTTCTTAATGAATAATTAACCTGGTACTAATCAAAAACTGTTCCTGAATTGGGATATTTACCTGATATATTAACGTCCACAATCCATTATTGTTACAAACCGGGCAGGATGAGAAATAACTACATATTGATTAGCTGCATCTTAGTATCACTTTTTGTGGTCTTGATGATCCCAGCTTGCTACATTAATTGGATCATGGCCCTTACCACGTTGTCGGCTCCCAGAGCGATCTGGTCGATGGTTGCATCCAGCATGTAACAGGGTGTGGTTACCAGGTTGTGATCCTCATCAATCACCACTTCTCCATGGGTTGTATATACATGGGTTGAGCCGAGGGTTTCCAGTGAATCAATGGTGCTTTCATCATCTCCGATTGTGAGATTTACCTCCCCAAATATTTTTGCCAGTATGACGGGCGAGATGCACAGTGCACCTACTGGTTTTTTTAATTGTACCATCCCAGTAATGGCACTTTCAACTTCGGGCAATACGGAGGCACCGGCTCCTTTAAACGCCCAGGTGGAAAGGTTCTTGGCAGCCCCAAATCCTCCCGGGAACAACAAGCCGTCGAACTCCTCAGGGTCGAATTGTTTCAGATCGCGAATATTACCCCGGGCGATGCGGGCAGACTCCACCAATACATTCCTGGTTTCATCCATCTCTTCACCGGTAATATGGTTGATCACATGATGCTGGGTGGAATCGGGTGCAAATATCTCATAACTGCAACCCTGTTTTACGATGGCCAGCAGGCTGAGGGTGGCCTCATGGATCTCGGACCCGTCGTACACACCGCATCCTGACAATACAACTGCAATTTTTTTCATTCGTAATTATTTAAGTTAATTGATGTTTGATTTAGATACATTTGCAGATGCTAATTTATGGATTTCTATAGAACATTTGTTGGTTTGCCGGTAAAGGTGGGTGACGGAGTGCTGGAAGCCAGACAGGAGCTTTTAAATTCGCTTGATGGCGAAAGGATCAGCTGGGTGGATCCGGCCAGGTACCATGTTACGCTCAGGTTTATCGGAAATACAGAGATATCTGTTGTCGGGAAGATTGGAGATTCACTTTTAAAGGAGGTGGAATTTCCACGAAAAACACACCTGCAACTGCAGCACCTTGGAAGCTTTGGACCGCGAAGGAACCCCAGGGTCATCTGGATCGGATTTGAGGAAACTCCGCTTTTCGAATCTTTAAAGCACGATGTGGACAGGGTGCTCGGGGCATGTGGGATAGCTGAGGCCGGGCAGTCTTTCAGGGCACATTTAACCCTGGGAAGGGTAAGGAGCCTGAAGGATCCGGGTGGTTTTTATCGTACCATTGAGAGGATGAAGGAGCGGTTTGAAGATCGCATCCTTTTTGACAGGCTGGTATACTACCGCAGTGAACCGGGAGCCGGGGGGCCGGTCTATATACCTCTGAAACAAATCGGATTCCGGAATTAGCTTTTCTGGATATCGATCAGCACATCATCTTTCATGACCGAATCATTCTTCTTAACGGAGATGGACTTAACAACACCTGTCACGTGGCTGGAGATCTCATTTTGCATCTTCATGGCTTCCAGGATGATGATGGGCTCACCTTCCTTCACTTCTGAGCCCTCTTCCACCAGGAGATCGATGATTTTCCCCGGCATGGGTGCTTCAATGGAGACAATCGATGATGTTTCGCCCTGTTGTTCAAGGAACCTTCTGCGCTTCAGGGAGATGGGGGTTTCAACAGTGAATGAATGCCAGACCCCGTTGATCATGATGGTATACCGGTTCTGGTTTTTCTCGATCACATCAAGCATGTATTTTTTATTTTTCCAGACGATGTAAGAGAACCCATTCGGATCTTCCCTCAGTTTGATTTCCACCTGTTTGCCCTTATATTTGATGATTTTCTCAAGGGGTTTGTTGAATTCGTACGCCTTGTTGGCCGAGCTCAGTGCTATGAGTTTGGTTGATTTCTTCTTCTTTGCTTTACGTGCCATGGTAAAACCGAATTTAACGTAAGCGTTTGTTTAACAGCCAGGGAGTAATTTCCTTGCTTTTTTCCACATAGAGTGGTTTGTCTTCATGCTCATGCACTTCCCTTGCATAATCATATGCGGCAAAGAAGGCCGCCAGCAACTCCTCGTCCGGTTCCTGCTGGTAATGGATTTTCAATTCCTTGCTGAGGAATGATGTGTTGAATTTTCCTTTCCTGAAGTTTTGGTTCTGAAGGACTGCCCTGCAAAAGGCCAGGGTAGTTTTGGTTCCTTTGATCCAGAACTTCCGGATGGCAATGCTCGATTGTTGAAGTGCTTTTTCACGGGTTTCGGCGTGGATGATCAGTTTGGCAATCAATGAATCGTAATAGGGGGTGATCACTGAACCATCCCTGACGCCGGTGTCCACCCTGATGTGGTCACTTTCTGGCCAGGAGATCTTTTCGATCGTACCCAGGCTGGGAGAAAAACCAGATTGCACATCTTCGGCATTGATCCGCCACTCGATGGCCCAGCCGTTCATTTTAATATCCTTCTGTGTGAAGGAGAGCTTTTCACCTTCGGCGATCAGGATCATCTGCTCGATCAGGTCGATCCCTGTAACCATTTCAGTGACGGGGTGTTCCACCTGGATGCGCGTATTCATCTCCATGAATGAGAAGTAGTTCTGATCATCGAGAAGGAATTCAACTGTGCCTGCAGAATAGTAATTCACAGACTTTGCAATGCGTATGGCAGCGTCGCCCATTTTCTTTCTCAGGGCAGGATCAAGGGCAGGTGAAGGGGATTCTTCCAGGAGTTTCTGGTGTTTCCTCTGGATTGAACATTCCCGCTCACCCAGGTGAACCACGTTACCATGCTTGTCTCCGAGGATCTGGAATTCAATATGCCTTGGTTCCAGGACAAACTTTTCAATGAATACAGCAGGGTTGTTAAAGGCTTTTTCAGCCTCATTGGCAGCCAGGTTGAACATGCGTTCCATGTCTTTTTCCTTCTCGACCACACGCATGCCGCGCCCACCACCTCCGGCAACTGCTTTAAGGATCACCGGGTACCCCACCTGGTTGGCGATTTGCCTTGCCTGTTCCGGATCGGCCACAGTACCCTTACTGCCTTCCAGCAGTGGTACTTTGCTTTTCTTTGCCAGTTCCTTGGCGATGGTTTTGTTTCCCATGCGGTAGATAGCATCGTGCGACGGTCCGATGAAAACGATCCCTTCTTCTTCACACCGCCTGGCAAAACCGGGATTCTCTGCAAGGAACCCGTAGCCGGGATGTATGGCGTCTACCTTGTGCTCTTTTGCATGATAAATGATACGTTCGATATCGAGGAACTCGGGGGTGTCGTTAAAGCATTCTGAGAAATCGATGATCTCGTCGGCTTCTTCCAGATACCACGCATTGGGTTCTTTGGAGGTCTTAATTACATAAGACCTGATGCCCATCTTTTTTGTGGTCCGGATGATGCGGATGGCTATTTCGCCACGGTTGGCTATAAGTATACTCTTAATCTTCATATTAGAAAATCAAAGCGGAATGTTGCCATGTTTTCTGGCAGGGTTGTTCATGAATTTATTTTCCAGTGCCTCAAAGGACCGGATCAGCTTTTGCCTGGTGTAGGCCGGATCTATGACCTCGTCAATGAATCCCCTTTCATCGGCAACATAGGGATTGGCGATCTCGGTTCGGTACCTGGCGACAAGTTCTTTCTTCATGGTCACCGGATCTTCGGAAGCCTCCAGCTCTTTCCTGTAGATGATGGCCACAGCTCCTTCGGGACCCATCACAGCAATTTCGGCTGTGGGCCATGCAAAATTGAAATCACCTCCCAGGTTTTTGCTGTTCATCACGCAATAAGCACCTCCATAAGACTTGCGAAGGATTACAGTGATCCTGGGAACAGTGGAATCGGCAAAGGCGTAGAGCATTTTGGCTCCATGGCGGATGATCCCGTCATGCTCCTGGTCGATTCCCGGCAGGAAACCAGGCACATCCTCAAGGATCAGCAGCGGCACATTGAAAGCATCGCAGAACCTGATAAAGCGTGCTCCTTTGGTGGATGAATTGATGTCCAGCGTACCGGCCAGCACCTTGGGCTGGTTAGCCAGGATCCCGATTACTTTCCCATCCAGTCTGGCAAAACCGACCACCAGGTTCTGGGCGTAATTTTCCGAAATTTCGTAAAAAGAACGTTTATCGACCAGCAGGTTGATCACTTCCTTCACGTCGTAAGGTTTGTTGGCATCATCGGGAACCACATCCCTCAGTTTCTCCTCCACATCTTTCGTTTCATCTTCTGAAAGCTCCATTTCGGGAGGATTCTCCATGTTGTTGGACGGGAGGTACGAAAGGAGCTGGCGAACACCCATGAGGGTATTTTCTTCGTCCTCGTAAACCATATGTGCCACGCCACTCTTTTTGGAATGGATACCGGCACCACCCAGGTCATTGGCTGTGACATCTTCGTTCAAAACTTCCTTCACAACGTTAGGACCGGTAACAAACATATAGCTGGTCTGGTTGGTCATGAATATAAAATCGGTAATGGCGGGGGAGTAAACGGCTCCACCTGCCGCTGGTCCCAGGATCACCGAGATCTGTGGAATGACTCCTGAAGACTGAACATTGCGGTAAAAGATCCCGGCATATCCAGCCAGGCTGGCTATCCCTTCCTGGATCCGGGCTCCACCCGAGTCTATCAGACCAATCATGGGAGCACCCATCTTCTGGGCCATATCCTGGATCTTCATAATCTTTACCGCATGCACCGAACCCAGGGAACCACCCATTACGGTAAAATCCTGGGCATAGGCAAAGACAAGCCTTCCCCGGATTAATCCATGTCCGATGTTCACACCATCCCCATAGGCCTGTTTCACCTTGCCAAAACCGGTATCGGTACGGTCGGCAATGACATAGGCGTCTATCTCTTCAAAGGTATCTTCGTCAAAAAGGATATCAAGTCTTTCCCAGGCGGTAAGTTTACCCTTTGCATGCTGTTTTCCTTCTGCCCCGGCATCATGTTGATTATCATACACCTGTTGCCTATCAAGGAATCGGGTAAAATTTCTTCCTTTAACATCCATACGCTAAATCGCATTGGTTGATAAGACGCATCAAGGTAAAAAAAGTTTTGAAGGTCTCATAATCATGGGTGTAAAACTATAAATAAATATCAATTTTATGAATGCCCGGAATCAATTAATGATTTCGCGATCTGAAATGGAACCAGTCTGTACCCAATCCACCGGTATGCAGAGCCAGTTATCCATCAATGCAGGATGGAGTGTATCGTGTGCAGAGAGATGCTCCATCAGGTAATACCGAAGATCGATATCGGTGGACCATTTAATTCGGCATGACAGCTCATCAGCAGGGATACCGGCACCCCCTGTCAGGTGCCCGCCACCTCCATTGCCCCGGTAAGAATTGATGGCCACCCGGTACCGGGTTGTTTCTTCAAACATGGCCCCATTGGAAAATCCAAGGATCGTTACCCGGTCGCCCGGAGGACGCCGTACATCTATTTCATAGTCGATGCCGGCAGCTGAAGAAAAATTGTAGTAAGGATTGGCAAGCCGGCCAGGTGCATCATGCTCTGTATTGAAAAGCAACAGGTGATCACCTGGTCCGGTCATTGTATTGAACCAGATTCCGGCTGCATATTCAAGGTAGAGGTCAATCTCTTTTCCGGTGAGCTGCATGCAATACAGCATATTCTCAAAACGGTATAGTTTGAACATGTCAGAAATCAGCACAGGCCCTTTCTCCAGTTGAGC